>Ga0102925_1001292_pt1 | contig 13853 bp, 18 predicted proteins | sample SalPonR1_A_D1_MG_FD_78216 | JGI IMG/M metagenome (GOLD analysis project Ga0102925, IMG submission 78216) | Salt pond soil microbial communities from South San Francisco under conditions of wetland restoration - Salt Pond MetaG R1_A_D1_MG | ecosystem: Environmental > Aquatic > Marine > Intertidal...
GAACTCGACCCCGACACGCCCCACCCCGTCATCGACCTGCTCCCCGAGCAGTACGAGACCGAGGACATGGGCGGGACGATGCGCCTGGGTGCCCACGACACCGAGATCGAACCGGGGACGCTCGCGCACGACCTCTACGACGCCACGAGTTGCACCGAGCGCCACCGCCACCGCTACGAGGTCAACCCCGAGTACTTCGACGACTTCGAGGACACCGACCTCGTGTTCTCCGGGAAGGCAGGCCACCGGATGGAGATCCTCGAACTCCGGAATCACCCGTTCTTCTTCGGCACGCAGTTCCACCCCGAGTTCCGGTCGCGACCCGGGCGGGCAAGCCCGCCGTTCGTCGGCTTCGTCGAGGCGATGCTCGAACTGACCGGGCAGGGACGGGAGGTGGGGGACTGATGGTCGACGCCGACGCCTTCGTCGACGAGGCCGTCGAGGAGATCCGAGATGAGGTCGGCGACGCCAACGCCGTCATCGCCCTCTCGGGCGGCGTCGACTCCTCGGTCGCGGCCGCGCTGGCCTACGAGGCTATCGGGGATCGACTCACGCCCGTCTACGTCGACACCGGCCTGATGCGCAAGGGCGAGACCGCGGCCATCCGCGAGACCTTCGACTACATGGACAGCCTCCGGATCGTCGACGCCAAAGACCGGTTCCTCGACGTCCTCGCGGGCGTGACCGACCCCGAGGAGAAGCGGAACATCATCGGCGAGCAGTTCATCCGCGAGTTCGAGCGCGAGGCCCGCGAGGCCGACGCCGACTACCTCGTGCAGGGCACGATCTACCCCGATCGTATCGAATCCGAGGGCGGGATCAAGTCCCACCACAACGTCGGCGGCCTCCCCGAAGCCATCGATTTCGAGGGCATCGTCGAACCCGTCCGCGACCTCTACAAGGACGAAGTTCGGGAGGTCGCCCGGGAACTCGGCCTGGAGGAGGTCGTCTCCGAGCGCATGCCCTTCCCCGGCCCGGGCCTGGCCGTCCGGGTCATCGGCGAGGTCACCGAGGAGAAACTCGCAGTGGCCCGCGAGGCCACCCACGTCGTCGAGGACGAACTCGAGGAATACGAGCCCTGGCAGGCGCTGGCCGCGGTCGTCGGGAAGGCGACGGGCGTGAAGGGCGACAACCGCGTCCACGGGTGGGTCGTCGCCGTCCGGTCCGTCGAGTCCCGCGACGGCATGACCGCCCGTGCCCAGGAAATCGATTGGGAGACCCTCCAGCGCATCCAGAGCCGCATCACCGGGCAACTGGACAACGTCTCGCGCGTGCTCTACGACGTCACCCACAAGCCGCCGGCGACGATCGAGTACGAGTAACGCCCGCCGACGCGACGCTTTCTCCCATTTTTCGTGACGCCGCCGGAGCGTGAGACACAAGCCCCCGGAGGCCGTCCGGGCAAACGAGATGAAACGAGCAGTCATCGCCGGGCCCGACGAAAACGGTCTCGGGGACGCCCTGGAGACGGCCGGACTGGAGGTCGTCCGCGTGAACGGGGCCGCCAACCGTCCCGGACTGGAGGAGGCCGGCATCACCGACGCGGACCTGTTCGTGCTCACGGACCTGGTCAACGCGACCTCGATTCCCGTCGCGAAGGACCTGAACGAGAACGTCGCGGTCGTCGTCTACGCCGACGGGTCGCTCCCGGAGTTCGTCAGCGGGATGGAGGTCCTGAAGATGGACCCCCGCCTGCTGGGCCCCGACGCCGTCGCCGAGGAACTGGCCGCCACCTGATCGGCCTGCCGGCGAACCTTTATGCGGTCGGCCTCCCCCGTGACCGCCATGGCACTCGATCGCTATCCCGAACTCGATCCGGACCCGGGCGAGGTCATCGACGCCGAGGTCGTGGTGACCGACGACGTCCTCGTGAAGGCCTTTGCCCTCGGCCCCGGCGCGGAACTCACGCCCCACGAGCACGACGACTCGACCAACGTCTTCCACGTCGTCGAGGGAACGGTGACGGTGATCCAGGACGACACCGAGGAGACGGTGACGGCACCCGGCGTCGTGTTGCACGACCGGGGCGTGACCCACGGCGCCAGAAACGACGGCGACGAGGTCGCGGTCCTGACCGCGAGTCTGGCTCCGATGCCCGGGTAGTCCGGCGGCGATCGGCGCCCGTCGGGGATGCTCGCAACGACCCCGGATTATTCCTCGTCTGCGTCGTCCTGCCCGCGCGAGGCGAGGCCAGCGAGGTGCCCGGCCTCGGGAACGATGATCTCCTCGGTCCCGAGACGGACCGCGTTTTCGCTGCCCGGCATACAGAAGACGGGAACCCCCTCGACGATGCCCGCCGTCGCACGGGTGGCCACCACCTTCGTCCCGATGTCGTCGTGTGAGAGGATTCGGAAGAGTTCGCCGAACCCGGGGAGTTCCTTCGAGAAGAGGGGCCTGACGGCCTCGATGGTCACGTCGTCGGGCGTGACGCCTGTTCCGCCGGCCGTGACGATCAGGTCGACGTCCTCGCGGTCGGCCAGGCGGTTCACGATCCCCTGAATCGTATCGAAGTCGTCGCGGATCAGTTCGCGGGTGACGACCTCGCCCGTCGCCTCGATCGCCGACTCGATGGCGTCCCCTGCCGGATCGGTCTCGATGGACCGCGAACTCGATATCGTGACGACAGCGACGCCGACGTGGTCGACGTCGTGCCGGTGGTGGTCGTGATCGTGACCGTGACCGTGTTCGTGTTCGTCGTGGTCGTGACCGTGTTCGTGTTCGTCGTGGTCGTTCGTCTCGTGATCGTGGCCGTGTTCGCCCCCTTCCCCCGCGTCAGTCGCCGGTTTCTCGTCGGTGACGTCGTCCGATTCGTCCGCGGTTTCCGACCCGCCGACCTTCGAGGCGTCCTCCTCGTCAGTTGCGTCCTCGTCGTCGCTCCCGAAGCCCCGCGATTCGTCCCGTTCCTGGAAATCGACCATGTGGCGGGGTTTGCGTCCGGCGCTCCTAAAGGCCTCGCCAATGCGGCAGCCGACGACAGTACCGCCGCCGTACCCCATCGACACAAGTGTTTTCCCCGCTCCCGTGTAGGACCTGATCATGAAGGCAGTCACCTTCACCGAACACGGCGATCGGGACGTCATCGAGTATGACGACGTGCCGGACCCCGAACCGGACCGCGACGAGGTGCTGATCGAGATCAAGGCGGGCGCGCTCAACCACCTCGACCTGTGGACCCGGCGGGGACTGCCGACGATCGACGTCGAGATGCCGCACATCCCTGGCAGCGACGCCGCTGGCGTCGTCGAGGCCGTCGGCGAAGACGTCACGCGATTCGACCCCGGTGACCGCGTGGCCGTCCTCTCGGGGATGCACTGTGGCGATTGCGAGTACTGCCGGCAGGGCGAACACTCGATGTGCGTGAACTTCCACATCCTGGGCGAGCACGTGACCGGCGTCCACAGCGAATACGCGACCGTCCCCGATACGAACCTCGTGCCGGTCCCCGAACACGTCGAGTGGGAGACGGCCGCGGCCGCCCCGCTGGTCTTCCAGACCGCCTGGCGGATGCTGATCGACCGCGGCGAACTCCGGCCCGGCGAGGACATCCTCGTCCTCGGCGCGACCGGTGGCGTCGGCCACGCGGCCGTCCAGATCGCCAAGCACGTCGGCGCGACCGTCTACGCGACCGGGTCGACCTCCGAGAAACTCGACGCTGCCCGCGACCTAGGTGCCGACTACGCGATCAACTACGAGGAGGCCGACTTCGCGAAGCGGATCCGGGAACTCACCGACGGCAGAGGTGTCGACGTGGTCGTCGACCACGTCGGGGCCGCGACCTGGCAAGACTCCCTGAAGAGCCTCGCGAAGGGCGGTCGAGTGGTGACCTGCGGCGCGACCACCGGCGGGAACCCCGAAACCGACATCAACCGCATCTTCTGGAACCAGCTGAAGGTCATCGGCTCGACGATGGGGTCGTTGCACGAGTGCGACGAGGTCCTCGACCTGGTCTGGGACGGGACCCTCGAACCCCGGATTCGGGACGTCCTGCCGATGAGCGAGACGGCGCAGGGGCACGAAATGCTGGAGAACCGCGAGGGGATCGGCAAGGTCGTCGTCGTCCCCGACAGCGAATACTGATCACACGATCCGTGACGGACTCGGAGTCCACTGCCGAAACGATCGAGGATCGCAACGAACGGTCGACGGAGCCGCCCGTCGTCCAACCCGAGCACTCCGACTCCCGGTCGACCGCGGCAGCCACCGACTCGTTCGGCTGGCGCGGGTGGGTGCTTCTCGCAGTCGTCGCCTTCTCGTTCGTCGTGGTGCCAGTTGTCGTCATCTGGCGCCCACCGCTTTTGCCCCGCTGGGTCGCGCTCGTCGCGTTGCCGATGGTCCCGGGGATACTCCTGGGTGCGACGGCAGTGTGGGCAGCGCTCCGCGGGTGAACGCCCCGAGCCGAAACCCACAGAACGACCGACGACGGACGAGAAAAACGGACCCCGATCGCCTAGTCGAAATCGCGGCGCATCGCGATCTCGAACCAGGGACAGAGTCGGAGTTGCCGGTACCACTCGGGGTGGTCGTGCAATCGCTCGTAGGGGACCCACATGAGCCCAGCCACCTCCTCGGGATTCGGCCGCACCGTCGTTTCCGTCAGCGTGAGTTTCAGCACCGTACAGACCTCGTGTTCGACGCCGGCGTTCTCGAAATAGCGTTTGTACTCGAACTTGTCGGTCACCCGGAGGTCACCGTACTGGTCGGGTTCGATCCCGAGTTCCTCCTCGAGTCGCTTGACCGTCGCCTCCTTTTGGGTCTGGCCCTGTCGGGGATGAGAGGCGACCGTCCCGTCCCAGAAGGTGTTCCAGAGACGTTTCGACGGGCTTCGCTGTGCGAGGAGCACGTTCTCGTTCCCGTCGAACACGAGGGCGGTGAACGCACGGTGTCGAACGCCGTCTCCAGTGTGTGCCTCGAGGCGGTTGACGAGACCTTGCTCGTCGTCGTCGGCGTCGACGGCGATCACGTCCTGGTCGGCGTTCGGAACGCCGTCCTCGGGTGTCTCCGACACGTCGTTGGGATTCATGACCATACAATCGGGAAGGAAGATGAAACACCCTTCGGTACTATTTCACACACGAAACCGTCCCGAGTCACCGGCGTATCGTGCTGGAGTTCCGCCAGAGACTGACGAATCCCAGGTAGAACCCGATCGCGGACGCACCCGACAGGAAGCCGCTGATCCCGACCAAACTACCGCCGAGCGGAACCCGAATCGTCCCCGGCCAGGCGACCAGCCAAACGGCAACGATGAGGAATCCCTGTGCCACCGAGAGCGTTACGAGGCTCGTGCCGGTCGTGAATTCGGGACGGAATGGGTGCGAGTCTGATAGTTGCCGGTCGTTTGCGGTCATGTTACCAATAGTTCCCACTACTGGCTACCACTAAAATCCACGATTCGGTTTCGGTAGTAAATAAAAAAGATATAGATATTATATATCAAATTTTAAAACATTACTAATTCAAACGTCGTTCGACAGCGTCGTGAAACCGAGGTAGAACCCGCAGAGCGCAGCACCCGTGAAGAACCCCGCGATCCCCGCCTGCACCGGGAGTTCTTCCGGGACGCCGAAGGATGACGGCCAGATCGTGATCCAGAACGTGAAAATGAGGATAACCTGTGCCAACGACAACATCAGCATTCCGGCACCGGCGTGAAACGTGGAGTTCACCTCATCGTCCCAATCAGTTTGCGTCGTTGCCATGCCTACCAGCGGATTGCTCCCCCGTCATCTAATAGCTAATTACAGTTTTCTAATCAATGACGACAAAGTCCAAAGACACCGGCACAGAACACAGACGGTAGAAGGCCCAGAACAGCCAAAATCGAGAAGCTACCCGAAATTACCGATGGACGCCGGTGTAGGCAATGACGCCGATCGGCCCACCGCGAATCGAGTGTCAACCGTGGCTTGAAGGCGAAAAGCAACCACTCAAAGACCCTGAAATATCAAAACTCGGTTGATAGTAGCGCTCGCCCCGTCCGAGGACGGAGGTGGACCAGTTGGCAACCACCAGTCGACGCGGTATCAACACCCACCGGGCCATATCCGGCGCCCCGGGCCGAAGGGGTTCAATACTTTGATTACGGACATCGCCGTGGACTCGTTCAAACAGGATGTCTGGCTACTACAGGGGTACTCGACGCCCATCGGGTGAGGAAGATGGTTGAAGCCGGGGACATCGGTTCGCTTTCCCCCCAACGAGAGCAACCATCGAAACCGACCCTGATCGCGGTCTGTGGTGTGCCGGGCGTGGGAAAAACGACTGTCGCGCGGGCGGTGGCCGATCGACTCGACGGCGAACTGCTCCGCACCGACGTCGTTCGAAAGGAAATCCTGCCCGATCCGGAATACACCGAGGAAGAAACCCGGATGGTCTATCGGGAACTCTTCGACCGGGGCCGAGAAGCGATCGAACGAGGTGACACCGTGGTCCTCGACGGCACGTTCAGAGCGAGCCGATTCCGCGATGGCGCCGCCGACGTGGCCGAGAGACTGAACGTCGACTTCCGTCTCGTCAAAGTCGAATGTTCGCCGGACGTCGTCAAAGGGCGGATCGCCAGTCGCGAAGACGACGAAAGCGACGCGGACTTCGAGATTCACGTGAAATACCGGAAGGAATTCGAACCGCTCGAGCGCGATCACGTGACCGTCGACAATTCCGGGACGCTGGAGGAGACTCGAAAACAGGTCCGGCGGCTCTTTTGATTCCCGATCGGGGACCTCCAACGCCCAGGTGCACGCGCCCGGATGGAGCGACGCGCCTCGGTCCGTCAACAAAGCCCCGGCCCGGTTTTTCGTACCCGAACGGGAGCCGCGACAAATATAAAAAAGCCGCCCATTGGGCATAATTGATAGAAAATTTATATTTGAAAACGCGGGGTAATCGCATCGGGAGAAAAACCCCCCGAGAACGTGAGACAAAGTAACGACTGACCTAAAAACGCCATTTACTATTGCATTCTGGGCCGCGAAAATCGGAAAAGGATTCCGGAACGGTCGACCCGGAATGGACCCCGCACCAACCGAGAACCCCCAACTTTCTTTTAAGATGCGGGATAATACTCGAATGGAGGGGAAGAGCTATGAAAGCTTTCGTCATGAAGGAGATCGGGGAGACAGACATCATCGAGAAAGAGCGTCCGGAACCGGGCCCGATGGACGCGATTCTGAAACCGACCAAGGGCCTCATCTGTACGTCGGACACCCACACCGTTCACGGTGCGATCGGGGAACGCGAAGACCTCACGCTCGGTCACGAAATCGTCGGCGTGGTCGACGAGGTCGGCGAAGAAGTTCAGGACTTCGAATCCGGCGACCGGGTCGCCGTGGGCGCGATCACGCCCGACTGGAACTCGGAGGCTGCGCAGGACGGTCACCCGTCCCAGTCCAACCAGGCGCTCGGCGGGTGGAAGTTCGCCAACGTGAAGGACGGTACCTTCGCCGAGTACCTCCACGTCAACGACGCTGACGGGAACCTCGCGCACATCCCGGACGGCGTCACCGACCACGAGGCAGTCTACACGGCTGACATGATGAGTACCGGGTTCGCCGGCGCCGAGAACGCCGACATCCCGATGGGCGGCACGGTCGCGGTCTTCGCCCAGGGTCCCGTCGGCCTCATGGCCACGAAGGGCGCCGCCCTGCAGGGCGCGGGCGAGATCATCGCCGTCGAAACCGTCCCGGAACGTCAGGAACTGGCCCGCGAGTACGGCGCCGACCACGTCGTCGACTTCGGCGAGGAGGATCCGGTCGAGGCCATCATGGACCTGACCGACGGGAAGGGCGTCGACGCCGCTATCGAGGCCCTCGGTGCCGACGAGACCTTCCAGGACTGTATCAAGGTCACCAAACCTGGCGGCACCGTCTCGAACGTCGGGTACCACGGTGACGGCGAGTTCCGGCACGTCCCGCGCGAGGAGTGGGGCGTCGGTATGTCCGAGATCTCGATCGTCAACGACCTCTGTCCGGGCGGCCGCTTGCGCATCCGCCGCCTTCTCCGGATGCTCGACAAGGGCCTGGTCGATCCCACGAAGATGACCACCCACGAGTTCGACTTCGAGAACATCGAGGAGGCCTTCCGGATCATGGACGAAAAGGAAGACAACGTCATCAAGCCGCTCGTCAACTTCGAGTAATCCGCTCATCGACCGTCGTCGACCACGGCCGTCGCCGTCCCTGTCCTTTCGATTTTTCCGTCGACCGATCCGGTCAGCGGTGTCCCAGTTCGACCCCCGATCGACGTCCGACTGCCCAAGCCGGACGGTAAATGACAATTATCTATCCATACGGCCCCATGTGATTTCCCGTCAGTCGGCATGCGTTTTTCGGCAATCAACCCCTTGTCATCGGCGTTTTGCGGTTCGTTCCCGCCAGTGGGCCGCTCACATAGACTCGACCCATACTTGGTTTTTGAATCAAACTTCCATAACGTATCCGAGTGTATAAATATCTGGGATTCGAACCCTCCGACGATGGAAGAGTCCGGGTTCGGCGACGACGACGATTCGAAGAAACTCCGGTTGCTCTCCAGGGAGGAACTCGAATCTCGGGTCGAGGAGCGGACCGCGGAACTGGGGAACGTGATGGACACGATGGTCGACGTCCTCATGAAACTCGGCCCCGACGGTCGAATCCAGATGGTCAACCAGCCCATCGAGACCATTCTCGGCTACGAGGAAGCCGAGGTGATGGGCAAGCCCATCGATTACATCTTCGCCGATCCGAGCGAGAACGAGGAACTTTCGGACATGATGACCAAGGGGGAGTTACTCGACGTTCTGATCTCCTCGGGCCACGTGACCGACGTCGAGATCTACTTCTCGACGACGACGGGGGACACCATTCCGATGAGCCTCTCGGCCTCCATCATGGAGGGGTCCGACGGCACCATCTCCGGTATCGTCTGCGTCGCCAAGGACATCAGCGAGCGCAAGGAGGCCGAAGAGGAGGCGGAATTCCTCCACTCGCTGTTGCGCCACGACCTGGGCAACAAACTCCAGGTCACGGAGGGATATCTCGACCTGCTCGATGCCGGGGGACTCCCGGAACGGGACCGCGAATTCGTCGAGGACGCCCGGAACAGCGTCCGCGACGCGACGGAACTCATCGAGAACGTCCGGACCCTCAATCGCCTCGACGGGAACGAGGAGTTGACGGCCGTCTCCATCGGCGACGTGGTCCAGGACGCCATCGATCGGCACGCCGACCGCCGGAAGGACGTCGACATCGCGGTCGAGAACGAAATCGACGGCATCTACCGCGTCGCGGCGGGGAGCCTGCTGAAGGAGCTGTTCGCGAACCTGATCGAAAACGCGCTGGTCCATTCGGACGGGGACCGGGTTCTCATCATGGCTGGCGAATCGGACGGCACCGTGACCGTCACCGTCGAAGACGACGGGAGAGGCATCCCCGACGACGAGAAAGAGCGGATCCTCGAGAAGGGATACAAGGGAGCAGAGTCCACCGGTTCGGGGCTGGGAATGCACCTCGCCGCCAGAATCGCCGAAACCTACGACGGGGAGCTCGACGTGCGCGACTCCGAACTCGGCGGCGCTCGCTTCGACGTGAGGCTCCCGAGCGCGACGCGGACGACCTGATCGGCGGTCGCACCGCTGGTCGCTGACGATCGCGCCACGCAAAAACGAAGGTTTCGTCGAACGGAATTACTGGGTACGGCTCGGTTCACCCGTCGGCGTCGCCTCGGGAGCGCCGCTCCCGATGGCGACGACGAACTTGTAGATCGCGTACAGCCCGAAGATCGCCAGTCCGATCAGGACGATGGTGCCTCTGAGGTTCGGTGCGAACAGCGGCTCCGTGACGGCGGTCGCCCCGGACGGGACGCTAAGACCCTGCTGGGTCACCGTTTCGCCGTTCTGTGTCACCTCGTAGGTGTACAGCGCGCTGTTCGAGCCGGCGAGCGTCACGATCAGTCCCATTACCGGAATCGCCAGGATGATCAGACCGCCGCCGAGCCACATCGCCGCCTTGTCGAGCGTCGTCAGGTTGGATTGTGTAGCCATTTCTTGTCACCTCCAGTCAGCCGAGTAGGTACCGCAGCCAGCGGTTGTTCTTCACGAAGTTCGTCTTCTCGATGTACTGGTCTAGGCCCAGGACGCGACCGGCACCGAGCACGCCGACCGTCATGAACAGCAGCATGCCCATCATGTCGCCGCTGACCATGCCGTGCGCCCAACCGGAGTTCCCGAAGTAGAAGAACACCATCAGGAAGGCGCCGAAGAACGACGCCAGCCTGGTCAGGCAACCGACGATCAGGCCGAGCCCGATCATGAATTCGCCGATCGGGATCAGCATGTTCGGGAGCCACACCGCGTTCCCTGCGATCCAGGTCGTCACGGGCCCGACAACGGTGCCGGCCGTGGCGAACTCCAGGTATCCAGCCGCACTAAACGGCCCTTCCAGCAGTTTGGTCAATCCGGCGTGCATCATCCACCAGCCGGTCATCACACGGAGGAAGAACAGCCAGTATGCCGACCACGGGCCGGAAAGCGTGAACGATACGTCGCTTCCGAGGACGTTGGTGTCTATTTGTCTTGTTGCCATCGTCTCACCACATCAGTCTCCTTTTAACCTCTAAATATTAAAGGGTTGCCCGAATCCCACAGCTCGGGAATTGACCATGACAGGGTTCAAACCCCGAAATTCGGCAAGATCGAGGGTCCAGCCAGGCCACACGAACGGTCGATCGACCCGACCGGACCCCTTTTCGCCCGGCAGTGAGAATCGTGGTTCATGACCGACGACCCACTCGCGTGGGAGACGCTCTCCTCGAAGACGGCCTACACCTGTCCCGGGTTCGACGTGATTCACGAGGACGTCCGCCTGCCCGACGGCACCGAGACGGACTTCGACTACCTCTCGGAACCGCCGGCCGTGGTGATCCTGCCGTTCACGCCCGATGGCGACGTGGTGCTGATCGAGGAGTGGCGACAGGCCGTCGACCGGGTAAACCGGGGGCTGCCCGCCGGGACGACCGAACCCGATGACGACGACTTCGCGACTGCCGCCCGCCGCGAACTCGCGGAGGAGACGGGGTACGAGGCCGAGCGGATCGAACCCCTCGAGACGGTCGAACCGGCCAACGGCGTGGCGAACGCGGTCCATCATCACTTCGTGGCCCACGACTGCACGCCCACCGCCGAACAGGACCTCGATCACAACGAGAGCATCCGGGTGACGAGTGCGCCGTTCGACGACCTCTACGCCGACGTCCTCGCCGGCGAGGTCCGTGACGGCCGCATGGCGCTGGCGCTCCTGGCGTACGCCGCGCGCGAACGGAACGCTTAGGGCCGCCCCGTGGATACGCCGGCGTAATGCGCGAGGCCTTCGAACTCCGGGACGCCGACGCTGCCGGCCGGATCGGGGAACTCGAGATTCCCCGGGCCGGCGTGACCGTCGAGACGCCCGCCCTCCTGCCGGTCGTGAACCCGAACCTCCAGACGATTCCGCCCGCCGACCTGGCGGAGACGTTCGGGGCCGAGATCCTGATTACCAACTCCTACATCATCCATTCGAACGAGGAGTTGCGCGAACGAGCCCTCGAAGTGGGTCTGCACGACATGCTCGGGTTCGACGGCGCGATCATGACCGACTCCGGCTCCTTCCAGTTGGCCGAGTACGGCGAGATTACCGTCACCACCGAGGAGATCCTGGAGTTCCAGCACGAGATCGGCTCGGACGTGGGGACGCCGGTCGACGTCCCGACGCCGCCGGACGCCGACCGCGAGCGGGCCGAGGAGGAACTGGAGCAAACCCAGGAGCGCCTGGAAATCGCCGAGGGGATCGACGTCGGCGACATGCTCGTCTCGGCACCGGTACAGGGGTCGACCTTTGGCGATCTCCGCGAGTCCGCGGCCCGGCACGCGTACGGCACCGACCTCGACGTCTTCCCGATCGGTGCGGTCGTCCCGCTGATGAACGACTACCGCTACGGCGACATGGTCGACGTCGTCGCCGCCGCCAAGCGCGGCCTGGGCCGGGACGCCCCGGTGCACCTCTTCGGCGCGGGCCATCCCATGATGTTCGCCCTGGCGGTCGCGATGGGCTGTGACCTCTTCGATTCGGCCGCCTACGCGCTGTACGCCCGCGACGGGCGCTATCTCACCGTCCGGGGGACCGAACACCTCGACGACCTGGACTACCTCCCCTGCTCCTGTCCGGTCTGTACGGAACACGACGCGGAATCGTTGCGCGATCTGGACGAGGAGGCCCGCGAGACGGCGCTGGCCCGGCACAACCTCCACGTCACGTTCGCCGAGATGCGCCGGATCAAGGCGGCCATCCGGGGCGGCGACCTGCTCGAACTCGTCGAGGAACGCGCCCGGGCACACCCGGCCATGCTCGACGGCTACCGGGCGCTGCTGGAGTACGCCGACTGGCTGGAGGAGGACGATCCCGCCTCCAAGGGGACGTTCTTCTACACGTCGAGCGAGAGCGCCCGCCGACCCGAGGTCCGCCGGCACCACGACCGACTCGACAGGTTGGCGGTCCCCGACGAACTCCTGTTGACCGAGGGGCCACACGTCGACCGGTTCGAGACCTCCTGGCGACTCGTGCCGCCCTTCGGGCCCGTACCCCGGCACCTCTCGACGACCTATCCGCTCAACGCCGAGGTGCCGAGTCGGACGGACTCGGCGGCGATCGAGGCGGCCGCCGAGGGTGTGAATCGGCTTGCTGAAGCGAACCCCGGGACCGATTTCGCTGTCGCCCATCGTGGCTGGCCGGATCACGTACTGGCCGAGTTGTCGGAGGACGTCGAATCGATCGACCTGGACGCGATGGGTTGATCTAGAGATACGTGATGGACCGATCGTCTTCGTCCCGCTCCTCAAGGTGCGCGTCGACCGTTTTCACGACGTCTCCGATCTTTCGGCCTGCCTGCTGGACGTAGATCAATCCGACGTGCTCCAGCCCCTCTCCTTCCACGAGGGACAGAAAGTCGTCGTCGAACGTCAGGAGTAACCAGTCGTTTTTGACGGCGTATCGTAACTGTTCCCGGTCCGGATCGCCGAGCGTTCCTTCGTCTCTCGCGGTGTGAACGTCCCAACCACGACGACGAAGCCCGTCCGCGACGGGAATCCAGATACTCTCGTCGCAGTACACCGGTCCCGTCATGCGGAGGCGGATTCGGACGACGTCGACCGGAAATCGTCGATGTGATCGTAGTAGTACGCGAGGGCCCGATGAACGTCCGAGAGCGAGAGGTCGGGATAGAGCTGCGTAATCTCGTCCGGTTCGTACCCGCTGTGCTCGTAGGCCTCGGCGACGTCTTTCACGCGGATACCCGTGCCATCGATGGTCGGGGCGCCGTCACTGTGTTGCGGGTCGCGGACGATTCCCATGTACACCATTTACCCCCACAGCGACTTGAACCACCGGGTCCACCAGCGGTAAAGGTGGAGAAACGGCTACTGGCGTCGGTCGTCCGGGACCTGGCCCCGCGGTCGCCCATCGGGGCTGGCCGGACCACGTGCTGGCCGAGTTGCCGGAGGACGTCGAGTCGATCGACCTGGACGCGATGGGGTGATGGGAAGACGGCCGCGCCAGATCGCCCCACCTTCAAGGACAAGATAGTTCACCGCGCCGGTCCGACGGGGAGCCATGACCGAGTATTTCGAGATTCACGAGCGCGACGGGGCCGCCCGTCTCGGGGAACTCCGCCTCTCGGACCCCGTGACGACCCCGGCGCTCGTGACCCACGTGGACGACGAGGCTGCCGGCGACCGGGCACACCCGATCCTGGCGGACGCCGGGAGTCTCTGGCCCGAGGAGCAAGCGGTGCCGGAGGGGAGCGAGGATCGACTCACCGTCCTCCCGCACCGATCGTTCCCGTCCGGA
>Ga0102925_1001301_pt1 | contig 13810 bp, 12 predicted proteins | sample SalPonR1_A_D1_MG_FD_78216 | JGI IMG/M metagenome (GOLD analysis project Ga0102925, IMG submission 78216) | Salt pond soil microbial communities from South San Francisco under conditions of wetland restoration - Salt Pond MetaG R1_A_D1_MG | ecosystem: Environmental > Aquatic > Marine > Intertidal...
ATTTATATTATTATGTTTATAATTATGCGGTTTCTTACTCTGCTTCCAGCAGTTTGTTTAATCAGATAGCACAGGCTGATAGTAAAAAGCAGGCAAAAATTGCACAGGAAAAGTATCTGAACCTGTTAAAATCCGGCAGCAACGATTATCCAATCGAACTATTAAAAAATGCAGGAGTTGATTTAACCACTCAAGAACCTTTTGTGGCTGTAGTAGATAGGATGAACGATCTGGTTGGCCAATTAGAAGTTGCTTTAAAAGAAGCCGGCAAAATTTAATATAATTATCGTATGATTTTTACTCCAACATCAGCCTTAAACTTTAAGGTTTAATTATTGATTTGGGATTCACCAGAGGCTGTCTAAAAAAGGCAGCCTCTTTAGTGTTTAAACAAAGTTATTCTTCAAATAATAGTAAATTTTACCAGGGAATTATCGTTCAGGAATGTAAATGGTTATATTTTAATGAATTCTTTTAAATTATTGGTTAAAATTTCTTTCAGTTCGTTATCATTATCCTCCGGGGTTTCTGTAAATAACATACCAAAGATAGGATACTTTAAAATATCCGTTTTTCTGCATTCAATCACATGATTAAATCTTGAAATTAACGAGTCATAGTCAAAATGCTTGATTTTACTTGTGTTGATGTCCTTTGGCTTATCGAGGATAATAACGCTGTAAATCTTTCCCTCTTTGTCGGCTAAAATATTTTTCCATATGGGCTTTTTCTGTTCAATAAAATATTCGTACGGATTAATGCCATAGGCATAATATACAATATCGGTTGTACACCAGCCGGCAAATCGCATGGGGTTAATCTCTATGGGAACCAGTTGATTATTATGGATTCTGACTTCAACGTGTAAAGGGAAGCTTTTTATATGTAAAATATCGCCTAACTTTTGAAGGAATGCCGTTATTCGCTGCAAATTCTCCTCAATAATCTTTTTGGAGGTAATATATAGCCGGTCGCTAACATCCTCGGAGGATGAAAATTTATGTTCCAGAATATTAATAACAACAGGTTTCCCTTCATTATCATAATAGGCATCCACGGCATATTCAGTACCCTGTATAAATTCTTCGATGATAAAATTCTTCGGGGATATAACCTCTTTAGGAAAAAGATTCCCGTGTGATTCTGTGTTCTCTTTTATCTCTTTTACCGCCTCGTGCCAATCATTTTCATTAGTAATGGTATAAACTCCTATGCTTAGAAATCCATATTTTGGTTTGAGGATAAAGGGTTTTTTTAATGGGGATATATCAATTGAGTCAATAGCATCAATATTTATTTCCATGAACTGAAAATCCGGGTAAATCGAACCAATTAACTCCCTGAACCGGTATTTATTTTTAAAAATATCGATGTATTCTACAATCTTTGAAGAAGTCAGGTTTTCTACAATCCATTCGATACTATTTTCTGAGTTGGTATATAAAAGTTTTTTATCACAATAGTTAATAATACTTTCTTCATCATTTCTTAAGACAATATCTTCTGAAAATCCTAATTCAGAGGATATATCATTTAAAACAACATCATAATTTTTTTTCTCAATGGTATTCCTTAATAAGTCGGATACATACGGGTTTTCTAAAATAAACATTTTATGCTTTTTTGTTAATAATTTATTGGATAAAGGCAAAACGAATTGAATAAGACCTTTTGTCTTTGGAGTTGGTTAGAATAGCAGGGAGTGAAAAAGTTTAATGGTTTGCTTCATTTTTCTTTGTAAACTGCTGTGGTTAGCAAATTTTTATAACACAGTATTCAGTAGTGAATATGCCCGCACCATTGTTGCTTAATTCATTGTGTAATGAAAAGCCTAAAAAAATGATTTAGTCATCTCGATCTTTATTCTCCACCAGCAAATAAAGCTCTTTATCGGGCAGGTAAAGATAGCCTTGTTCGTAACAAAAATAGTAAACATCGCCTTTTTTGGTAGTATAGGTATGCGTGTGATAGGTAAGATTAAAACCGCTGGTCAGTAAAGTTTCTTTATTTACGATGGTTTTACCCGATTGTTTATTTAAATCATTTAAAATACGACGATTTTTGCGTAAAATATTGTTGATATTCCGGACGGTATTGCTTGCATCACTGTTTAACCGGTTGTTGTAAGTATTTCTGCACTGGTCGGAGCAAAATTTTTTATCGGCACGGCCTATTATTTTTTCGCCGCATTCAGGACATTTTCGGGTAAAATTTTTTTCCATGCTTTTAAATTTTCAGGTTCTGATAATCAAATGTAAAATAATTTACAATCAATTACAAACGACAGCAAACGAATATTAACCGACTATACCCATTTAATAACCGAATCATATAGGAGCAGTGCTTTTTCTTTGTATCAGAAATTTTTTGTTAAACCATTTAAAAATTTAAAATCATGGAAAAAACAATGAACAAAGTAGAAATTCAGGGATTTTTAGGCCGCGATGCCGAAGAAAAAACATTTGAAAGTGGACGCACACTTGTTAGTATGAGTATTGCAACCAACGAAAGTTACAAGAACAAAAAAGATGAGTGGGTAAACAACACCACCTGGCATAATGTGGTTTACTGGAAAAATAAAAAGGAGGAGGATTTGAGTTTTTTAAAAAAGGGAGAATTGATATCTGTTTCGGGTAAATTGAATAACCGGCAATATACCGATAAAAATGGCGATGATAAATACATTACTGAAATTGTTGCTTTTAAATTGGAGCCTGGGAAAGTAGAAGCTTAAGTTAATTTTTTTGCATTGCAAAAAAGGGATTGCAAATCATGTAATCCCTTTTTTTAGTGTTTGTAAGGTCTTTTTAATTTAGTTAACTAATTATTTGATTTTTTCTCTAAATTTGATTTTAGAATATAAGTTCGGTCAAGTTTTTCGTCAGGGAAAATTTCTCCCTCCTCATCAAATCTCCTAAGCTGTGCATTGGCAATAAAGTAGTAGTCATCCCCGGCAATTTCTCCTGTTGTCGGGATCTCGAAGTATGGATTTTGACTTTCAATAATCGAGTAAGTGATTATACTATCCATCGAATCATTTAAATCATACCTGTAAACCCCTCCTAAACCTGCTTGATGTGCAATTAATGAATTGTTATAAAAAGCCAGCCCGTCTATTGAATTTAAAGTAAGATTAGCAGGAGTTTTAAGCCGCGTGATTTTTAAATTTGAAAGATCAACCTGGTCAATTCCTGAATAATGGGCAATAAACAGGTGTTTGTCTTTATCGGATAGCGTGATACCATTGGCAAAATAGTAATGATCCGAATCAATGAATAACTCAAGGCTGTCTGTTGCGGGTTTTATCATGTAAACTTTTCCTTTTAACGACTCGGTAATAAAGGCGGTTCCGTTTGAATGGATGGTAACATCATTAATGAGTCTGTCCACGGTATCTTTTAAAAGATATTTTTTGATTAATTCCCCGGTTTCCAAATCGAATTTATAAATTCCGGAGTATTCATCCATGGGTTTATCCGGTTTTTTCATCCTGGTCCAGCCAGAACAAGCCCATAGAAGGTTTCTTTCGGGGTCAACTTCCATTCCAATTACACCTTGAATACCTTCAAATCCCGATGGAATAAAATCAGTTATTTTTCCTGATGAATCAATGGCAATGATTTTACGTTTGTATATGGAGCTGATAAAAAGTGTTTTAGTAACCTGATCATAAGCTACACCTTCGGGGATTATTCCTTTCTCGCTTAGTATATATGCTATTTCGCTATTGTTTACAGGATTTGTATATTGTTTTGAAAATTTTACAAGACTATCATAACCAATTAGCTGTTCTAAGTCTTCTCGATAATTTATATCCAATTGGTTATAAATTACCGGATAGGGATATTTCACAATTTTTTTTAATTCACTGATAGCCTCTTCATGCTTATCATTATAAACTAATGCGCTGGTGTATAATAATTTTATATCAGGATTTGTAGAAGCAAAATTATAAACAGTTTTAGAAGCATTTAAAAGTTGACTGGCGTTCGAATCTTGTATTGCTATACCTGCTTCGCGGTAGGCATTAATAAACTCAGTACTGGTGGGCTTTTTGCTAATTTTTAAGGAATGCAAATTATTTTCTTTCTTATTGCAGGCTGTCAGCAATAAAACAATAAAAAACACGTAATATGTTTTCATAAAAGTAATTTATGGTTATTATTAATTGACACTAAATGACTTAAAAGGTTTAAAAAATGTGCTAAAACAAACTTACGGTAAATGTATATAATTTTTAAGTTAATCATATTTCTACTTACGGTCTAGACATGAAAAAAACAAAGAACAAAGTAGAGATTCAGGTATTTTTAGGTTGCGATACCAAAGAGAAAAAAATTGAAAGCGGAAGCATTCTTTTTAGTATGAGTATTGCTACGAATGAAAGTTATAAAATAAAAAAGTTGAGTGGGTGAATAATACCACCTGAAATTATGAGGTTTACTGGAAAAATGAAAAGGAGGATTTGATCTTTTTAAAAGATGGAGCATTGGTATCCGTTTCGGATAAATTGAACAATCGGCAATATATCGATAAAAATGGCGATGATAAATACTTTACCGAAATTGTTGCTTTTAAATAGGAGCTTGCTAAAGTAGAGGCTTGAGTTAGACTTTGGTATTACAAAATGGGATTGCAAGTTATGTAATCCTTTTTTGTTTTTATTTATATTTTAATACAAAAGATGTTATTCGATAAACTGATTATTGAATGATTTAATAAGAATTAACTATAGTTTTAGTTTTATTTTGATTTCTTTGGTTATTTTGGGCATCAATTCTGATAATTCATCTAAAAGTTCTCGTATCTTAAATGATTTATATTTGTGTTTTATCAATGAATTACCTGATTTAATAATAGTCTCCTGCAACTTTTTTTCTGATACGGCTCCTTCGATATAACTTGCAACACTGCTATACCAGAATATAATTGGTAAATATTTTGCACGTCCAATAAACTGTTTTTCTTTATTTACTAAATTATATCGCTTGGTAATAGATAATATCTTAGCATACTTTTCAGCTTGAAATAAAGCTCTTATATAAGTGCTAAAGAACAAATGCCATCTGTGCTTTAAAACCTCTTTTTTATAGCCATCAAGAAATGTTTCAGCATAACTAACTGCTTTACTAATAAGATCGTTTGCTAATAATGTTTTAATATAGAAGGCGACAAATCCAATTTTATAATAAAAACTGTTTGTTTTTTTTAATTCGGGTATCGACTGGGTCATTAGTTGATAGGCTTCTTTATTTTTACCTCGTTTTAATAGTACCCCGCATAAATTAAGCAGATAAAATAAGTAATCGCTATTATGTTTTCTGATAGATAAATATCCATATTTTTCTGCCAAATCCAGTTCGTTTAACTTCGAATGCATCATGGCTCGGTTAGCGTAGTAATTAGCCAGGATTCTTTTAGAATAAAAAATATTTGTTTTAAACATTTTATCCAATAGTTCATAAATCCATCTTAACTTATCAAATTCCCGATAGTTATAATAAAGAAATGTTAACCGTACCACGGATCTATAGCGTGTGTATCCATCAAGCGATTGATCAAGAAAAGTTTTTCGTAGAAATTTTTCCCAATGCTTGGATTCAGTTTTTATTTCGGATGTAGAATGTTGCCTGATGATATCTAATGTGGCGCTATTTAATTTTTTATTTAATTCTGTTGTCAATTGATACTGTTCATTATATTTTTCCAGATATTCCGAAACAGGTTCATAGTATTGATTCCGAACACGAATTAATAAATAGTCGCGATAATGTTGCAGCAGCTCATAAAACCTTATAAAATAGTAATGAGTAGGTGTAGTAGTAATTGTTTTTTCAAGTAAGTTCTTTTCTTCATCAGGCATAATTGCATCTGTCATTACTTGCTTCTCAATACTTATTAACCACTCGTAATAGTAATCAACATCAATATCATTTAAGTTTTTTACAATCCAGTTTTTTATATAGGTGTATTTCCTTTTGTCTAAACTGCCATCGTAGGGTAACGTATTTAAAGAGTTTTTACAGTTGTAATTTATAAGGTTTAATATTTTTAAGTTTTCATTTGTTGCAAATTGCTGGATGGATAACAGATAATCAGTCTCGTGAGGATAAAGGGAATTAGCAAATTCGGTAAATCTGACAAGTTTTTGCTTCATTAGTTGCTATTTTAAACAGGTAGAAAAGGTAAAAAAAATATGGAAGGAAAAAAAACTGATATATGATAAAATCTATTGAGAATTCAGCCAGTTTATTGCTTCATCTTCACTAATAAACAATTTGACCTGCACATTATCTTGATTCTTTATATTGGTAATATTTGTAATGGCAGTTTTTATAAAAACATCATCTTTAATTAAAGTTGCAGAGCAATAGTAACCAGCTTTTATAGCTTTCGGAAGCCATTCATTATTTAACCACTTTTGATCATCAACCGAAAATACTTTTGCATTATGTTTATCGGTAAGTAATTTGCCTGTTTTATATTCTTTTTAAAATCGAGAACTTTCATACAAGCATCTCTAAAATCATTGCTTGGCGGAAACCCAATCCAATATATGTTTAAATAATTTTTTGTACTGTTATAAATGATCTTACAAAAAATCTTTTGTATAGGTTCCATTTTTTTATTGAATATGAAGTATAAAGCTTACAGTTGTTTTACCATAAGCTTTATACGTGTCTTATTTCAGGAAATTTTTAACTTCATTATTAAAAACTTCAGATTTTTCAAACATCATAAAATGTCCGCACTTGGGTACCATAATAAGCTTGCTGTTTTTAATCTCATTAGCACCTGCTTTGGCTATAGGTTCTGTTTCCCCAGGGTTAAGATATCGATTAGGTATTAAGTTATCGTTTTCGCCAAAAAAGATGAGAGTAGGCTGCTTGATGTATTTTAGTTTGTTAAATATTGGTTCATCAACCATTCCTGTAACCGATTGACTAACTGCGTAACAATAGTTCTCGAAATCATCAGCCGTTCTCATAGCAATACGATCTTCGATCATAAAAATGGCATCATCAGGCATATTGTAAAAATTAGATGCCAGGTTTGTTTCTATTGCTTCAACAGTTGTTAATCGAACCAGATTAGGTGTCATAACATCTTTGAACCAAAGTCGTTGGCCGGGATGAAATAGTTCAAATCCGGCGGGATCAACTAAAATTAGTTTTTCAACCTTATCTGGATAATGCAAGGCGGCAACCATAGAAATTTGCCCACCCATCGAGTGTCCTGCAAGAGTTACTTTGCCTAAATCCAGATTGTCAATAAATTCTGCAACAACTTTTGCATAAAAACTCATTAATCCACTATGCGGATTTTTCGATGATTTACCGTATCCCGGAAGATCGATGGCAATACATCTGTAAGATTTTCTCAACTCACTAATATTTTTCTTCCAGGCCGGAATATAGCTGCCTAAGCCGTGTATAAATATGATGGTTTCATTTCCATTTCCTTCATCAATATAGGCTAAATTAATATCGTTTGATAGCTTGGCATGTTTTACTTCATAACCATAATTCAGTTCATTCATAGTTTTCATTTCTGATATATCTTTATATGGAGAACAAGACGTGATTAATGCAGTAAACATGACTAATATGATTGTATTTATTTTCATTTTTTTCATCGTTTAAAATTTAAAACATTAACCATTTATATACCAGAAAAACGGTCCATGGATCTGTAGGACGATCGGTATTGTATATCCCATTAATATCTGTTCCATGACTATCTTCATTGCTATCATAGAAATCACCGAGCCACATATATGCACCGTGCAATTCAAAGCTCATAAAAGGTCCAAAGGAATACTTCAATGCAGCATTAATTTCTGTTCCCATCTTTTTTCCTGCATCTTGAGGAGCAACAGAGCTATATGCCATAGCTGCACCTACTTTTGCATTAAATTTATGAGGGATAATATCCCTGTAAAAATTAGCTGTTCCACCCGTAATACCATAACCCATATTTGAAATGTCGGCAACTAAAGGTGTAAAACGGTTCACTACATTAGCATGTGGAAATAATAAATATGATCCGCTACTAATAAAAATAGATGCAGGCATTCCCCATGTGTTACCTGTTATAACACCTGAATAATTTCCATTATCAATTCCATCTCCATCTCCGGTTGTATAAATTAAATCAAGGGCAAAATAATCGTTAAGTGTTTGTCCATATCGGTAAGCACCCCTCAGGTTGGCTGCTACACCACCTATATCCACTTTCTTTATATATACATCGTTTTCATTCGTTTTTACAGTACCCAGATTGTAGTTTACAAAACCTGTTAGTAAATAGCGATCTAACCAGAAATCAGGATTTCTGCTAAAGTAAGTTCCTACCCATGCAACATCAGCTATATAATCATTCGTTTCAAGGCCGAAGTTAAATCCTCCATTATAATTAACCAAGGTGCTGTTTAATCCCTGACCAAAAACAGAAACTCCACCTAAGCCTTTTCCTCTATCCTTTAAATAATATAGCGAACCTCCAACATTCCATTTCATAGAAACTTTTTTGCGATATATGAACTCCATAAGCGTAACATCATCCGGATCTTGTGCATTGTTTTCGTAAAGCTTGTAAAATCCGGCTTTAGTTTTTGAGTAATCTCTATCCCAACGCACGCTCAAACCAACAGCATCTGTTCCCCAGTAAGCCATTCTGTATCCAGTGGTTGTCATTTTTTCAAAATAAGTTCTGTATGGGTTGAATGGGGTATCGTAAAGACGTTGTAAACCAACATTGATATACCAGTTTTTCCAGGGTATCAATTCTAACTCAACATTTTGTGTTTGAATATTAACCTGGTCTGCTGAAATAGCAGATCCTTTATTCCCGCTTATACCATAAGCCTGATCTCCCCATGTCCAGTCAATTTCAAATGATGCTCTTAGTATTGCCTTCCCGTTAAATAACTTAGGTTGATAAATAAAGAAAGGCAATATCCTTTGCTCTACATAATAGGAGGTTGAAGTATCTGATGTTGTCGATGAGTTTTTCCCAAATAATCTGCCTACCAACTGTCCGTTAAATAAGCTGCTTTCAGGATAAAAATTAGAACTCACTCCCTGGGTAATAAAAAATGCCAGGAACTGAAACTCTTTGTTTGATTTAGCTGTGTAGGGAAGGTCATGTTCAAAGTAATTAATACTTGAATCTTTTTCAGATTTTACTTCCTTCTCTTTATCCTGTGCATAAAGCGAGCTCCAGTTGAGTAAGGGAAAGAAAATAAAAAATATGATTAGTTTTTTCATGGTAAAACTAGGATTATAAGTAAAGTCGAATTCATTTGTAAATTCGACTTTACAATATTCTTTAAAAAATTTTAAAGTATCTTTATTCTGCTATTCTAATATATTTTTGGATATTAGAATCTCCTAAAGTTCCTCCATTAGAACTTCCAAAACCTTCTTCGGGTGTAGGCGGAACATTTTGGGTGCCTGAAGTTTGTACTACTTCGTACCATAATACTTCTTCTGGCGATGTTTTTATTTCGAAGATACCTTTGGATGTTGCTGTAAAAGGTTGGTCCTGGCTTATCTCAATGGTCCAGATTTCACCCACTGTTGATTTCTCTATCTCAAATGTACCAGTAAAAGTAAGGTCAGGGGTTCCACTTGTATTTCCAATATTATATTGCTCTACTAAATAAGAATTATCATCCTTAAATTCAGCATAAATAGAATCTACATCAAAATAATTTACTAAAAGTGGAGCAACATTATCGCCTGCTGAATACCAATTTCCAATAATCCCTAAATCTTGTACAATGTTTTCAGAAGTAATAACTTCATCAATTGTCATAGCTTCTCCTTCCACATCATAAATACTGGTTGCGCTTGCTGGTTGCACAGTAATTGTTTCGTCTCCTTCTGTTATGGATGTGATTAACAATTCGATTGCTAAACTATTGCTTCCGGCAGTGTGAGTAACATCAAAAGTAAAATCAACATCTGGAATTGTAACATTTAAATCACCTGCTTCAAGATTTCCTGTTGCATCTTCATTTGCATAAACGGGTTCGTTAAAAGTAATTGTTACAGTTTTGTTGTCTTCAGAGATTGTAATACTTTCAAAAAATGGACTTTTATTTTCAGCTTCATCACTACATGAGCTAAATCCTAAAATCCCCAATAGGATAATTGTAATCCAAATTAAATTTTTGTTTTTCATAGCATTCATCGTTTTAATATTTGTTTAAATTTATAAATATTTTAGTCAAACTTTATTGCAATTTTGCATAAAATCAAGGTAGACTTAACATCAATTATATCTATATTAATTTTTAATAATCAAAATATCAGTTTTTTACGTATATATTTTAAGGTTGCGACTGTTGTGTTCTTATTCCTTACCCCATCGAATTACGTTAGCCCCCCAGGCATAACCAATTCCTGCAGCAATCATCGAAATTATTGTACCGTCCTTAATTTTACCTTCGTTAAGTGCTAAGTGTAATGATAATATTTGATCTATTTGTCCAATGTGGCCGTAATCTTCAAGGTAAATACTCTGTTTTTTTGTTAAACCTAACTGCTCCAGCATAAATTCGTACATCGACCGCTTAAAATGGAGTGTTGCCAGGTAGTTAAGTTCTCCCTGATCTATTCCTGATTTTTCAAAAGCTCGCTTTATGCAATAAAACCAGTTGTCCAATGAAACTTCATTTAAACGGTTTTTCATGTGAGTTTCGTCAAAAACGCGTAACGATTTGTAAGCGATATCAGCATTCTCTTTGGTAATAGGTTTTTCTGTTCCACCAAATTCAACTCCGGCATCGCGGGCTAAGGTTCCATCAGTCATGATATGGCTACCTAACAACAGGTTTCTTCCATGATTTTTTTTAAGAATAAGAGCTCCGGCTCCGGATGATAAATTGAACATAAACGAAACAGTATTATCTGAAAAATCAATAAAATCACCATTGCGATAGCCTCCAACAATCATAACTGTATTGATTTCTTCATCAGCAATCATCATATCTTTGGCTATTTTCATTGCAGCCACAGTTGTACCACATCGTTGTTGTATGTCAATAGCCCATGCATTGGTTGCTCCAATTTTTTCCTGAATGTATATTCCTGAAGTTGTTAGAGGATATTCTTTCCACTCTTCACCAATGCATAAAATTAGATCAATTTCTTTAGGATCTATTCGGGTATTTTTCAAAGCATCTAAGCCGGCTTTAACACCCATTTCCTGTGTTCCGTCATTTTTTCCAGGAACCGGTTTTTTAATAATACCCAGTTTTTCTATTACAGCTTCTTTTGTCCAGTTGCCATTTGTAGCTTCGGAGATGTCTTTAGCTGTCATTCGACCTTCGGGAATATAAATGCCTGTCCCTACAATTCCAACATTACTATTGGTCATAATTAAAAATTTTAGTAAATGAATAGATTACTTCCTACAGCTAAACCTGCACCCGATGCAACAAATACAATTTTGTCACCACGTTTTACTTGGTTTTCTTTTACTGCATGATGAAAGGCCATTGGAATGCAGCCCGAACCAGTGTAGCCGTAACGATCCATCACAAAACTTGTTTTTTCTATTGGCTGATTGATTGCTGCCATCACTTTTTTTATTACCGATCGATTAATCTGAGTAAAAATAAAGTGATCTATATCTTTTAAATCTGTATTGGATTTTTGCAATAACTTTTCAATAACCATTGGCCAAAGGCGTACATTGCGGTCGCTGGGCAGTGGTTGGATGTTTAATAATCCATAGGTTTTTTCTTTAAGAACTTCTTTGGTAACCGGATTTCGTGTTCCACCAGCATAAACTCCGACATAATCCCACTGTGTTCCATCGGTTAAAAGTTGTCCGTTTATGTATTTTGATTCTGTATTTTCGTTTCTTTCCAACACAAAAGCACTGGCACCATCGGCAAAAATTGAATATCCAAATGCGTCGCCCTTACGAACGTATGCAGGCATATTGTAAACACCGATTACAACAGCATATTTAATACTCGGATCGGTTGCCATAGTCCGAACTACATTATCAAGTGCAATTGCAAAGCTGGCACACGATGCACCCACATCAAAACTGGATGTCCATGATTCTTTTTTCTGAATTCTACCCTGCACTAATAGGGATGTAGCGGGTGAAATAAATTCAGGTGTATCAGTAGCCACAACAAATAAATTTATATCATCGGAATTGATTTTTGCATCCTTAATTGCATTTAAAGCAGCTTTAGTAGCAAAATCAGCAGTTGTTTCATCAATCCCACGTAAGTGAGCAATATGACGTTGTGCAATGCCTAAACCATGTTCGGTTTTTTCTGCATCGAAATCGATATTGGCTAACTTTTTTAATTCTTCGTTATTTATTGGTTCACCTGGAGCATATACTCCAGTTCCAGCTATTTTTACAGGTAACATGTTAATTGATTTAATGATTTATAAATAACCCATGCTTAAAGCTTTTTGTCTTAATTCTTCTCTAAAACCAGGATGAGCAATATTGATTAAGGCTTGTGTTCTTTCTTTTACAGTTAATCCGGTTAAACGGGCAATGCCATGTTCAGTAACAATATAATCGGTATTGCTTCTATGTAATGTAACTGCTGTGCCTTCTGGCAATGTTGGAACAATGGTCGAAATTTTACCATCTTTGGCTGATGCTCTACATGCTATAATTGATTTTCCCTTCCCGTCGAATCCTTCTATGGCACCAACTGCTGTATCGGTTTGTCCACCGGTGCCGGAATATTGATTAATACCAATTGATTCGCTGGCAACCTGTCCTGTAAAATCAACCATAATACATGTGTTGATGGAGACCATTTTGGAATTTTTTCTTACCATACACGGATCATTCACATATTTTCCCCGCAAGAATTCAACGGTAGGATTATTATGCAACCACTTATAGAGCTTTTCGGATCCCATGGCAAATGTACAAACGAATTTATCTTTATGAAAAGCTTTTTTCTTGTTAGTGATAACGCCCATATTGTACAACTCCATCATAGAATCGACCATCATTTCGGTATGCACTCCCAAATCTTTTTTGTCGCGTAAGGATAGTGCCGCTGCATTTGGTATTTCTCCTATTCCCAGTTGTATGGTAGATCCGTCTTCAACCAATTCTGCAATATTACTTCCAATTTTCATGGCTGTTTCATCAGGATTTGGAGATGGCAGCGTAGGCGGAGTTTGAGAGAACTCTACAAAATTATTTACATCCTTTACATGTATGTGAGTGTCGCCAAAAGTTCTAGGTAACTGGTCATTTACTTCTAATATTACAATTTCTGCGGCATCAATAACATCTTTTTCGTATGTTATTCCCAGTGATAATGATATAAACCCCTGATTGTCTGGGGGTGTGCATGTCCCAAAAAAGATATGTGGTCTTCGAACTTTTAAACGATCGGTGGCCGAGCGATGTAGCATATTTGGAACATAGGTAACGGTTCCTGTTCCTTCTTTTATTGCCTGGCGAGATCCGGGAGCGTGAAACCAGCTGCATAACTCAAAATGGCCTTTCATTTCGTGTTTCATGTAAAAATCATAAGGTTTTAATGTCAGAACGGAAAAAACCTTTACATTTCGAACCTGATCTTTTACCAAATGAAATTTCGACATACAACCCTGTGGTTCCGAAGCACACTGAGCTACAATGACATCAATATCACTTTTGATAAATTGTACAGCTTCTTCAATCGAAATAATTTTATTCTTATAGATATCCTGAAAATGATTCATAGTTTTCTTCGTTATTTTTTCTTTGTAAATTGATGTACAATAATTCCTGCAAGCGTTGAAATGATAATAGCAAAAGC
>Ga0102925_1001302_pt1 | contig 13805 bp, 6 predicted proteins | sample SalPonR1_A_D1_MG_FD_78216 | JGI IMG/M metagenome (GOLD analysis project Ga0102925, IMG submission 78216) | Salt pond soil microbial communities from South San Francisco under conditions of wetland restoration - Salt Pond MetaG R1_A_D1_MG | ecosystem: Environmental > Aquatic > Marine > Intertidal...
CACCGGTGTGATTGGGGCTATTCACTGGAATCCTGTTTCGGGGGAGGTTTCAGCGTACCGGGCAACGGATAATTCAGCAGATACGATTGCCTCAGATGATGTTCACTATGCTTTTGAGGATGAAGAAGGCAACATCTGGTTCGGATATCATTATCTGGGTGCCAGCGTTATGTACGACGATTCCTGGAATTATACAATTCATATGCCCTTCCCGGAATTGCCTGCATCAGACCCACGAAATATGATTATTTCAGCCTATATGGATGATGCCGGCACGATCTGGGCCACAACAGCTTCAGGTGTGATTAAAGGTCTGGGGTCTCAGGAACCAGAGTATTTTGAATTTGATGCAGCTGCATTTGACGCAATTGATACCTTTCAGGTACTAACAATGATACCCGCAACATTCGATAATAAACTGTTTATCCAGGTTATAAATAATGGAACCGCAATTCCGGTATTCATCACGTTTGATACAACAGATATCAGTGATCCATTTGCTGTTGTAGAGATACCGAATGACATTTCTTTGCCCACATCTGACCGGGTGGTTATACATGAGGACTATTTCTATGCCTCACTATTTAATGAAGAGGCTATTCTACAATTTAATTATCTCACAAACGAGACGGAGCTGATTGAACTGCCCGTCACCGGTACGTATTCAGATGCGCCGTTCCAGGTGAGTGGCGCCTTCCATGTAGAAGGAAATGATCTATATACGCAAGCCTATTGGCTGGGAACGCCGGAGGGTGTCGTGAGTGAGAAGTTTATTATGAATCTGGACACGTATGAATTCAGGCCACATGATTTTAATGTTGATTACCCGATACGAGATATCCAGGCGCCATTGATCTCCTGGTACGATCCCGGAGTTTTATACATCAATAGTTCTACGGGGCTTATAAGACTAGATAATCTTAATAGCAGTTATTCTGTTCTATTTGAAGATCAGATGTCACTCTTGAGGGAGGGGTCACGGCTGATGGTTGAGGATCAGGAAGGATACATCTGGATGAATAATTTAACCGGATTGACCCGACTGGACCCGCTCACGGAAACCGTAGAATATTTTGAAATCCCGCTGGATCGGTTCCGGAGTTTGGATTCATTTCCTGCATCCCTTCCCAATGGTGATATCATTTTTCCCGGTCAAGGAAATTATCTTCGGTTTGATCCATCAGATCTGAGAAGTACGCAGCCGGTGGGTGAGACGATAATCACATCCGTTCAGGCAGGAACTGAATCCTATGAATTGCTTTACTCAGAAGTTGAGGAAGATATAGAAATTGAAAGTGCCCAAAACACACTGACCTTTAGTTTCTTTGGTCTCGATTACCGGGATCCGGTATCCATCAACTACCGCTACCGTATTTTGGGAGCAGAAAATGAGCGGTGGACAGAGGTAGGAACACAGCGATCTGTTTTTATTCCGAACCTGCCGGCTGGAGGTTACACATTCGAGGTACAGAGCGGCAGCCAGTTTGGATCGTTCAACGGACAAACCGCCAGCCTCAATTTTTCGATTTTACCGCCATGGTGGAATACAATCCCGGCATATATTGTGTACCTGCTGCTGATAGGCGGGCTGATCTTTGGGATAGACCGGCGGCAGAGGAAAAAGCTGATTCAAAAGGAGCGGGAACGGGCCCGGGAGAAAGAGCTTGAGCAGGCACGTGAAATCGAGAAAGCTTACAAAAATTTGAAGGCAGCGCAGGAACAGCTCGTGCAGCAGGAGAAGCTGGCGAGCCTTGGTCAGCTGACGGCCGGCATTGCTCATGAAATCAAAAATCCGCTAAACTTTGTGAATAACTTTTCGGAGTTGAGTCTCGAGCTTCTTGATGAAATCAGAGAAGAGATTCGACAGATGACCAGGGACGGAAGACCGGAGAGTGAGAAGGGAAAAGTGAAAAGTGAGTCCCCCTCTCCCGCGGGAGAGGGACGGTGTGAGGGCGAACAAGGCAGCGACCCCGACCTCATCCTGGAAATCTTAAACGACATCGAAACCAACCTCAAAACAATCCACAAGCACGGATCCCGGGCCGACTCCATCGTCAAATCCATGCTACAGCACAGCAGGGGTGGTACCGGAAGTATGGAGCCGGCCGACCTGAACGGCATCATCAAAGAGTATGTAAATCTCTGCTTCCACGGCATGCGAGCCGGCAAGCACCCCATCAATGTTGATATCGACCTGCAGCTGGATGATAGTATTGGTAATGTGCCGCTGATTGCCGAAGACTTTTGCCGGGTGATTGTGAACCTGGTCAATAATGCGTTTGATGCGATGCGGGAGAAACAAGGTTCAGGGACCAAGGAGCAAGGTACAGGCGGCTACCAGCCGAAACTCACAATTCGTACTCATCAAAAAGACGGAGCCGTAACCGTTGAAGTTGAGGACAACGGACCGGGTATTCCTGATGGGATGAAGGACAAGATCCTGCAGCCGTTCTTTACGACCAAAAAAGGAACAGAGGGCACCGGGCTTGGCCTGAGTATAACCAATGATATTATAAAGGCTCATGGGGGAAACCTCTCAATTCAATCGGATAGTAAGGGCTCAACATTTGTCATCACGATTCCTGTGTAGCAGTAATAATGGACAAGTTGCGATGGGTATTGCCCAACAAATTGGTGGTAACTTAATCGCATTACTTCCGTAGCCCCAATGGCTGTAAAAAAAATATTGAGCGCAGGCATTAATGAAGTTGGCCATTTTCCCTGGTCCATCAGCTATCAAACAGACGAATAGTGAATAATTCGAAACTCTACTCATGACTTTCATCAGACCGATTTTAATTACAGCCCTGCTGGTTGGTTTCTCTGCACCCCTGTTTGCCCAGACCGAAGCCCCAAATGAACCAACCATCATTTCATCAGAAGCACCAACCCTTCGGTTTGAAAACCTGAACCTGGAAGACGGAATGGCCCAAAAAGATGCTCAGAATGTGATACAGGATAGCCTGGGGTATATGTGGATTGCCACGCAGGGAGGGCTCCATAGATACAACGGATATGAATTTGAGATCTACACGTACACTGCTTTTGATACGACATCCTTATCAAGCAGCTCAACATTTGGACTGGCAGAAGCATCTAATGGAGATCTATGGGTGACTGCAGGCGGGAGGCTGAACCGTTTCAACCGGAAAAACAAGACGTTCACTCAGTATACCCACGACCCGTCCGATTCAACTACGGTATTGCCTAATGATCTCAGATTTGTTTATGAAGCAACCAATGGTGACCTCTGGTTAGAATCACCGGGAAGTGGTATTAGTCGCATACCGGCCGACAGTACTGATTATGTTATCCGCTACCAACATAATCCAAATGACCCAAACACGATTAGCTCAAATTATGTGTTAAGGTTTACAGAGGATGCGGCTGGTAATATCTGGACCGGGTCGGGGCTGGGTGTTAACCGGATTAACCCCAATACCAACGAAATTACCCGATATTTAGAACCTCCACGGGATCGTTCTTATCGTGTTGTTAGTCAGTATCATCCACCGCAATCACCCGACATTGTATGGCTCTTAACAAGTAATGGATTCGTTAAGCTCAATTCAAGATCCGGGGACTATACCCATTATCTGCCTGAAGAAACGAACACGACAGCACAAACACCTCTTAGGTTTTTGGATATGGCACTCGACCCAGAAAATCCATACGTTTTTTGGGCCGTGGGTTTAAATACCGGCCTGGTACGTTTCGACATACAAACGGAAAAGTTTACCTTCTACCGCAATGATCCCGCCGACCCTTTAAGCATCGCCAGTGATGCAGCATCTAACATAACGGCTGATCGCAGCGGCAAAATTTGGATTGGCCACTTTGCGAATGGAGTGAGTCAATTTGCTCCATCCTCGGCAAATTTTTTCCATATACGCCACGACCCGCGTGATCGTGAAAGCTTAGGTCTTGGGGGTGTGTGGGCGCTTCATGAAGATCAGAATCAAACGCTTTGGGCTTCCACGCGCCAGTCTGGAAACTACTACCTAAACCGCATTAACCTGAAGAGTGGACGGGTAACCCGTCTCGAGCACGACCCTGATAATTCACAATCAATTTTAGGGTTAGATATATTTGCAATAACTGAAGACAGTTCTGGCAGATTGTGGGTCGGAACAAGACAAGGGCTGAATCTTTTTGACAGGCAAACGGAGAAGGCAACCCGCTTTCGAAAATTACCGCCGGTAGAAAACTTTCGGGGAAATTTTGTTTATTCAATCCTTCAAAAGAAAGACAGCGCCAATGAACTATGGGTAGGGACGCTCGGTGGGTTGAAACTATTTGATTTTGAAAATGGTGTCTTCACGGATGTGCATATAAAGAATGAGGATATTGATAACCCAACCATTAGAGATCTCTTTTATGATTCGGAAGACAAGCTCTGGGCAGCATCAGCAGAAGGGTTGATACATGTAGACCCGCAAGACGGTGATCATACCATTTACAGATATAATTCTGAAGATTCAACCAGCCTTAGCTCAAATTCAGTTAGAGTGATCACGCAGCGCGATAATCAACACGGTATTCTTTGGGTGGGAACCAGTGGTGGCGGCCTGAATCGGTTTGATGTTGAGCGCGGGGAAGCGACACATTTTACCACAGATGAAGGGCTCGCCAACGATGTTATTTATGGGATTCTTGAGGATGAACGCGGTACGTTATGGATGAGCACCAACCTGGGCATCAGCAATTTTAATCCCGACGACAACTCCTTCAGTAACTATGGGCTGGAAGACGGCCTCATTCAGCTTGAGCACAATGCATTCGCTTATGCAAAAGGTGCCAACGGCGTTCTGTATTTTGGCCATACGGATGGCATTACTGCATTCAATCCTGAAAACCTGAGGAGCAACAATATACCGCCCCAGGTTATTATCTCTGATTTCAGGCTTTTTAATAAAACGGTGCTTCCCGGGCCAGATGCTCCGTTTGACGAGCAGATTGAAAAAGAGACCGAGATCACGATTGGCTACGATCAAAGCGAGTTGGCGTTTGAATATGCCGGCCTCCACTACAGCAACCCGGCAAAAAACCGGTACAAATACCAGTTGATTGGGTTTGACGAGCAATGGGTGGATGCGGGGAGTAGGCGTATCGCAACCTACACAAATCTTGCCCATGGCGAGTACACGTTCCGCGTACAGGCCTCCAATGCCGACGGCGTTTGGAATGAAAAGGGTACGTCGCTGACGCTAAATGTTTTGCCGCCCTGGTACCGTACCTGGTGGGCATATGGCGGATTTGCACTCCTGCTGGCCGGGTTTATTTTCAGCGCCAATCAGTTTCAGCGCCGCCGGCTGGCTATTAAGGCGCAGGAGCGGGCGGCATTGCGAGAGGCCGAGTTGCGTGCTGAAGAAGAGAATAAACGCCGGTCCGATACCGAACAGCTCAGCAAAATTGGCCGGGCCATTACCTCTACTCTGTCGGTCAATGAAATCATCCATACCACCTATCAAAACGTGAACGAATTGATGGATGCGGAAGTATTTGGCTTGGGTATTTTAAACAGGGAGAAGAATCGGCTTGAGTTTCCGGCGACCACCGAAAATGGAAATACCTTAAAGCCATACAGCCATAATCTTGATGATGATTCTAGGCTCTCGGCCAGGTGTTTTAAAAACCAAGACAAAATCGTGATAGGTGATTTTGAAATTGAATGTAGTAATTATACAGGCAGGATGTCGGGTCCTGTTAGGGGAGAGAATCCGGAATCAATTATTTACATGCCCCTGATGCAAAAAGGCGAGGTAATTGGCGTTCTGACGACACAGAGCTTTTCGAAGCATGCCTACTCTGAGTATCAGGTCACGCTGCTTCAGAACCTGGCTAACTATGCGGCGATTGCCCTGGACAACGCCTCGGCATATCGTCGTCTCAACAAGACGCTCGAGGATCTGAAGGCCGCCCAGGACCAGCTTGTCCAGCAGGAAAAACTCGCCAGCCTCGGCCAGCTCACCGCTGGTATCGCTCATGAGATCAAGAATCCGCTGAATTTTGTGAATAATTTCTCGGATGTAAGTTTAGAACTGGTTGAGGAAATCAGAGAAGAGATTCGGCAGATGACCGGGGACGGGAGACCTGAGAGTGAGAAGGGAAAAGTGAAAAGTGAGTCCCCCTCTCCCGCGGGAGAGGGACGGGGTGAGGGCGAACAAGGCAGCGACCCCGACCTCATCCTGGAAATCCTCGACGACATCGAAGCCAATCTCAAAACAATCCACAAGCACGGATCCCGGGCCGACTCCATCGTTAAATCGATGCTTCAGCACTCGCGGGGGGGCGATGGCAAAATGGAGCCAACACCGCTGAACCCACTCGTCAAAGAGTATGTGAACCTGGCTTTTCATGGGATGCGGGCTGGTGAGGATCCTATTGACGTGGATATTCAATATGATCTGGATAAGTCGGCAGGCGAAGTGCCGTTAGTGGCCGAGGATTTTTCGAGAGTGGTGCTGAATATTGTGAATAATGCGTTTGATGCGATGCGGAGCAAGCTGACGGAGGACGGAGGACCGGGGACCGGAGAAAGTTCTATCCGCCAGTCGCCGGAGAGTACCGAAGCGGAGCGAAGGCGAGGGGTGTTCTCGGTGAATGATTACAAACCCGTACTAGTGGTCCGCACCAACCAATCTGCCAACACCGTCACCATCGAAATCGAAGATAACGGACCGGGTATTCCTGATGGGATGAAGGACAAAATCCTGCAGCCGTTCTTTACTACTAAAAAAGGAACAGAGGGCACCGGGCTTGGCCTGAGTATTACCAATGATATTATAAAGGCTCATGGGGGTACGCTGGATATAGAGAGTGTGCCGGGTGAAATGAGTCGATTTAAAATCAAAATATCGACGAATTAACCGTCATGAATAAGCCAATGAAATTTTAGTTGTAGATGATCAGCGTGACGTTGAGATGCTATTCAAGCAGAAGTTTTCTTTGATCTATATAAGCATGATTTTGGCTTATTATGATTCTGACTACCAACAAAAAACGATGGAATCAGGTGGGAAATATTATTTTTTACAAACCCTATTGATTTTGCATCATTGAAATATGAGCTTAATCGGGTAATTGAAAAAGAAAACTGATGCAACATGTGTCCGAGGCTATGATCGATAAATTGTAATTATTTTAGGATAGCGCTCCTAAATGTGTACATTCACTTGAGGGAACAGGATGCAGATACTCTTTGTTTGTCGGATATTATATATTAAGTAAGGCATAGCCAAGGGGTTCCGACAAGAGTCCAAGAGATGTCTCCTATTCCGAAAAATTATTGCTTTTTGCTTCCCGATGCTTGAGATCTGTTTTTAAAAAGCGGCTGGTATCTAACTATGTTTTAGAACAATTGATAAAGGACTGATAGAATGAGTGAGCCTATTAAAATTCTCGTTGTCGACGATGAGCCGGATGTAGAGATGCTTTTCAGACAGAAATTTCGAAAAGAGATAAGAAAAGGTCGATTGGATCTGGAATTTGCATTTTCTGGAGCGGAAGCTTTGGAAATATTGAAGAGCAATGATCCGCCTGAGGTGATGTACATTTTTTCTGACATCAATATGCCGGGAATGTCCGGAATTGAATTGCTGCGCAGCGTAAAAAAAGAATTCCCCGCAATTAAAGTCAGTATGATTTCGGCTTACGGGGATGATGAGAACTATAGAAAAGCGATGGATTCAGGAGCCAAAGAGTTCTTTACAAAACCCATCGATTTTACATCGCTGAAAGATGAAATATCAAAATTGATTGATTAACAGGCACTACGGCCGGGAGTTCATATTATGACAGGACATAAAATTTTGGTGGTCGATGACGAGCCCGATCTGCAAATGCTGATGATGCAGAAGTTCAGGCACAAGGTAAAATCCAAAGAGTACGAATTTCTGTTTGCTGAGAATGGTGAAGAAGCCCTTAACGTGGTGTCGCATCATAACGACCTGTCATTGATTTTGAGCGATATCAACATGCCAAAAATGGACGGTCTCACCCTGCTGGATGAACTTCAAGGGCTTAATCGCAACGACCTGAGAACGGTGATTGTGTCAGCTTATGGAGATATGGATAATATCCGTACAGCAATGAATAGAGGCGCTTACGACTTTGTAACAAAGCCGATCGATTTTAAAGATCTGGAAACCACAATTGAGAAGACACTGTCAGAAATTGTAAAGTTCTTGAAGTCGAAGGAGATTGAAGAGCAGCTTGAAGCCCTCAACCACGATCTGGACATGGCGGCCCGGATTCAGCAAAAAATCCTCCACCAGGAGTTTCCTGTTTTTCCTGATGATGACCGGTTTGATATTTTTGCCAACATGATAGCTGCAAAACACGTTGGTGGTGACTTTTACGATTTCTTTAAATTTGATGATGACCGGCTCGCATTTTTCATCGGTGATGTAGCCGGGAAAGGGATGCCGGCTGCTATCTACATGGCAGTTTGCCGAACCATGCTGAAGGCTATTGGGTCTGAGGTGGAAGATCCAGCTGAATGTATCGAGAAGGTGAATAATATGCTGATCCCGGAAAGCGATATCTCCACGTTTGTAACAGTCTTTTACGGTGTTCTGGATTTGAAAACAGGAGAGCTTTCATACTGCAACGGGGGGCATAATTTGCCATATGTCCAGACGAAGGATGGGAACGTCAAAGAGCTGGAAAACGTCGGCGGTCTCCTGCTTGGGAAATTTGAGGGCGCGCCTTACGAAATGACAACCGTTCAGCTCGAGCCCGGAGATGCAGTTGTAACATTTACCGATGGCGTTACGGAAGCTGAAGATGAGGGAGATGGGTTCTTTGATGAAGAGCGGGTGATAGCGTATCTCAAAAAACATCCCGGCAAAACCCTTGAATCAATCGTAAAAGGACTCTTCCTGGAAGTGATGAAATTTACAGGAGCCGCCGAACAGTCAGATGATATCACCGTATTGTCTGTCCGGTATGGCTCGCCGGAGTAAAAAATCGAGTTTCGACTATTCGGACTGATACGCTTCAACAGCCTCATCAAGTGTTTTGTAGTGATCGAAGACAGTGATAAGCTTTGTAACGATCAACAGACTTTCAATTCTGTCCGATGCCCCGCAAATTTTAAAATCACCACCAGCTTTTCTCATGCTGGTCATCGCCGTTATCATAATACCGAGGCCGGAAGAATTCATGAATTTTACCTTGCTGAGGTCACCAACAATATTGGTTTTACCCTGATCTGCCAGTTCTTTGAGCTTGTCATGAAACTCAGACGCATCGGGTCCGCCCATAATTTTCCCTTTGAATGTAACGATGACCGTATTGTATTTTTCTGAAATTGAATAATTCATAAGCTTAACACATTAGGTTTATTATAAAAGTTCTGAGGTAACGTAGATTCAGTGTGTTCTCTCAAGGGTTTAAAGCCAACGATGCCCAATAAAGAACCAAGCAGTTTGGTAACTCATTAATACCGGCTGTTCCTGAAGCAGACAGAAAGTAAGCACTCCTGTATATACACAATCTGACGGTAAAATATAAGTGCTTCCGCAAAGTTGATTGCAAAATATTAGGTAGTCTGTTTACGCGGAAGACTTAGATTTTGTAAAATACTTCCTTTCTTATTAAAACTTAAGGTTGATAACACCTGCGTCTTATCGCCTTTAATGGAACAAATTGGCCATCTATAACATTGAGTAGCAAGAGATAAGAACGAAAAAAATAATTTTATACATCATGATGAAATCCTTCAAATTCAGAAACGGAGATACGGTAGAAGCAATAGGCCTTGGAACATGGAAATCAGATCCCGGGAAGGTCGGGGCCGCTGTAGAATCGGCACTTAAAACCGGCTACAGGCATATCGACTGTGCAGCTGTTTATGGTAATGAAGCCGAAGTGGGAAACGCACTGGCTGAGACATTTTCTACAACGGATATTAACAGAGAGAACGTCCATATTACATCCAAGCTGTGGAATACGGCGCACAGAAAGCAGGATGTAATCCCGGCTCTGAAAAAGTCATTGAATGATCTGAAACTCGACTACCTCGATCTTTATCTGATGCACTGGCCGGTGGCGTTCAAACCCGGCCTCGAGGGATTTCCGCAAGGCGAGGAGGATTATCTTTCGCTTGACGAAGTGCCGATTATTGAAACCTGGGAAGCGATGCTTGAAGCAAAACAGCAGGGATTGATCAGGCACGCCGGGGTATCAAACTTTAGTATAGAGAAACTCGAGGATCTGAAATCCAAAACAGATGATTTTCCGGAGATGAACCAGGTAGAGCTTCACCCCTACCTACAGCAGCAAGAGCTGGTTGACTATGGAAAAGCTAACGACATGCTGATCACTGCCTACTCGCCGCTTGGGAGCAGTGACAGGCCTGAAATGATGAAGTCTGATGACGAGCCGGCACTTCTTGATAACGATGTGATTGGCTCGATTGCCGATAAGCATGATGCAACACCGGCTCAGGTCCTTATTAAGTGGGCAGTAGAGCGAGACACTATCGTCATTCCCAAGTCTACAAATGAAGGCCGCATTGCCGAGAATTTAAAGAGTGCAGAAATTGACCTGGACAGCGAAGATCATGAGAAGATAAAAGAGCTGAATATCCCCTATCGGTACCTGGACGGCGAGATGTTCGAGACAGAAAATGGTATGTACAGCAACGTTTTTGACGATTGAGCGAAACGCCTGTTCGAATTAATTCACTTAATCAAACAGATGCCAGACAACCATTGCTCTGAATGCACTACTCTAAGCTGTGAATTGAATGAATATTCAGTACAATGGTGGTCTGGTTAGTAGTTTTGCCCGACAGAATATTCCGATCAGGGTAGTAGTGCAAAGTAAAAGAGATCTGAATTCTAAAAATAGACGAGCTACTCAATAAGTTCATACAGTGAGAAGAGGTGATCATCAGCCCGAAATCCGATGTGCTGATCAGAAATGTGAGTCACCATCCCCTCCTTTGGAAATTGCACCCTGAATTGAGGTGATCCGGATTTATCCAGCACGATCCATTCCTGGTGGTCTGATTGAAGCGTAAGTTTCAGCCAGATTTTGTTTTGTGGGTCGATAATCATTTTGTCAGCGGGTACTTTTTGATCTGGCAGCAGCTCCTTTACGGATTCCCAATATTCAGGTCGGTACTCTTCTTCTAGTGAGTCACGCTCAGCTACAGGAAGTGATTCAGAGGGTAAATCGATCGGGATCGTTCGAAGTGTGTCAAGCTGAATGGGATCCAGTACAGCAATTTCAGAGTCCTTTGGCCAAAAGGCGAAAAGTTCTGACTTTTCTTGTGAATAATCATACAATAATTCGGCAGTATATGGTACTGGCTCAGCGCCCATTGGCTGCCCGCTCTCACTCAACACGAGTGCCATAGTCTTACTGGGGTATTGAATGTCGCCGATAAACTCCTCAGATACAGGATTGTAGCTGGAAATTCTGGTGACCGGCTCAGAATCACTGCCTCTTAATGCAGAAAAATCAAACCAATGTACACTTAGTATATTTTGTTCTTTTGTAGCATAAGCTTCGTTTACTCTCGAGGCTTCTCCTTGCGGGACATTTAATTCATCTATTTCGGATGAATCGAGTGTTTTTTTGATAATGCGCATTCGGCGTTGATCGACAATCAGGACTGTAGAGTCATCGAACATCTGAATAGACTGTGGGTCCTGAACCTCACCAGGTCCGTTGCCCTTACCTGCAATGAGGCTAACGAATTCACCTTGAGGGTTAACCCGAATCACATACGCACCCTGCCGGTCATTAAGAAGAATGTCTCCGTTTGAAAGAACCTCCGTGTCATAGTTTAGATGCTGAAAGAAATAGTCGCCCGCCTGATCAAACTCTGATATCAGTTCAAGATCCATGACGGGCAGATTTTCAAAATCGGTTTGCTGACTCTCTTCCGGGCGTTGACCGCAGGAAATCAAGACGAGTGATAAAAGCAGGGCGATCAGGTTTGCGCGTGAGTTCATTTTGATTGATTTGTGTGATGAATAGTTGATAGTGCAAAAAAACTCGACTGCCGATTAAATTTTCGGCTGTCGAGTTAAAAAAAAGCTGAAAATAATGAAAGATCCCTCGCCAGGTGAAAGAACCAATCGTACGAAGAGGGATGTTCGTTTTAATACCCCGCCGCCTGTCCGTCTACTCTCGACTCAGAGGCACCATAGTAAACGCCGGTTAATGGATCTCGCATAATCGCCTGGAATCGGCCAAAGAAACTGTCGCCAATCTTAACATCATGGCCGCGCGCCTCGAGATCGCGAACCACCTGGTAGCTGATGGATGATTCGATAGCCACCTGCCCTTCATCAGTAAGGCTTTCGGCGAGGTCATCCGTCGGCGAGGTCGACCCTGAATGCTCCCAGCGAATGGCGTCACCTGCCTCCTGTACATTCATTCCAAAGTCGATGATATTGGTGAGGATACTCACGTGGCCAATCGGCTGATAGCCGCCGCCCATATTCCCAAAGCTCAAAAACGGCTGTCCATCTTTCATGACGAATCCGGGAATAATGGTGTGAAACGGTCGTTTGCCCGGCTCATATACGTTGGGATGCTGTGGATCGAGCGAAAAGAGTTCACCGCGGTTCTGAAAGCTGAATCCTGTGCCTGGAACCACGAATCCTGTGCCCATGCCGCGGAAATTGCTTTGAATTAGCGATACCATATTGCCTTCATCATCGGCTGTTGTGAGGTAAATCGTATCGCCATCTTCAAGAACATCCACTCCGGTGGTGATATCTTCCATGGCGGTATTTCCAATCATTTCCCGTCGCTCAGCAGCATATTCCTTAGAGAGAAGTGTTTCGTAAGGCACGTCATGAAAATCGGGGTCTGCGTAGTGCTTGGCGCGGTCTTCAAACGCCAGTTTCTTCGCTTCTATCATCAGGTGCAGTGTCTCCTCAGTCCCAAAGCCGGTATCTGAAAGGTCAAAGCCTTCAAGTATATTCAGCATCTGAAGAACGGCGGTCCCCTGAACATTTCCGCCCACCTGGTAGACATCATAGCCGCGGTAGTTTGTAGTTTGAGGCTCAACCCACTCCGACCGGTGATTCTCAAAATCCTCATACCGCAGATATCCATCGTTTTCTCTCATCCACTCATCAATCTTTTCAGCGATCTCGCCTCTATAAAACGCATCCCGTCCATTTTCTGCAAGGAGACGAAAGGTGTTGCCAAGGTCTGGGTTGCGGAAGATCTCGCCTTTTTCCGGGCCTTCACCGTCGATGGTAAATGTCTCTTCAAACGCTCCGGGCTGGCCACTAAGGAATGAGGCACTTCGCCGCCATGAAGCCGATATCGCTTCACTGACCGGGAATCCGTTTTCTGCATACCAGATGGGTTCTGAAAGAATATCTTTCATCTCAGCTGACCCAAACCGCTCGTGCATCTCAAACCAGCCATCCACGGCGCCGGGCACGGATACTGAGAGCAAGTCGTAAGGTGGAATTGAGTTGCGATCCATCTCATCCAGAATCTCCATCAGCTCATCATAAGAAAGATTTTGGGGCGATCGTCCGCTGGCGTTCAGCGCGTAAAGCTGCTCAGTCTCCTGGTGCCAGATGATTGCAAACAGGTCACCGCCAATTCCGTTTCCCGTTGGCTCCATGAGCCCCATTGCTGCATTGGCTCCAATAGCGGCATCAATGGCGTTTCCACCGTTTCGTAAGATTTGCAGCCCTACCTGCGTGGCCAATGGCTGACTGGTGGCAACCATGCCGCGCTCAGCAATCACCTCGGAACGGGTGGAAAATATGCTACCGGCTTCGCGGTCGATCTGGGCGTGGAGGATGTCAGCTGAAAAG
>Ga0102925_1001310_pt1 | contig 13772 bp, 19 predicted proteins | sample SalPonR1_A_D1_MG_FD_78216 | JGI IMG/M metagenome (GOLD analysis project Ga0102925, IMG submission 78216) | Salt pond soil microbial communities from South San Francisco under conditions of wetland restoration - Salt Pond MetaG R1_A_D1_MG | ecosystem: Environmental > Aquatic > Marine > Intertidal...
GCTTCGTTTGCAATTTTCTCGTCGACGTGGTCCGGCTTTCCTTTGTGTTTAGTACCTGCGTAGTCCTCTAAGTCTGATTTACTCATGCTCATCATTTCTGCTGAAGCAGTGCCTGGTTCTGGCTTAGTGCCTTCGCGCTTGTGCTTTAGGGCAATACCTGCTGCCTGCTGTTGTGACTTTGATTTTGCTTTTTCACTTAGTTTGCTACGTAGCTTGCGCATATACGGATCTGAAGTTTCTTTCATCTTACCGTATTTCTTCTTGCCTTCGCCTACAGCAATTTCTCCTGGTTCTGCACCTAGCTCTCCGCCCTGTTGTTCAAACTTTATTTTATAGTCTAGGTCATGGTACACGGCGCCCATGTAGTCTGCTGCTTTAGTAATTTTAGCAGCCTGCCAAGCTTCGATGCCGTTAGGGTCGGTCACGTCTTTCATCATTTCGTGTAACTTGATTGCGTACTGTGCAATCTTATATAATTGCGACCTGGCCATTTGCAACTCGTGATCTGCTTCTGCACTCGCGGCAGCGGTTGCTAAGCCTTCGTTTGTTTTCTTTCTGATAGTCTTTGCCATTACTGTAAAAGCTCCTAATAGTAGTATTTATCGTTTGACAGTTTTACTACCTAAGATGTTGTTGTCTGCGTCAAGCGCGTTCTTCATTGTTCCGTCTGGGTTGTAAACTTGTGATTTTTTCTTACGCTTAGTCGGGTTAGCCACTGACGCCACTGCGCCTGCAGAAGTTGCTCCAGCAGAAGCTGTCTCTCTCATAGCAGATTCTTCTGGTTCGGACTTCTCGACTGGCTTAATGTCGTAAATGTCTTTGTAGTACGTTTTCGGGAACTTCTTTACTAACGATAGCAACTTGTTAATCGGAATATCTGCACGAATCACAGTCACCTGTCGCCTTGTGTTTACCGCTGCTAGCCAGCGGTGATGCCCGTCAACGATGTAATTGTCGTTGCTGGCAATTACTGGCTTGTCGTTTTTACGTAGCAGTAATGCTTTCAAGACGCCTTTGTCACTAAACTCTTTTTGTATCGGCTTCAGCGATTTCGCAGGAACCTGGTCGTTGGTAATTGACACACCGTGTTCTTTAAGATATTCGAAGAATTCAGGATAGTGTTCTTCTTTGATTTGAGGCATCTGCTTGCGTGGGATGCCAAACGTGTCTTCCTCATCTGGCTTTACGATTTTTAACTCGTTTGTTATTTTGCTATCTATCTCTGTTAGTTTCATTTTCCTAACCCTTTGGTAGTTGTTGCCACAAGGCGCAAATCAGACCATCGTACTTTGTCTATGTCACTGCTTTGCTTTTGTATTGCTGCCATTTTATCTCTGAGAAGATCACCGGCTTGGTCATTTGATATTTCACCACTCTTTACTAAGTCGCTGACTTCTGCGCGAACTTCAGCAGCCTGTGCTTGTATTTTGCCTGCTTGGTCTTTGTCGTAATACACCTCTTCTTCAGGGTCAACCTCAGGATCCCATTGGAAGTACTCGTCGGCCGCTCGGTCCCATCCATAAACAAAAACGCCTGGAACCTTTGACAGTCTCGCCCAAAGTGTCTGACTTCCTTTAGTTTGTGTTTTGTCGCTTATAATAGTATAGCCTAGTTTTTTAATCGCGTATGCGTACAACGGTACAGCTAAATTCTTGCCTTGGATTTGCTCGGTAAAAACAACCTGACTATGGACAGCGCCGTCACCGTCGTTAATCAGTACTACTTCGCCTAAAAACCCTTCCGAGTTAGGATCCTTAATCAGCAATACTTCGTCAATCTCGTCATCGTGTTTAGAGACACGATAAATTTCATACCCATTTACTTTGAAGCCAGCAGGTTTTGCCCTTCCGATGTATTCGTCGAACATATACTCGTCGCCGACGTCTTTTTCCGTATGAGTATCTTTTTCGATTTCTTTTACCTGAGACTCACTGAGGCCCAGGTTGTATAGCACATTAGTAGAGCCGCCTTTTGTTTTTTTACTAAGCGTCGGCGGGCGACCGTCTTTGTCAACGTCGAACCCGTACTTCGCAGCCTGTGTTTTTATTTCATCAGAATCGACGTCTTGGGTGGTATTTACTCCCTTGACAACTCTGCCAGTTGCTTCGAATAGTTCCCTTAGCCTCACTTCTTTCTTCCTCTGAATCCGGGTTTTTGGTTTAGTGCCCCTGTCATGTACGGTTGAGAGAACCAGAGCTCAAACCACTCTGGGTCGCCTGGCCTAATGTTCTTTTCTTTTTCCTGTTTCTTAATTTCGCTAGCGGTTTGTGACATGTTTTCAAGAGTCTGTGGGGTATATTCTGTATACCCTTTGAACTCGTTAACACCAGCTAGCTTTTTGAGATAGTCCAACTCATTCATTGATTCCTCTCCGACGAATGGCATAACGAACTATTGTCTTGTGAATACTTTCAGTAAATTCATTGCCTTGTAATTCTGTACCAGTGTAATCTTGGACTATCTTCCAAACTTCTTTATCTCTCTTGTTTTTTATAAGTTCTTTGACCCTGCTGACTAATGTTGGATCAGTTTTTTTCGCCTTTGCGAAAAACTTCATTAGCTCCATCAAACCTATGTTTCCGGCATACGCTGTTTCTACCTGCAGAACCTGGTCCGGCGTTCTAAAGTTCTTTTTACGCATTGCAGTTTTTGCAATAAGATCAAGTTCTTCAGCGTTTCTATCCCAGTCAAGAACAAACGGGACATTGATATCACTTGCCATTGCTTTAATAACGGCCTGTGCATCAGGCCCCATTTGGGCGATTTTCTTACCCCATTGCTTGTAGGTATTCTTGAACAGACTAGACAGTTCGTCAACTGTGATGTTGCGTTTGTTACGGGGGTCGTTTACACGATCAAGAAAGTGACGAGTAAATTCTACATCAATATTAACCTTTGAGAACAAGTCGTCAAGGTACTTTTCTAACTTTTGGAGATCCTGACGAGACACTTGTTGTGACGGGCCTTGTCGACTATCTTCTGTTGCTACGGTATCTTTAATGCCCATTCCATTACGTACAGCCTGGTACATTTTTTCTGCTAGTTTCTTGTTTGGAACACCTTGTACAAATGCCTCAAAGTTTCCTGTTGCTGCTGCTTCTCGCATCTTAGAGGCACTCATGCCTTCTGCGCCGTCTGCGTCTGGATCTCTTTCGCCAGCGCTTACTATTTCAATGTTGTTAAAATTATACTCTTTACCGTTGTATTTGTGTAAAAATTCAAAGCCTTTTAGCCTGTCAGACCCTACCACAAACATTATGTTGTCATATCCTAGTTCGTCTAGCTTTTTTAGAGCGTCGATTGGCGTTCTGACTGATTCGCTACCTATCGTTACGTCAGGGAAGAATGCCTGTGCAAACTTTAGTTTGGTATGGAAGTCTAACGGGTCTTTTTTCGGATTTTGTGTTTGGCTGAGGAACACAAAGTGGTCACCTGGAATACTCTTTACTTTATCGACTAGCTTCTGATGCCCTATAGTCGGCGGGTTCATTCTACCAAACGTGACTACTGCTGTTTTGTCAGATTCTTCGAACAGTTCCCTTAGAAACATTAGTATTCTCCCTGCCGGATCTGCTGCATTTCCTCGTCACGGATCGAGTTTATAAGAGACTTCCTACTGTCTTGAGTGAAGTGTTTTTTAGTTGAATGCGGAAGATCGAACTTTTTACAATATACGTCAAGTGCCTTGTCTATCATCGGTGACAGTACTTTTGAGAAATTAAGTTTTCTTTTTTGTTTAAGGTGGTCTGCAATTTTTAGTATCGTAGGATAATAGACTCTGCGGTAAAACATTGGATCGTTTTTCATAAAAACATGCAGGTCTGAAGTGATATCAAAAGGTAAATCTTCTTCAGCCGATACTTCAATGTCAAAGTTCTCGTACCCAGCTTCGAACAGTTTATGGGCAAGCGATTCTGCTAAGTTATCTGATTCTTCTATAGTTAACTGTCTTGGCATCTGAACTCTTAAAACTTGCTCGTTATATTCTGATTCAAACGTTTCGTACAGTGTTTCGCTTTCAAGCAAGCCGATGCCAGCAGAGTCTAGAACACTTTCAACTAAATGTTCATCTAACTCGTAGTCTGCTAATATAATGCTTACAAAGTGTTCCATAGACCCTACCTTAATGATTGAGCAAAATGCTGTTGACAGTGCCCTCAGCATAAACGATCTTAGCCCGTATCCATACGTAGTTACCTGTAAAGTTTGTAATGTTACTAGTTGTTACAGGCAGTAAGCCTGATGTGGGGTAGGTTTGTTCATAAACAACGAACCAGTCTGCTTCAACTGGTTCCGTTGCGAGGGTTGCTTCGATTGTTACAGTTCCGTCAAAGTCGGTAACAGAGTACTGTACGGTGTGTATACCGTCACTACGACCGTAAAAGCCGTCGCCTTTAAATCGGTCTCCCACTACGGTTTCGTCCGATAGGCCACCGGAATGAGTTTGTTGACTTAGAATAATCTGACTGTTTGCTGACATACAGTTATTTATCTTTGTCAGCAACGTAGACTAGTTTATCAACCCTCCCTATGTTTGACACCATAAACGAAAGAAGATTTAGTACCTTAAGATCACGGACATAGACGTGTCCTGACGGTGTGTACCTCGGGTTACGGATTCGGCTTAACGTCTTCTTACCTGTTTTAGCTAAAGTCGGGTTTGCCTCGATCCATTCTGCTAACCCCGGGTCAATTTTGCTATATGTTGATAGCATAACCTTAAACTCGTAGCTCGGAGGTTGCTTGACTACAATAACATTAGGTGCTTCTATTGTTTTTTCGCTTTCTTTTCTTGGCCTCCATAGTTCTTGAGGATCGTCAACTTTGCTTTTTAGTTTAAGCAGCCAATGCCAGTTATTAGAATATACAGAAAGAGTTATTCCTTCAGCCCTTGTACGGTATTCTGTAGATCTTAGCAACTCTTTATAGATACGTTTACTTTCGTAAAGTTCTTCACTGGTAATGCTCCGGTTGAACATACCAGTGAGAAAAGTTAGATTCGCCTGGCCTGCGTCGGCTTGACGTTGCAGACCATCAAGGATTTCTGACAGCCTGGTCAGTTTACTTGGGTTTATGTGTTTAGCTAGAGCTGTTCTCAGCACCAGTTTGTACTTATAGCGGTTATAGAACAGCTTCGTAGTTTCAAAGTGCTTCAACTGTCTCTCCGGACGCACATACCAGCACAATCTCGCCTTCTCTCGCATTGATAGTAAGGCTGCCGCCATTACGTAGATCTCCAAATAGTAGTTCACGTGACAGTTTGCGCTTGATGTCCTTGTCAATGACACGCTGTAGAGGACGTGCACCCATTTTTGGATCGAACCCTTTGTCTACCAAGTAGTCAAGTGCTTCGTCGGTAACATCAACAGTAACACCTTTCGGTTCTACCATTTTCTTGAGTTCCATTAGGAACTTGCCAACAATCTTCAACATAACTGGCTTGCCGAGTTTGTTAAACGTGATTGTTCCGTCTAGACGGTTGCGGAACTCTGGAGCAAAGAATTCGTTAAACGCAGTATCATCATATTCTTCTTCAGAATCTTCTCCGAAGCCTATTGAGTTTTTCTCAGCGTCTTTGGCGCCTAAGTTAGTAGTAAGAATCAGCACACAATTACGAGCGTCTGCTTCTTTACCGTTCGACCCTGTTACCTTGCCGTTGTCCATAATCTGCAACAGTATCTGGCTCACGTCAGGGTGTGCCTTTTCGATCTCGTCCAGCAGCAACACGCAGTTTGGGCTCTCTTGAAGCTTTGTGATTAGGACGCCTGCGTTGTCGTCGAACCCTACATACCCAGGAGGTGAGCCGATTAGCTTGCTTACGGAGTGTTTCTCTTGGAACTCACTCATATCAATACGCACAAGGTCGACCCCTAATTGGCTCGATAGCTGTTTAGCTGTTTCGGTTTTGCCAGTCCCAGTCGGACCCATAAACACAAAGCTACCGATAGGCTTGTTTTCGGGCTTTAACCCGGCCTGCGCAACAAGAATCTTGTCAACAATGTCTTCGATAGCAGTATCTTGCCCGTAAACTTCTGCTTTCAGGTTCGATTCGAGGTTCTTTAGCCCAGCCGTTTCTTTCTCAGCGACGTTTTCAACAGGTAGATTAATCATTTTTGCAAGTTCAAACTGTATTTCTACGTCTGAAACTACCCTTGTAGCGTCTTCTGGCTTAAGATTAAAGCGTGAACACGCAACGTCAAGCAGGTCAATTGCCTTATCTGGCAACTTTTTGTCTGGTTGATACTTAATACTCAGCTTTATAGCTGACGAAATAGCCGCATCTGTGATTTCTGTACGGTGGTAATCTTCGTAATACTTCTTAAGACCTTGCAAGATCTGCTCTGCAACCTCTGCCGACGGTTCGTCAACGGTAACTCGTTGGAATCTGCGCATGAGAGCACGGTCTTTTTCGAAGTATTTACGGTATTCTTCCCAGGTAGTAGAGGCAATTACCTTCAGGTTTCCTTTTGACAGTGCTGGTTTAAGCATATTTGCTAGGTCGTTCGACTTGTCTGAGCCGCCCGCGCCAGCACCGTTCATCATGTGTGCTTCGTCGACAAACATAATTGCTTTACCTTTCTTAGCTAAAGCAGCAAGAACTAGCTTGAGGCGCTCTTCGAAGTCGCCACGGTACTTTGACCCTGCCAACATTGCTGATATATCGAGGTTATAAACCTCGTATTCCTTGAGAAATTCAGGAACACTGCCTTGCACTATGTTGAATGCAAGACCTTCTGCAACCGCAGTTTTACCTACACCTGGGTCACCTACCAGCAAAACGTTGTTTTTGCTGCGGCGCCCTAGCGACAGTGCAATTCGCTCAAGCTCTTCTGTGCGCCCGATCACCGGGTCGACGCGCTTCTTTTTAACTTCTTCGTTAAGGTTCGTAGTAAACTGACTGAGTGCTTTGGCACTGGCTCCACTTAGTTCTTCTGCTTCGCCTTCGCCAAGTTCTGCATTTATGTGCTCAGCAAATTTCTCTTTTGAAATCCCAGCTTTGTCGACCCAGTATACACTAATTGACTTTTTCTCACTCATAATGCTAATAAAAACATCACTTAGGTCGATATTAGTGCGACCGCTGAATAATACTTGGGTGAATGCCCGATTTAGAACCCTTTCTACGGCTTGAGTCTTTTTCGGCTTGAGTCTTTCAGTTTCAACTTTGAGTTCATCGCAACCACTTCTTAAATGAACCTCGAGGTTTTTCTTGATAAACTGAGGATCAGCACCGAATCCTACTAAAGTTTTCTCAAAACCTTTTTCACATAACATAGCGTAGAGTAGATGTTCTATTGTTACATACTCATGCTTTAGTTTTTTTGCGTCGTTTAGTGCCTTTTCGAACACCTGCTGTAACTCGTTACTCGGTTCAACCATGAAATCTCTTCCTCAGTGTTGTGCGCTTCTTTTTCGCACGTTGTAGTCTAAGTTTACTTACTCTGTCGACGAATTCGATACCTTGTAAGTGGTCGTACTCGTGTAGGAAACACCTTGCATCGATGTCGTACAGTTCTATTGTACACTCTTTTCCAGTTGTGTCAAGATATTTTGCTACAACGCCCCGAGGACGTTTTACGTTAATGACCAGATCCGGAAAACTAAGGCAACCTTCTGGGCCGTCGTCGGTGTTTACGCTAACTTTTTCAATAACTGGGTTGATAACAGCAAACGGCTCCTTGTTCGTGAGCAAATACGGCTTCATTACAAATATCTGCGCGTCGAGTGCAACTTGGTTAGCACTCAAACCCATTCCGCCTTCGGCATCCATTAGTTCGATCATAGAAGACTCAACGACCCCTGCGTTGTGTTCGTTAAAGTCAAAGGGTTTTACTTGCTTTTGCAGCCATGGGTCCGGCGATTTAACTAGCTTCATTCTTAATTTTCCTTAACTGTTGCAATAACTTTTCGTCGTTAATTCTTGGTATTTTAGGGATTATGTGTATATACAGGTTGCCTCGCTTACCTGTCCGTCGATCAGGTATACCGTACTCGCGTATACTAAATTTAGTGTCTGTTTGCGTCCCTTGCGGGATTCTCACTTCTATGTTTTTGCCGTCTAATGTATTTACAACGACCTTAGTTCCTAGAATCATTTCTAGTGCATCAAGCTCATATAATAGCACCAAATTATTGTCTTGTCTACCCCAATTTTTCTCAGGTCGTACTTTTATTTTGATTAGAAGATCTCCCCGCGGCCCCGGAACTGAGTCATCGCCAAAGTTTCGTAGGTGTAGTACAGTTCCGTCGTTAACGCCAGCAGGTACGCTAATTTCAACCATTTCTTCTCGTCCTGAGTACAAGCGATAGTTGGCGTATAACTGTTTACCTGAGATAACGTCAGCTAACGATATTTCAGCTTGCAGTGCCACGTTTCTGTTTCTTTTTACTTGTTGACGATAGAACCCTTGTTTAAATATGTCTTCAAAGTTGTTAGATGTATACCTTGGTTGCGGGTTATCGTACTCGGCTCGTTTAGCTGGGTCGCCTAAGACTTCGTATGCGCTGTTGATCTTACTTAGGACATCAGAGGACCCTCCTGTTCTGTCAGGGTGGTGTTTCATCGCTAGTTTGCGATATGCTTGTTTAATTTCGTCTTGAGATGCTGTCTTCGAAACACCTAATACAGAATAGTAGTCCATGCTAGTACTTATCCACGAACTTTTTAAGAAAGGAACTTTCTGAAGTTATTTCTTGCTCATCCAAGCTGTCATGCCCATAAAGGCACCAACAATAGATGCGGTTGAGATGTAGAACCAGTCGAGCATAGGAATAAGCGTTTCAATACGCTTGTCTGGTACATCTGAGAGGAACAGCATACCTGTGACAACCAGGATAGCAGCCAGCGCAACCCAGGCCATTTTACGTTGTGCGTCTTGTTTCGCAAGGGTAGATTGTAGTTTTTCATTTTGCTGATATAACTCGAATTCTTTTTCAGTCAGTTGACCGTCCTGGTTTTTATCAAATTGTGCCATATTCTTGTCCATCCTTTGGCCCTCCACTAATATTTATGGAGAACTTGTATTTAATAAACTCACACTTTTTAGATTCGAGGGTAGCGACCCTTTCCAACGGTAGTGAGCACCGACACGCCTGGCTGTAACTATAACGGTCCCAGGATGTGTTCTTTTATTCTTCTGCCTCGTCGCCTTCTAACTGTTCATTAGCTTTGTCTATCGCTTCGTTACTTTCTACGTAGTAGCCTTTGTAGGCTTTGATGATTGCTTGTTGTTGCTGCACAAATGTTCTAATGTCCGACAAATTAAGCGATAGGTTCTCATAACCTTTGCTCGTGAGTCCTAGCAAGACTACGACGTTGCCTGATTCTTTTAACTCTGCAAATACTTCCTCGTAGTTATCCTCAGTAATAATAAACCATTTGATCTCACGCATGCGCACTTCGTCTGCGTCTGGCAGTGTTAGCGTTGGTTTTTCTACTGGTGTGTACGAGGTTTCTACCTCTTTAACAAACCAACTACAACCACTAAGCGTCAGGGTTAGAAGAAGAATCAAACAACCAAGGACATTCTGAGTTCGCTTGTTCTGGCGTTTCTGCATTTTTCTCTTTCTCCGTTAGTTCTGCACCACTTAGTATTTCAAAGCATCTGCCTGCTTTTTCTGAAGCGTTGTTTACTACTCGCTCAACTAGTCCTGGCTTGCGTTTTGCTAAGATACCAAGGTTGTGTTTTTCTAGTCTTTCTGCTAGTTCGTTGTTCTGTGAGCGTGTTTCTGCAAGCGTGTTATTAAGAGTGGAGATTTGCTGGTTTGAGCTGTCGATGTTTCGTTCTAGCGTGTCAACAGCTCTTTCGCTGAGCTCAAGGTTTTGCTCGAGCTTTGCGTTATTTTGTTGCAGCGTTGCGATAGTAGCCTGAGAGTCTTGATAGTACCAATAGCCGACGCCGCCCATTACCAAAATAATGAGACCCATTACTAGTGCAACCTTACCTCCGAACATATTAGCCCCCCAAGAGTGCTTTAATTGTGTTTGGCCCTACAATTCCGTCTGCGGTTAGTCCTTGTCTTTCCTGCCACTGCTTTACAGCACTGCCTGTTCCTGGTCCATAGATACCGTCTGACGTGATGCCCAGTTTTTCCTGCACTAATGCTACAGTTGGTCCACGACTTCCTTCTTTTAGTATTAAGTTAAGGTTTATTTTAGAATGTTCAAGGTTGCCGCCTAGTACGTCCATTGCATGTAAGTAACGTGCTTTTCTGTCATCAAGCCCGTGTGTGCCGCCATTGATTCGCTTGCTCATTCCAATTATATCTAAGTTATCGCAGTATCTGTTTAAGTTATTTTGGTTCCAGAACCAACACGCTGACTCTAAGGCGCCTTTACGTGTGCGTACATAGTCTACAGCCTCTCTTGGGGTAATACCTATGCTTTCGGCAAAAGACTCGTAGTTGTTGTGCCCTGTAAGTTGCAATATGCCGCCTCCTCTGTAGCGCCATCCATCACCGGATTCTGGTCCTCTGTTGCCCATACGGTTAGCATAAATTACATTTGCGATTTTTTCTGGTTTTCTGTGATACTCGGCTGCGTCTCTACCTGCACGTTCAAAGTACTTTGGGAATATTTTATTAAGTGCGCTTGCTGAGTAATTCAGGTTTTCTGTTAATACGTTGTAGTCTCTGCTTTCGTGACCTGTTTGTGCGATAAACCCTGCAACTCGTTCTACAGTAGAGATGTCGTACCGAGGCAAGATCTGTAGCATCGCTTTATGCCACTTGTTTGCGTTTTCGTTAGCCAATAACTCTTCAGTCATCTCACTTGTAAAGTTAAACTCAAAACCTTTGCTCATGTCATCACCTCTATTAAAGAGTAACTCGCTCAACCACCAATGCATTGTTGCCGCTCTCAAATGTTAGCTTGTTACCGTACTTAGTAATATTGTAGTCACCAATATACTTAGTTAAGTACATAATTTCTGCAAATCCGTTAGCATTAAACCCTTCGTTGATGCTGTTAATTGTTTCTTCAACCGGGCCAAAGTCAACAAAGTCAAAGTATAAAGGATCTGCCCATTTTTTCTTAATTATTAATGTCTCGCCCAGCATACTGATCTCGTCAACAAAACTGTGATTAAAAAACTCTAAGAAGCTATCTATGTTACGATTCGTGATCCTTGCGTTATATTCGTCCGGGTCTGTTGGAACTGTTTTTTTAAGTAATTCTTTAGTTACTGGGTGAGATCTAAAGCTCTTGTGGTACCTAAATTTTAGTCTAGAACGTCCCGTGAGCTTCTTAACACCGTCTACTAATTCTATAATATTGTCCGGGGCCTCTTTGTTTCTTTCTAACTCAACAAATACTTTATATGTGCCGTCACTCTGCTCTCCAGGAGTTGTATCAGCGTCTAAGACAAAACCGTAACCTTTTTCAAGAAAGTTCATTAAGTCGTCAGCTGGGTCTTTTTCTTTTACACTGAAACTAAGAGTTATAATGTCCTTGTCGTCGCCCATCTTTGACTTGAAGTTATCAACTTCAAAGATGTCGTAAACTAAGTCTTTTAAGTCGTCTGGTCTAAGGCCCATTATATAATTGGCTCCTCTGTGCCTGCACCCTCTTCTGGCCCTTCACCTGCTAAGTTGTCTGCAGGCTGCTCTTCTTGGTCAATAGGTGAAATACTTTTTACTTCTTGCTGTTCTAGATCTTGTTGATCTAGGTTTTGCTGGTAACCACTGTAGATGTCAACTATCAAACTCTTTGGCATCTGTATTGAAACGACCCAGACAGGTTTACGGTCTAACTTACCTTTTTTAGTGCCTGGCCTCATATCGCCTGGTTCTTCTATTTCTCTAGGTACAATCATGTAGTCTTTTTTGTACTTAACTTTGCAGTCGTAGTCGACTAGTCTTTTTGCACCCATTGGGTCTGGCATCTCGTCTCGGTCCCAGACAAAGGCACATTCTACCCAGTGTCTGGTAATTCTCGGACCGTATGCAAGCTCCCCGTCCTCCCAGTTCTTATAAACGTAAATATCGAGTTCGTCGACAACTCGTTCGAAGTCTTTAAGGACCTGGAAGGAGGTATTGGAATTGTAGATTCCTTCTATATTTTTTATGATGTCTAGTACGTCTTGCATTAGTTAAGTCCATTAGCCGGTTGTATACTTATTTATCGCCTGCGGTTTGTTAACGTTGTGTATTTAAGGTTTCTATTGATCGGTAAATAATTATGTGAAGGCAGAGTAGTTTGCTGCTTTTACTCTTCAACCCAAAGGAGGACACTTAATGGGTGCAAAACGAAGCGCTTCAAAGAAGCGTACCAATCCAAATTTCGACAACGTAGTCGACATCAATCAATCAAATAAGAAACGACAAGTAGAAATACTTCCGAGGAATAAAGCACAAGAAACGTATATGTTAAAATTACTAGACCAAGATAAGAGTATCATCTTTGGTATCGGGCCTGCGGGCACGGGTAAGACAATGCTAGCGGTTCAAGTGGCTGTGAAGATGTTTAAACAAGGAGAAGTCGACAAAATTATAGTAACAAGACCTGCGGTTTCGGCAGATGAAGATCTGGGAGCATTGCCTGGTACATTAGAGCAAAAGATGGCTCCGTGGACGAGACCGATATTTGATGTATTGCGTGAATATTTCAATGCACGTGAGATTGAAGGTATGCTAGAAGAAGGTATACTTGAAATAGCGCCGCTTGCGTATATGCGTGGCAGAACGTTTAAGGACGCTTTTATTGTAGCAGACGAAATGCAGAATGCTACAACAAATCAAATGAAAATGCTGTTAACGAGACTTGGTTCGAACTCGTACATGGCAGTAACAGGGGATCTAGAACAGGCTGACCGTCTAAAGAATAACGGTCTTAGCGACTTCGCTGACCATCTAGATAAGAAGACAACAGATTACTTGGACATAGTCCGTTTTGCACAAGGAGACGTTGAGAGACACCCGGCAGTAAAAGAGGTCCTCCAGGTATACGGGGACAACTAAGCAGCAAAGTAAAAAGGGCGGTAACGCCCTTTTTATGCCTCTGAAGTTAACATTTGGAAATACGTCGACATCTTAGGATCTTCAAAATAAAATATCACACAATGATGCGTAGTGTCCCACCAAATAGTTGACGATCCGTTGTTCTTAGCACAAATCCTAACAGCTCGCAACACTGTCTGTGACATTTCACCTCCATTGTCACATAATACTTCAATTTTTTCAAGTTCTCCGAAGGTGTTCCTGTCTGTTTGTGTTACGTGTTGTAGCTTCATAGTTTACTCGTGTTGAAGAAAGAATATTGTTTCTAGTTTTTCTCTACTGAAATACAAGCTCACAAGATTTATCTCAGTGTCTATATCCCATATAACGTACTCGCCTTGGTATGAACATTCTAAAGTCCACTTTTGTAACTTTGCTAGAAATTTTATTGACGAACCGTTTGAGTCAAATCTGTAATTTGACCAAAGGTCTGCAGACAGATGACTAGTGTCGAAGTCACAATCGTCAATTACTATCATTTCCATTATGTGGCCATTGGTGCTGGGATAGAGTCCATTGGATTGTACCCACCGAGCACAAAGTCACTTGTTTTCTTTGTCAGCAACTCGTCTAACGAGTTAAACTGGGGCATGTACAGTGTCGGACCAGGTAGTGGTTTGCGCTCTAACTGTTTGCGCACTTGTTCTTTGTGATTGTTGTAGATATGACAATCACCACCTGTCCAGATAAACTCACCAGGCTTCAGTCCAAGTATCTGTGCGAACATGTGTATCAGCAGGCTGTAACTGGCAATGTTGAACGGAACGCCCAAAAAC
>Ga0102925_1001311_pt1 | contig 13765 bp, 16 predicted proteins | sample SalPonR1_A_D1_MG_FD_78216 | JGI IMG/M metagenome (GOLD analysis project Ga0102925, IMG submission 78216) | Salt pond soil microbial communities from South San Francisco under conditions of wetland restoration - Salt Pond MetaG R1_A_D1_MG | ecosystem: Environmental > Aquatic > Marine > Intertidal...
AAAAGTACATTAGCTATTCATATTTCGGCGGGCTCAATATGACAACTAATTAATAATCAAAACGTCACACTGAGCCTGTCGAAGTGTATACTTTGAAAAAAATACTTTTTGGACAGCTTCTTTTCCCTATTCAAAAGCTATTCAAGGGGTTTAATACATTATATGGTGCAGGAAGAAATTATTGAAATTTATACCGATGGAAGCTGCAACAAGGAATTTAATATTGGAGCATGGGCTGCTATTATCTTTTATAGAGGTAAAAAAAAGATTATAGATGGTATTGAAAAGGAAACCACTCACAACAGGATGGAACTAATTGCTGTAATAGAAGCTATTCATTATGTTGTAAAAAACTTTCCACAGCACCAAGCAATGCATATTTTTACTGATAGTCAGTATGTTGAAAAGATACCGCTGCGAGCACAAAAATTAATAACAAAAAAATTTACAACCAATAAAGGAAAGGATATCCAAAATAAGGATCTGGTAAAAACCCTCCTAAAACTTACTCAGGAACTAAATATAGAATTTATCAAGGTGAAAGCTCATCAAAAATCAACCTCTACAGCAAACTATAACCGCGAGGTGGATAAACACGCACGAAAACTGGTAAGGCATGAAGTGAATAAAAAGGATCCATTAAAATAATTTTCTCGAGGACAACTTAATTTTTAACCTCTTCAATCCATTGATCGATTCCTGGTGTTGATTTAACTTGGTATTGGCCATTTTTATCGCTGTAAACAAAATAAGCTTCAATATCGGGTAGGTTTATGGCTAATTCATAAGCTTTCTCTAAACCCATAACCATAAAAGCGGTAGCATAGGCATCGGCAGTCATACAATCGTTGGCAGTAACTGTAGTACTTAGTAATGAATGAGTTACCGGATAACCGGTTTTTGGATTAATGGTATGTGAATATTTTACTCCATTGTGTTCGTAAAATTTACGATAATTGCCCGATGTTGCCAAAGATTTATTAGTTAATGTAATAATAGCCTGCAGGTTCTTACCAGGAATCATATTGTTATCTTCGGGTTTATCAATTCCTATTCGCCACGGTTTTTGTTTAGGATTTAATCCTTTGGTTTTTACTTCTCCCCCAATTTCTACCAGGTAATTATCAACTCCTTTTTTTTCTAAAAAATCAGCAACAATATCAACAGAATAGCCTTGAGCTATAGCATTCATATCAATCATTATCCTAGGATCAGTTTTTATGATTAATGAATCCTTTATTGAAATATGGTTGAATCCGACAAACTCAAGCAAACTATCAACTAGCGAATTAGTAATTCCTGATCTATTATGAAATCCAAATCCCCATGCATTTACCAAGGGTGCAACAGTGATATCAAATGCCCCATCTGTATTATTGTAAACTTCTTGAGCTTTTTCAAAAACAGTTTGGAAATATGTATCAGGGAAATTCAATTGATTATTATTGATTTTTGTTATGACAGATTGTGAATTATAAATGGATAATGATGAATCAAAATTTGCAAGTAATGTTTCAATAGCTAGTTTATAAACAGAACTATCTGGATTTTCATATGTAATCGAATAGGTTGTGCCTTGAGTAAAGCCTCCAAATGATATAAAAATTGGTTTGGGTTGACGATTACAACTTACTAAAAGAGAAAAAAAAACAAAAAGCAGTGTTATCTTTTTCATGATCAAATCTTTATTATATAAAATAAAAGTTATACGAAGTTAACAAGTTTTTTCTCTAAAAATCAATAATTTTATTAAATTATTAAAATTGATAAAATCCCTCTAATCATGCAAAAAATATTCACAATTATTGTAAGCCTATTCATAATTTTTCCCCATGCAAAGGCTCATCCATGGAAACCGGATCATTATATTGTTATTGATACCGATTGTGGGTTGGATGATTTCAGAGCAATCCGGTTAATGCTAGAATCATCAAATATTAGAATATTAGCCATTACTACTTCTAATGGAGTTATTAGCGCTAAAGACGGTTACTATAAGGTGAGAAATCTATTACAAGCAACACATCACGAAGGAATTTTGGTAGGTGCAAATAAAAACACTGAATCAAAAATAATTGATTGTGAAACAGCTCAAAATTTCTGTTGGAGTAATAATAAATTTAATAAAGACATTAAATGCAATGACTATACCGAAGTATTAAACAGGATTTTTGAGCATCATAATGGAGAAATAATATTTATCAACTTAGGGAGCTTAAATACAATATTTAACTATTTTTCAAAATATCCTGAACATAAAAATAAAATAAAAGAAGTATTATGGACTACAAATTATAAGATGCCTTCTGAAGATTTTAACTATTGTCTGGACTCCTCCGCTTATCATTCCTTTCTCAACTTAAATCTTCCGTTAACTGCTATACATAACGAAACGTTTAAGCGCTATAATGAAAACTGGATAGAATATCTCAAAAAAACTGGAACAGTATTAAGTGAGGATATCTTAAAAAGCTTAAATCAACCCAATAATTTTTTTTCAAAAAATCTATATGACGAAATCGCATTTTTATACTTATTAAAACCTATTTTTTTTACTCAAAAACTAGAAAAAGATATTCTAAAACGGGAACTGAAAACCGACATTGAGTCCTTGACTACGGTAATGGATTCGATCTTCTCAAGCAAAATTATTAACACTCAGGCTTTTTCACATTTTCCCGAAGGGGAATCGGATTATATTGAAGATATACAAGAGATTATGCCTGAAGCTATTCGGAAATGGGGCAAAGATGAGTGGGTAACCTGCGTTTTAACCTGCGAAATACACCGGCATGTTGGCGTTTATACTTTGATTGGTGCAAAAATGGGAGTTCGGGCAAGAGAGTATTTTGGTGCCGGACTTGATGAGCTCCAAATTATATCCTATGCCGGACTGGAGCCTCCATTCAGTTGCCTGAATGATGGATTACAGGTTAGCACTGGGGCTACCTTAGGGCATGGGTTAATTTCAGTACAAAAAGATAGTAAAATACCTCAAGCAGATTTCTTTTATTTAGGACAAAAAATTACGATATCATTAAAAGATGAATATAAAACACAGGTAGCTTCTAAAATCAAAAAGTTAAGTTATATCCACGGATTAGATAGCAATATTTACTGGGATATGGTTCGGGATATAGCTATTAACAGATGGAAAGACTGGAATAGACACGAAATTTTTGAAATAAAAAAATAAACCCGGAAGTAAAAAACTACCGAGTATATTTTTTTCAATAAAGAATTTATCCTCCAAAATCATCAAAATCAATCATTTCATCGGGAACACCTAAATTATATAGCACATCTTGCACTGCATCATTCATAACTGGAGGACCGCACAAATAATATTCTATCTCTTCAGGTTCTTCATGTTTACTTAAATATTCATCATAAACTACCTGATGGATAAATCCGGTTAAACCATCCCAGTTATCTTCTTCTTTCGGTTCTGATAATGCCAGGTGGAATGAAAAGTTAGGAAATTCTTTTTCAATTTTTCTAAACTCATCTTCGTAAAATACTTCTTGCTTGGATCGTGCACCATACCAGTACGATACTTTTCGATCGGTTTTGAGGGTATGGAAAAGGTGAAAAATATGAGACCTTAAGGGAGCCATTCCTGCACCACCACCAATATACACCATCTCGCGATCAGTATCTTTAATGAAAAATTCACCGTAAGGGCCTGATAAAGACACCTTATCGCCCGGTTTCCTGGAGAAGATATAAGAGGAGCAAATACCAGGATTAACATTTTTAAAGGCTCCTTTTGAGCGATCCCATGGTGGTGTGGCAATTCGTATATTTAACTTAACAATATTCCCCTCGGCAGGATGATTGGCCATAGAATAAGCACGGAATGTTTCTTCCGAATTTTTCATCTTTAAATCCCACATATTAAACTGATCCCAATCTTCACGGAAACGTTCATCCACTTCTATATCTTTAAAATCCACTTCTATTTTTGGAACATCTATCTGTACATATCCACCCGGTTTAAAATCAAGATCTTCGCCTTCGGGTAATTTAACCACAAATTCTTTAATAAATGTAGCCACATTTTTGTTCGAAACAACTTCGCATTCCCACTTCTTAATACCCATAACCTCATCAGGAACTTTTATCTTCATGTCGTTCCTGATTTTTACCTGGCAACCCAATCGCCAATAGTTTTGTTGTTCTTTTCGGGAAAAAAAACCGGTTTCGGTAGGAAGGATACTTCCTCCTCCTTCTAACACCTGGCATTTACACAACCCACAGGTTCCTCCTCCACCGCAAGCTGACGGGAGATAAACATCATTGTTAGAAAGTGTGGTTAAAATTGTATTCCCAGGTTCAACTTCAATTTCTTTTTCATCGTTAATCGTCAGTTTTACTTTCCCCTGAGGTGTAAGTTTTTTTCTTGCCAATAAAAGAACCAAAACCAATGCAAGAATAATGGTTAAGAATACTGCTATACTAAGTAATATAACCGTTGTTTGTGATGTTAGTAATATCATTCTTAATATTTTTTAAATGGGCCGTTTCATTTATTCATTGTATTATAAATAGTCCACGGCTTTTGGTATATTAATCTTTTTTAAAATAATCCGTTTATAATTTGATGCCCATAAATCCCATAAAGGCAATTCCCATTAATCCGGTAATGATAAAAGTTATGCCAAGGCCTTTTAATGGAGCAGGGACATTCGAATATCTTATTTTTTCACGAATAGCAGCAATTCCTACAATGGCAAGAAACCAACCGACACCAGAACCTAATCCAAAAGCAGTTGCCTCAGCAATGCTATTATAATCTCGTTCCTGCATAAACAAAGATCCTCCAAGGATAGCACAGTTTACTGCAATCAATGGTAAAAATATACCTAATGAATTGTATAAAGTTGGTGAAAACTTCTCGATAATCATTTCTACCAATTGAACCATGGAAGCAATTACGGCAATAAAAATAATAAAGCTTAAGAAGCTTAAATCTACATCGGCAAACCTGGGACTTAACCAGGCAAGAGCACCTTCTTTTAATAAATAATTATGAATTAAATAATCAATAGGAACCGTAAATCCTAATACAAAAATTACGGCAATACCTAAACCTGTTGATGTTTTTACCGTTTTCGATACAGCAAGATATGAACACATTCCCAAAAAGTATGCGAATATCATGTTATCGATAAATACTGACTTGACAAATATGTTAATTAAATTTTCCATGTTTGTTATATCATTTCAAGTTCTTAGTTCGATTCTATTAATTTCCTGTTTTTGGAACGCTGTACCCAAATAATTATTCCTACAACAATCAAAGCCATAGGTGGTAATATCATTAATCCGTTATTTTCGTAGCCAAAATTGTAAAATCCCTGAGGGATAACCTGGTAATCTAGAATGGTACCTGAACCCAATAATTCTCTCAAAAAAGCTACAATAATAAGGATTACACCATAACCGGCAGCATTCCCTATGCCATCCAAAAAGGAGGGCCAGGGTTTATTGGCTAACGCAAAAGCTTCCAGTCGGCCCATGATAATACAGTTGGTAATAATCAATCCAACAAAAACGGATAATTGTTTACTTACATCAAATAAAAACGCTTTCAGTACCTGATCAACCAAAATTACCAACGAAGCAATAACAACCAGTTGAACAATGATTCGAATTCTGGGGGGGATAGATTTTCGTATTAACGAAATAACAACATTTGCTACAGCCATTACAAATACAACCGACAGTGCCATAACAATGGCCGGCTTCAGTTTTACGGTTATTGCAAGTGCCGAGCAAATACCCAGTACCTGAACTGTAATCGGATTATTATTGTTTAAAGGTTCACGTAGTAATTTTAAATTTTTAGCTGAAAATAAAGGTTCTTTTTCTTTATTCATTATTTATTGATTTTTAATATTTTCAAAATATAGGATATAGCTTTTTAAGCAATCGTTTAACATTTCATCAACACCCTCGCTGGTAATTGTGCCACCAGATATTCCATCAACTTCATATTTCGATTGTGGATTTGCTGTTCCTCCTTTTTTAACACTTACGGAAACAAATTCGCCTTGCTCGTTAAAAATTTCTTTGCCAATAAATTGATTCTGAAAATCTTCTGTAGCTATCTCAGCTCCAAGTCCGGGAGTTTCTCCCTGGTGGCTAAAGTTGGCTCCATAAATTGTTGACAAATTACTTTCTAATGAAACATACCCCCAAACCGGACCCCATAAACCCTTACCATAAACAGGAAGAATATATTGATTTTTGCCACTATCTGTTAAACTAATAAAAACGGGTAAATTCCTTTCTTCTAAAGGTTTTGTCATCTCTTTTTTCATATCTACTTCAAATGCATCCACACCCTCTTTCACCTTCCCTGCATGGTCTAAAACATAACTTTCAATAATATATTTATCGTAAAGCTCTACGGCATTTTTTGCTGTACTTTCAACATTTATTGATGTAAGAATATTCTCTTTTTTATTAATTTCTACATTTTTCTTTTGCATAGGCTGAAGAGTTATTGCAGCGATAGAAAGTATTGCTGCAACCACAACCACCATGATGGTAGAAAAAACAAAAATATAGGTATTACTAAATGACTTCATAGTTTATTTAATGTTTTATTATGCGCTTACTTTAGCTCGTTTCATTCTTTTTTTCATATTAGCTTCCATTATATAATGATCAATTAATGGAGCAAATACGTTCATTAACAATATAGCCAACATAACCCCTTCGGGATACGCCGGATTAATAACTCTTATCAGAATTGCCAGGAATCCGATTAAAAAACCATAAATAATTTTTCCTTTGGGTGTTTGTGCTGCAGAAACCGGGTCGGTAGCCATAAATACAGCCCCGAAGGCAAATCCCCCGAGTAGCAAGTGTTCCCAGGCCGGTATTTCCATAAATGGATTTACCGCAAAAATATTAAGTAAAAGCCCCATAACTAATCCGCCAATAAAAGTGGAAATCATAATCCGTGCACTTCCAATACCGGTAAAAAGTAACAATGCTGCTCCAATTAATACAGCAAGCGTAGAAGTTTCAGCAATAGAACCCGGAATCGTTCCAAAGAACATTTCGGCCACACTTGGCAGTTTATCAATATTTCCGGCAGCAGCTTCTGCCAATGGAGTAGCTCCGGAATATGAATCAACAATTCCTTCACCTGCTGACATACCATGGATCCATACTGCATTACCAGACATGTAGGACGGATATGCAAAGAAAAGAAACGCTCTAGCTGTTAACGCAGGATTTAAAATATTCATTCCTGTACCACCAAATACCTCTTTGCCAATAACTACAGCAAAAGCTGTGGCTACAGCAACCATCCATAAAGGAATATCAACGGGTAATACAATCGGAATAAGCATTCCTGAAACTAAAAATCCTTCGTTTACCTCATGACCACGAATTTGAGCAAAAGCAAATTCTATAGCAAGTCCCGTAACATAAGATACTACAATTATGGGAAACACTGCTTTAAATCCAATCCAAAAAAGTTCTACTATTGTTCCTCCCTCCTGTCCGGTTGCATAAAAATGTTGCAATCCAATATTCCACATACCAAAAAGAAGTGACGGAACCAATGCCAAAACAACCATAATCATTGTTCGTTTCATATCATTGGCATCTCTTATATGTGCTCCTTTTGTAGTTACCGTATTTGGGACAAATAAAAAGGTTTCGAAAGCTTCGAAAGTTGATTGTAATTTTTCAAATTTTCCTCCCTTTTCAAATTGAGGTTTTATTTTATCAACAAATTTTCTTAATGAATTCACTATTAAAATATTTTTATGTTACAATAATTTTTTGTTCCCTTTATAACTAATCAAGAATTAGCTCATTTCTTGTCGCATCAAATCAAGTCCTTTACGAACAATCGATTGTACTTCAGCTTTTGAAGTACATACATATTCGCAAAGGGCAAAATCTTCTTCATCCACTTCGTAAATACCAAGCTTTTCCATTAAGTCGATATCTTCAATCATAATGGCTTTAATTAATTGTACCGGATAAATATCCATGGGGAAAACCTTTTCATACTCGCCAGTCATTACGTAAGCTCTGGGGCCTCCATGCAAATTAGTATCCAATTTAAATTTGCGTCCGGGTATTAGCCACGAAAGCACAGCCCTGGAAGCGCTAAATTTATTAAATCCGGGTTTAGCCCATCCAAACATTTCATAATATTCTCCTTCAGGAATTACGGTTACCATATTATCATAATAACCTACATATCCTTCGTTATAAATTTTTGAACCGGTAAGTACATTTCCACTAATGAAACGCAATGGTTTATCTTTTGTAACATTATCTTTTACAAGATTTGCAATACAGGCTCCACTGATAATTTTAAAATATTTAGGATGAATAACTTCTGAGCCAGCGAGGGCAATAATTTTAGATGCATCGTAAATTCCTTTACTAAATAAGCGCCCAATCATAATAATTTCCTGAGCATAGGTATACCAAACAATATCTCCTTTATTAACCGGATCAATTTTATTCATTTGAACACCAACATTCCCGGCAGGATGTGGACCTTTAAAATAATAAAATTCAACACCTTTCACTTTGGTAAACGTATCTGCAGGTGGATATTCGGCATTTAAGCTCAGATGAACTTTACCATCGGTAAGTTTCGATAGAATATCAATTCCTTTTTGAAACTCATCACCATATTCTTTAACGATATAATCCATATCGGGAGCTAAAGGAGCGGTATCAAAAGCAGAAATAAAAATAGCTTTCGGAATATCAGTAGATCGAGCAATGATGGAGTAAGGCCTCTGCCTTATTGAAGGCCATAAACCCGACTGCTGTAATACAGCAATAATCTCTTCTCTGGTAAGACTTTTGGAGTCAGTAACTCCAAAGCTTTCATATTCAATTTCCGGGTCTGCTTTAACCACAACTTCAAGAATCATTCTGCGTTCACCACGATTAATTTCAATTACTTCCCCACTAACCGGTGATGTAAATTGAACCTCCGGTTGAAATTTATCAAAAAACAAAGGAGCTCCTGCTTTTACTTTATCGCCAGTTTTTACCAAAAGCTTAGGCCTTATTCCCTGAAAATCCGCTGGTTTTACTGCATAAGTTTCTGCTTGTTCAGCCTTTTTTAGAATTTTTTCTGCCGTTCCAACAAGTTTAATATCTAAACCTTTTTTAATTTTTATAACTTTCGACATATTAGATTGTTATGTTATTGAATCGATATGTGAAACAAATTTAAACAAAATTATAAATTCTGTTATCTTTTTTTTATCATTAAAACAACAATTTGTTTAATGTAAGTGTTATTATTTTAACAAATAAACTTATAACTATATAAATATATAAATTCACATATTTTGTGTCATTTAAATAAAACATCATTATGTGACTTAAAATCACCCACTTTGACTAATTTTTTTTAATAACTCTAAATTTTTTATATCAATTTTCCCTTTTTCGTCTTTAATAATTCCTTCTTTTCGCAAATCCTTCAACGTACGAACTACGCTCATGGTAGACATTCCGGTAAATTCAGCCAAATCCTTCCGTGACAGAAACATCTCAAATTCATTGGATTTAAATATATTTTCCGATAAATAAATTAATGCATCAGCTACCCGCCCATTCATCTGCTTTTGGGTTAAACTGGCCATTTTATCGTAAAATTGAAGAGCCTCCGTGTTTAATGATAAAATCACTGTTTTTGCAAAATTATTATTTTTATAGATTAACTTTTCTATTACACTTCGGTCAATTGAACATACTATTGTATCAGATAAAGCAGCAACAGAAAAACGGGCAATATTATCCGAATTAAATAATGTAGTTAATCCTATTAATTTCCCTTCTGGGATAATATCTAAGATTAGATTACTGTCAACATCAGTTTCCTTATAAACTTTGGCAAAACCTTCTTTTATATACATTATATGAGTAACAAAAGAGCCTTGTTTGGAGATAATTTCACCTTTTTTAAATCGAATCTGAACTTTATTTTCATTGGTTAGCAATAAATCTTTTTCATCTAATTGTTGAAAACAAAGAGATTTATTTTTACATTCCAGGCATTCTGTTATCAATAATGATTTCATAGATAAATTAAAAATAATAAAAAAACACCTTTTTTAGGCTGCAAATATATCTATTTTTTTATAGATTTATATCTATATATAAATAGATTTTTACAATATTTATATCTATCAAATTTATATTAAAAACATTTTTTATAAAAGCTTCTTTGTGAATAATTATTATGAATTTGTATTGTAGTTTTACAATGTCTAAGTATCTAAATATATAAAATTATATATGTCAATATGAAAATCAAAAACGGCATTGCTCTTTTCCTTATCTTAATGGTTGTTTGGATCTTAGTAAACAACTCGTTTTCAGAACCAATAATCATTATCGGGTTAGTCCTTTCGACAATTATAACCCTTCTTTTCGGAGTGAATTTACGAATTTTCGATGAGCTTAAATTTACCCCGGCATCCTTAGGATACACTTTAATTTATCTTTTTGTATTTTTAATTGAGTTAATCAAATCAAACCTTGATGTTGCCCGCCGGGTTCTTACTCCATCATTACCAATTAATCCGGGAATTGTTAAAACAAAAACCATTTTAAAATCAAAAATGGGACGTATGATTTTAGCTAACTCAATAACGCTTACACCCGGAACACTTACCGTTGATATTAAGGGCGATACATTATATATACACTGGATTGACGTATGTTGCGAAGATATGGATAAGGCAACAGATGCCATTGTTAAAAAATTTGAAAAACATTTAGTTAAAATATATGGTTAATAAAATTCTTTTTGTAGCAGCAATCATCATGTTGTTAGCTCTTTTGCTAACACTTTATCGATTTATTAAAGGTCCTGTCGCTGCCGACCGTTTGGTCGCTTTTGATGTGATGACTGTTAGTTCGCTAGCACTTATTGCATTAATAGCAAATTTTGCATCCCGGGTAATTTATCTTGATGTGGCCATTGTATACGGGCTCCTCAGTTTTCTGGGTGTAATTATTGTTTCACGTTATCTGGAAAGGGGATTGTAATTATGGATAATATGTTAGAAATATTAGGTGCAATTTTGGTGTTATTGGGTTCCATTTTCCTTTTTTTGGGTGCATTGGGATTGGTACGAATGCCCGATTTATTTAATCGTATCCAGGCAGGAACCAAAGCATCAACATTAGGTACATTCTTATCCTTAATCGGATTATTGCTTATTACACCCGAATGGTGGGGCAAATTGATTTTATTAATGATATTTATTTTAATTACCAATCCTGTTTCATCACATGTTTTGGCAAGAGCAGCTCATTTTATTGGTGTTCCGTTGGCTGATAAAACGGTAACCGATAAATATAAACAGGAAGAAAAGACACTTTCGATTAACGACGAAATAAAAAACGACACGCATGATTAATCTTTTAATAGCAATTGTCATCGGAATTTTAATTTTGATTATGGCTATCGTCGCCATACATAATAAAAGTCTTGTAATAGGCATTATAGCAGCAGGAGCAGTAAGTTTATTTGCTTCCATTCTGTATTTACTACTAGCCGCACCCGATGTTGCAATGACCGAAGCCGCCATAGGCAGTGGACTTTCTACAATTATTTTCTTTTATGTACTCAATAAAATAAAGAGACAAAATGGTTAAAAACTCATTCATATTTGTTTTGCTATTAGGCTTTGTATTTCTGTTCTTCAATCTTTTTGCCGATTTTAGCGGAAACACAGAACTTAATGGTTTGGCTGGTCATTATGCCGAATCAGCACATAAAGAAGTTGGCGCCGCAAACCTTGTAACTGCAGTGATTGTTACTTATCGCGGATTAGATACCCTGGGCGAAGTTACTATTTTATTCCTGTCGGCTGCCATTGTTAGCTTTTTACTAAAAATTGAAACAGCATCGACTGAAAATAGAAAACTAAGAGCCACAAGCGAAATTTTAGATACTGCATCAAAAATTTTAGTTCCCGTAATTTTTATTTTTGGTATTTATGTTTTTATCAATGGGCACCTTACTCCGGGCGGCGGATTCCAAGGCGGTGCAATTATAGCATCGGGATTAGTGCTTATCCTGTTAGCCAAACCATTAAGGCAAATTAGCCAAAGGCTGATTTCGATTATCGAATCCATTTCGGGGTTAAGCTTTGTTTTGTTGGGCGTTGCAGGGATTCTTTTTGCTGCAGGTTTTTTAGACAATAAAATTCTATCGCTCGGTGAATTTGGGACCATTTTTAGTGCAGGCTTAATCCCTGTGATTTACATTTTTGTGGGATTAAAAGTTGGCGCCGAGTTATCATCAATTATAGCTAATTTACAGGAAAATCAGAACGAAGCATAATGGAAAATTTAAGTTTGGAAATCGTAACTTTAATTACAGGAATAGCCCTTTTGCTCATTGGGATTTGGGGCTTACTTACCCAAAAAAATCTGATAAAAATGGTGATTGGGTTTGCTTTATTCGATACCGGGATACATATTATTATGGTAAGTATCGGATATGTTAAAAATCGTACGGCTCCAATACTCGACCAGGCAGTAAAAACAAACGAAGCAGTAGAAAAAATTGTAGACCCTGTTCCACAGGCACTCGTTCTTACAGCTATTGTTATCGGGCTGGGAATTACGGCTTTAATGCTTACTTATGTATTAAAAATGTATCAGAAAAAGAAATCTTTAGAAATCAATAATTATAACGACTTAAAATGGTAGGACCTTTATATATTATTGCTATTGCATTAGGTGCAGCTTTTTCGTTGGGTTTTTTCAAAAAGGTTAATCGAAACATACCTTTTGCTTTACTGTTTTTGGCCATGGCTTTCATGACGTTTATCTCAGGCCAGTGGCTTTACGCTTTTTTAGCCAATCAGCAGGAAACGGTACAAATTTTTACAGCTGGTTTTCAACCTCCCTTTTCTATTAGTTTGCAAATGGGGTTGCACGAAGCGTTTTTTGTAAGTATGGTAAATGTAATTGGATTATTATCAGCAATATACTTATACGAGCAGTTTCAGGATAAAGGGGTGCAGATGATGATGGTTTTTATTCTGCTGTTTATGGGATTAAATGTAATCATCATGACCCGCGATATTTTTAATCTGTTTGTTTTTCTTGAAATTGCCAGTATTGCAACTGCCGGATTAATTATTCTGGAGAAAAAATCCGATTCAACGGTTGCCGGTTTTAAATTTATAATTGCTACTGCTATAATAAGCGGGATTTTACTTATTGGTATTATTGCCATCTACTATTTTTCAGGTTCTTTATTTATTGATGATATCATCAATACCAAACTCTTTTATGTTAGAGGGGGTATTGTTGCCCTGTTTTTAATTTTTATAGCCATTATTTTAGAACTAAAACCATTCCCTGCAAACGGCTGGGCTCTGGATATTTATCAGGCGGCGCATCCGGGAGTTTCTGCAATAATATCTGCTGCCGCTGCTACTGCTTCATTGTATGTGCTTTTTAAATTGATGCCCTTGGCAGGTGGTATATTTAATAATGTAATTGCAGGTATTGGAGTATTCACATTTATTTTTTCCAATCTTCTTGGATTAAAACAAAAAAATCCCAATCGATTATTAGGCTATTCTTCCATTGCTCAAATTGGGTTAATGGTTAGCATCTTAGGATTACAAGAGTTTCTAGGGAGTCAGTTTATTTATATCCTGTTAACCATTTTAATCACCCATTTTTTAGCCAAAGCAGGATTGTTCTGGATTAGCGGGATAGTGAAAAA
>Ga0102925_1001312_pt1 | contig 13762 bp, 6 predicted proteins | sample SalPonR1_A_D1_MG_FD_78216 | JGI IMG/M metagenome (GOLD analysis project Ga0102925, IMG submission 78216) | Salt pond soil microbial communities from South San Francisco under conditions of wetland restoration - Salt Pond MetaG R1_A_D1_MG | ecosystem: Environmental > Aquatic > Marine > Intertidal...
CCTGCCCGGCAGGGTACCGCTCACCGAGACTGCAGAAATGTGAGGCGATTGCTTGAGGGCTTCGGTAAATCCTTCCAGGGCACTGCTCACATAATAGGCCTGGTCAATGACCACCACCCGGTCCTTGTCAAATCCCAGTTTCTTGCGGGTCATATAATGATTCTGCTGGTAGACAATGGCAGTACTGACAAACAAGACAATGGTGATGGTAAACTGGCTGACCACAAGCAAGCCCCGCATACGCCGACCCTTGACACCGCTGCTTACATCTTTCTTGAGAATCCGGATGGGGTTGAAAGAAGAAAGAAAAAATGCCGGGTAAAGACCTGCCATCACCCCCACAAATACAGCAAGAACAAAGAGTGCCGGTATAATATCCCAGCTTGAGAAATAAGCCACGTCCAGGGACTTAAGCGACAGATGATTAAAAAGGGGCAAAAACACTTCTACCAGCACGATGGAAATGAAAACCGCAAATATGGCCACCAGAACCGATTCGGTCAGGAATTGCGGGATAAGGTGGCGACGCCGCGAACCCACTACCTTCCGTATCCCCACCTCTTTTGCCCGGTTGGCATACTTGGCCGTGGCCAGGTTCATGAAGTTGATGCAGGCGATTACCAGAATAAACAAAGCAATGATCGAAAAATACCAAATCCGCGATACATCGCTTACCGGCTCCAGTTCATCATGAAAGTCGGAATAAAGATAAATATCCTCCAGAGACTGCATGAAAAAACCATAGGAGTTGCCCTGTTGCTCAAAGGCCTTCAAATCAATTCCCATCCAATCTTCTACATGCGGACCTACATATCTCTCAACCATCAGGTTCAGATCGCCCTCAAGCTTGACCGGATCGGCGTGGTCGCCCAGCATCATATAGGTGTAAACTCCATTGTTGACCCAGATGGGATCGTTGCTCTTATCGGTAGAGGCATAGGAAGCCAGGCATTGAAAATGAAAATGAGAATTATGAGGCACATCTCTGCAAACACCGGTAACCTGGAACATCTGGTCTTCATAGAGAATCAGGGCTTTTCCCACCGGGTCGGTATCGCCAAAATATTTTCGGGCCATGCTTTCTGTCAACACAATCTGATTGGGTTCAGCAAGAGCTTCTTCTGGGTTGCCCATGACCAGAGGAAAATCAAAGACCTTGAAAAAATCCTTGCAGGCATAATAGACATCATTCTCCACAAACCTTTTATCCTCGTATTGGATATTGACCTGATCCTGCTTGAAAAACTGAGTGACCGATTCAACCTGTGAATAATCCTTGAGCAAAGCCTCCTTCATCGGGTTGGGTGTCAAAACACTCCTGAAACGGTTATTCCCAAAATGGCCGTCCGTATAAACGCGATAAATGCGATCGGATCGATCATGGAACGTATCGTAACTCAACTCATCCAGAATATAAAGGGTAATCAAAAGACAAGCTGCCACCCCTATAGCAAGGCCAAAGATGTTGATGAGCGTGTAGGATTTGTCTCTTGACAGATTCCTCCACGAAGTTTTCAGGTAGTTTCTGAACATGGCAGTGCGATTTGTTAAAATCTTAACAAGAGTTGTACCATTCAACGCAATCTGCTAGCAATAAGTCATATATAAACAAAGAATCATTCTAGACTCGCAGCCAGCTTGTTCGAAAACATAACACTGCAGTACGAAAACGGACAACCCTGAATATCAATCGACTGAATAAGATTCGGGCATTCCCTCCCGGCTCCGCTGCGCTTTGACGGGCAGGTATTCACACATTCACGCATTTCTTCACTCATCCCTCAGCGTATCGGCCGGATTAACACTGGCAGCGCGTAATGTAAGGGTACTGGTTGTCATCAGGGCCACCAGGGCAGCTCCAATGGCAGATATCAAAAGCATCCAGGGCTGTATTTCGATCCGGCTTGAAAAATCGTTGAGCCATGAATTCATGAAATAGAGGATCAGTGGAAAAGCTATCAGCGATGCCACCCCGATCCATTTGAGCATACCCAGGGTAAACAGCCTCAGTATGCTATTATGACTGGCACCCATAGCCTTCCGGATACCGATCTCGCGGGTGCGTTTCATGATCGAGAAGGAAGTCAGGGCAAACAATCCCAGAAAAGCAATGATAATGGCCAAAAGAGTAGCGAAACCCACCAGCGTGGAACTGCGTTCTTCCTCCTGATACAAACGGTTGAACTGGTTATCCAGGAAAAAATAGTTCAGTGCGTAGTCGCCATCTACTTGCTGCAGGGTGTTTTCGACATAATCAATGGTCTCCCTCATGTCGGATGGCTGAATTCGCATGGCAACATGCGATTTATTCCTGGTTTGTTGATAGTTGGTCAGGAGCACCGGCTCCACCTGGTATTTGAGTGAAGCGAAATGGTAATCTTCCACCACCCCGATGATGGTTCCCTGGAGGAATCCCATATCCAGCCGCTGTCCTACCGGGTCTTCCAGGCCCAGTTTTTCAGCAGCTTTCTCATTAATGATAAAACTTTCCGATTCACTGCCATATTCCTTTGAAAAAGAGCGGCCTTCTTTCAAGTGCAGGCCCATGGTTTCGACATAGCCGAAATTCACCCGGTTTTCTTTGATGGCAATACCCGAGGATCTATGAGTTCCAAGCTTCCAGACACTCTGACCACTCCTTCCCATCATTCCGGGAACCGTCTGGGAAGAGGTCACATGCTGGATGTTGGGATTGGCTTTCAGCTCTTCTTCAATCACCGGATAATTGTTTTTAAGGGGTTCTGTCAGGCCGCGAACCACCAACACATGGTCCTTATTAAATCCCAGGTTCTGATTTTTCATGAACCCGATTTGCCGGTTGAAAATGATCACCGCGGATATCAAAAAAATGGCAATGGCGAATTGTGCCACCACCAGGGAAACCGTAAAAGTTCCCTTTCCTTTGCCTGATGCCTGCCCTCCGCGGAAGATTCGGATCACGTTGTACTTAGACAAATAGAAAGCGGGATAGTATCCTGCCAGTACACCAACCACTACTGTAATACCAAGAACGATAAAAAACTGGCCGGGATGGCTAAAAAAACCGGTAGAAAGGTCTCTTCCCAACAGGTGTCCAAAATCATCAATCAACAATTCAACGGCTGCCAGGGCAATCACAAAAGCCAACAGGGTTGTCAGCAACGATTCACCCAGGAACTGTTTAATCAGTTCCCGCCGGGAGGCCCCTACCACCTTACGCAAGCCAACCTCTTTGGTACGATAGCCCGCACGGGCAGTAAAAAGGTTCAAATAGTTGATCACGGCTACCACCAGGATCAGCAAAGCCAAAAACAGGTACATATAAACATGCCGGATATCTCCGCCGGTACCATAGTCGTGCTGCAGCATTCCCGAACGAAGATGGATATCGGTGAGCCTCTGAAGCTTGCTTTCCACGTTATACCCGGAATTCATAAACCTTTCGCCGATCAAACGGGAGGAAAGGCCGGCAATATCCTTGCGAAGCTCAGGGCTGTCGCTTTCCGGAGAAATCCTTATATAAGTAGGATACTCCAGGCTGCCCATCTGCCCGAAAAGAGGCATCCCCTCCAGGGCCAGGACCATCTCGTACTGAATATGGCTGGTAGCCGGGAACTCTTCCATGACTCCCGTTACCCGGTATTCCTCTTGGGCCACGCGAATCATCTCGCCCCGGGGATCCTGGTTGGAAAACATTTTTTCCGCCAACCGGCGGCTTATTACAGCACCTTTCGGATCGGTGAGTACCTGGCGGGGGTCACCCACAGTCAATCCATAATCAAACAGGGTGAAGAAGGAGGAGTCGGCATACACCATCGATATTCCTGTATAACGCTCCTTTTCATGCTCCACATACGTTTCTCCTCCTGTCTTGATGCGCACGAAATTCTGCACCTGGGGAAACTGTTCCTTTACCTCGGGCCCCACAGCATTGATGTTGATGGGATAGTTGCTTCCCGACTCCCCCTCGCGGGAAAGTTTCTGGATAAAACGATAAATATGATCGGCATCGCGATGAAAATGGTCATAGCTCAATTCGTGGCGCACATAGGAAAAAATCAAAAACGTGGCAGTCAGACCAACGGCCAGGCCAAAAATATTAATGAAAGAATGAAGCTTATGCTTGCTGATGTTGCGAAAAGCTATTTTAAGATAATTTCTAATCATGGTCACTCCATGTTTTATTTCGACAATAATAACAGACGCTCATTCAATTATTCAGGCATTCAATCCCGCCCTCATTGCTCATTTATTCACTCATCCCTCAGCGTATCGGCCGGGTTGATTGCCGCGGCGCGAATGGTTTGCACACTGATGGTCAAAGCTGCAATGGCCAGGGCGATCAGGCCTCCTGCCAAAAACATCCACAGCTCCATGTCGATCCGGTAAGCAAAATTCTGCAGCCAACTTCTCATGAAGAAATAAGCTGCGGGCCAGGCCACCAGGTTGACCAACAACACCCACTTCAGAATATCGGTCAACAGAGCGCGGACCGCTCTGTTAAAGGAGGCCCCCATAGCCTTGCGAATGGCTATTTCCTTGTTTCGCTTAACCACCGTAAAAGAACTCAGGGCAAACAGCCCGAGTACGGCCAGCAAAATCGCCAGCAAGGATCCGGACATAACCATTTTGTTGGTTTGCTTTTCCTGCTGGTAGAGGTCTGCAAATACATCGTCGACAAAGGAATACCGGAAATAATAATCCGGATCAAACTCCACGATGGTATTTCTGATATAGTCAATGGTTTGTTCTACCTGGTCCATTTGAAGGCGGATGGAAAGCTCATCCATGTAATCCCGATAATGAGTAAGCACCAGGGGCTCAATGCTGTGATGAAATGAACGAAAGTGAAAATCGCGCATCACACCGATGACTTTTCCTCTTTGTTGAAAGACATATAGATCCTGTCCTACCGGATCTTCCAGTCCCAACTTATTCACCGCTGCCTGGTTCAGTATAAAGCCGGAACTGTCAGAGTCCAACTCTTCATTGAAATCACGCCCCTGCAAGATCTCAATGCCGTAGGTTTCCACATAATGGTCCTGAACAAAATTTTCGTGTATGATGATGGCCTCGGAAGGAGGATCTTGCGCCCTGCGGGCATTCTGTACCGAACGCTGTCGGCCCGGAATGCTGCCGGAGCCGGTGACTGAAGAGATGGCAGGGTTCTGCAGCAGTTCCTCTCGCAGGGAGGGATAGCTATCCCTGAGTTCTTCCGAAATGCCATGGACGGCCAGAATATTATCCTTGTTAACCCCCAACTCCTTGTTGTTCAAATAATGAATCTGGCGGCTGAGGATGATCAGAGAGGTAATCAGGAAAATGGCAATGCTGAACTGAACCACCACCAGGGCTACCTGCAAAAATTGGCGACGGGTACCCTGGCTTCCTGTACCGCTAAAGATCTTGACCGGGTCGAATCGCGAGAGATAAAAGGCCGGATAAGAGCCGGCAAGCAAGCCTATCAGCACGGTAAAAAAGAGCAGGCCCAACATAAGCCAGGGGTCCAGCCAATTGATATCCAGGCTGCTTCCCAGAATATTGCCAACCGGCTCTGCCATCAGCTCCACCAGCACCAGGGCGATGATCAGGGCTACTACCACCACCATAAATGATTCCACAAGATACTGGCGAATTAATACAGACCGGAAAGCTCCCAATACCTTGCGCATGCCAACTTCCCGGGAACGGTACTCCGAATGGGCCGTCACCAGGTTCACAAAGTTGACCATGGCGATGATCAAGATGAAAGCAGCCAGAAAAGTAAACAGGTATATGTTGTTGACATCTCCTTGTGGAGCTATGTCGAAGCTCAAATCGGAATACAGGTGAATGCGCCCCAGCGACTGGGCATCGGCCGATACCTTAAAGGCATCTTCCGAGCCAATGGCAGCCAGCTTGCTCCGTGTGATGCGGTCGATCAAACCGCTCATCTTGGGCTCCCAACTTTCACGACGGACGCCGGGCTCAACAGTGAAATAGGTGAAAAAATCCCAGCCGTGGTAGCTGAAGAAATTCTCTGCATCCTCCATGCTGTAAAAGGAAGTCAGCATATCGAACCGAAAATGTGAATTATCGGGTGGGTCCTCCATAACTGCTCCCACCGTGTACTTCCTGCCGTTGCTGATGATCTCCTTGTTGAGTGGGTTTTCCGGTCCATAATATTTCTTAGCCAACGAGCGGGTAATCAGCACTTCGCCCGGAGTTTTCATAGCAGCAACAGCATTCCCTTTGTGGGCTGGAAAAGTAAAAACATCAAAAAAGGAACTATCCACGAACATAAGCCGAACATCGGCAAACAGATTTTCATCCTTTTTGAGGGTCACATCCCGCTTGAAGATCCGGCAGGCAGCCCTCACCTCGGGCATCTCCCGTACCATAGCCGGAGCAATTCCAGGCAATGTCTGGGGTACATCCATGGATTTCCCTCCCGGCCTCTTCACATGGGAAATCACACGGTATATATTCTCATGGTTCTCATGAAACTGGTCGTAGCTCAGCTCATAACGGATATAAAGAAACAGCAGCACTGAAGTTGCCAGACCAATGGCCAGGCCGGTGATGTTGATGAAAGTATAAAACCGGTATTTCTTCAGATGGCGGTAAGCAGACTTCAAATAATTGACCAGCATAAAACATTCGTTTTTACAGGAATACCAATGATTATGCCAACCGGCGCTACATACTAATATACAGATGACTAGGCAAAAAAAAGCCCCGAAAAGGACCTTTCATTTGTCCGAAACCAAACAACAAGTGTTCACTTTCGAACAAGCCGTACACGCTTTCCCTTTTTAGCTTGATCATCAAACGGCATTTTCAATATCAACGAGGTTGGGGGAATAGGAAAATAAGGCTTGAATCGGGAATCGGTTAAAGTCTATGCATATGGTATTCTGGTGGCAAATGTCCGCCTGTAATTATCCGGCTTGTTAATAAACGTCCGATAATTGTTAACAATTACACCCCGGTCCCATTCATTCAAGCAAAAGATTTTCGGATCTTTGATAGAAAAGGGAGCCCAACATGGACTTCATAGCCGATCTTCATATCCACTCCCATTTTTCAATGGCTACCAGCAAGCAGCTCCGGCCAGAATACCTCGACTACCAGGCCCGCATCAAGGGCATCAAAGTAGTAGGAACCGGTGATTTCAGTCATCCGGGGTGGCTCAAGGAGCTGAAAGAAAAGCTAGAGCCGGCAGAGGCCGGGCTTTTTAAACTCAAAGAGGAGTATAAGCTGGATAACATCATCGCGGAGACACCTTCAAACACCGTTCGTTTCATGCTGACCGCAGAGATCAGCAACATCTACAAGAAGAACGGTCAGGTCCGCAAGATACACAGCGTCTTGCTGGCGCCCGATTTTGAGTCGGCCGAAAAGATCCAGCAAAAGCTCTCGTCCATGAATTTCAACATCACCTCCGACGGCAGGCCTATCCTGGGGCTGGATGTACGCGATTTGCTGGAGATAACTCTCGAAACCAATGAAAACAACTTCTTCATTCCTGCCCACATCTGGACGCCATGGTTTTCTGTTTTTGGCTCTAAGTCGGGCTTCGACACGATGGAAGAATGCTTCGAAGATCTTTCGGATCATATATATACCGTGGAAACGGGGCTCTCTACAGATCCGCCGTTGAACTGGATGTGCAGCTTCCTGGACCGGTACACCCTTGTGTCAAACTCTGATGCTCATTCACCGGAGAAGCTGGGTAGAAACGCCAACCTCTTCAAAACGGAGGTCTCTTACGAAGCCATGATCGATGCCATGAAGACGGGTGATCCCGGTAAGTTCGGAGGTACGTTCGATATGTTTCCGCAAGAAGGAAAATACCATTACGATGGGCACCGCAAATGCGGCATTCGCTGGGATCCGGTTGAAACATTGAAACACCAGGGGATATGTCCGGTTTGTGGCAAGAAGGTTACGGTAGGGGTTGTTAACCGTATTGTCAGACTATCCGACCGGGAAGATGCAGAAGAGCGACAAAACAGGCTGCCCTATTATTCCATTATACCGCTTAAGGAGATCCTCTCTGAGCTCGAAGGTGTGGGAGAAAAATCGAAGAAGATCACCCGCCGCTACGAACAACTGATCCGCAAAACAGGCAGTGAATTCAACCTGTTGCAATACTTTCCCCTGGAAGAAGTCCGGTCGGCCGGAGGAGAAATACTGGCAGAGGCTATCCGGCGCATGCGCAACAACGAAGTGATCATTCGCGAGGGTTTCGATGGCCAATACGGGCAAATAAAGGTATTCCAGCCCGACGAGGTCAAGTACCTGGGCAGCCAGGAGTCACTTTTCGAGGCCAGCCGCCCCTCCAGGGAGACGGCAAGGCGAAAACGGATCAACTTCGACCTCTCGGTATACCACCGCTTGGCGGCCTCCGGAGAATCCCTTTCCCAGGCCGCCGAAGAGCAAGCCCAATACAGCCGCCAGGCAGACGGTCCTTTATCGGGGCTTAACACAGAACAGGCCAGGGCAGCTGCTCATCAGGAGGGGCCTGCTGCTGTGATCGCCGGTCCGGGAACAGGCAAGACCCGTGTGCTTACCCGGCGCATCGCTTACCTGATCAATGAAAAAAAGATAAACCCGGCCCACATCCTGGCCATAACCTTTACTAACAAGACGGCAGAGGAAATGCGCAAGCGTTGCGAACAGCTGCTGAACAAGGAAGCCTCTTCGGATGCTCCGACTATCTCTACCTTCCATGCCTTCGGCTATCAGTTGCTCCAGACATTTTCATCTTATACCGGTCGTTCCCTTGATTTCGCCATCATAGACGAACAGGAGAAAAGAGAGCTGGTGGCAGAACATTTCAACCTTAGTAAAAAGCAGGCCAGACAACAAAGCGAACAATTCAGCCAACGGAAACAGAAACCCAGAGAGTCTTTCAAAGACAAAGAGACTGATTCCTATCACAACCTGGAGGCTTACAATAAGCTTTTGGCCCGATACGACCTATACGACCTGGATGATATGATCAGCGAGCCGGTCAGGATACTGGAAGACAACCCGGAACTCAGGGAACAAATGCAGAACCGGTATAGATGGATATTAATCGATGAATTCCAGGACATCAACCCACTTCAATACAGGCTAATACAACTCCTGTCGGAAGAATCCGCTCCCAATCTTTTCCTCATAGGCGATCCCAACCAGGCCATTTACGGCTTCCGTGGCTCCAGCAGGGCCTTCACCAGTCGCTTTATAGAGGAAAACCCGCAAACAAAAATTTTTCAGCTTCAAACCAGCTACCGGTGCTCCCGGAACATCCTGAAGGCCTCCGGCGATGTGCTGCAAGAGGAAGGCTTGCAAGGCCTGGAAGAAGGAGTCCGGATAAAGATAGCCCCCGGTCAAACCGACCGGAGCGAGGCCGAATACATCGCCCGAACCATCGAATCGCTTAGCGGAGGCCTACGCTTCTTCTCCATGGACAGCGATGTGACCCGGGGGGAAAGCGACCAAGAAATACAAAGCCTCTCCGACTTTGCCATCCTTTGCCGGACCAAATCGCAAATGAAAACCATTGAAAACGCGCTGCTGGATCATACCATCCCCTATCAGCTGGTTGCGGAACAGGAATTTTTCAGCCATCCCCTGGTGAAAAACACCACCAGCATCCTTGAATTCAGCATAAAAAGAGGAAACCCCTACCTGAGAAACAAAACAGACCGCCTCACCCAACACCAGAGGGATCCTTTCGTGCATCTGGATACACTAGCTACCCTGGCTGATATTAAAGACAAGATCAAGTACATATGGGATAATCTCCTTCCAGGCACCGGCATGGAAAAAGAGGAAGAGGTCCGCCAAAAGATGCTCGACATAGCCTCTTCCTTTGGCATTCAGACAGATGACTTCCTTCGGTACATCAAGCTGGGATCTTCCACCGATGCCTTTGAAAAACAAACCGAAAAAGTGGCGGTGATGACTCTTCACGCTTCAAAAGGTCTGGAGTTTAAATGCGTCTTTATTGCAGGCTGCGAAGATGGCCTGATCCCCCACACCTTACATGAACATCACGAGACTGACAGGGAGGAGGAAAAGCGCCTACTGTATGTGGGCATGACACGAGCCCAATCCTATCTCTACCTGACCCACGCCAGGAAACGCTTCCTTCACGGACAGGAAAGAACAATGCAACGCAGTCCCTTCCTGAGCCAAATTGAACGGGAACTCACCGAAGTGGAAGAAAATACCTCCCGGAAAAAGAAACAGGAAGATTCCCAGCTCAAATTGTTTTAAGGTGAATATAACGCCACCCTGCCCGATCCCGTTTCTTCGGGATCGGGGGATGCACAGATGGCCCACGCAGCAGAATCCTGAGGTGCCTGATGGGGTTAAAAAATCTTATGTGGTTTATTATTTTTCTTTGGATTACACGGATTGAAGATGGTAGACCCTCGAAAGATTATCCCGAACAATTAAATATCAAATCCATCGTATATTGCATTGAATGTACTATCTTTATGAAAGACAATGGCGGACTGTCGTCTTTGAACCGCGGAGTCAACTATGAAAACCAAAGACCAGGTCAATAGAATCTTAGAGGTATCGGAGTCCCCGGAGCGGATAATATCGTTGGTTCCTTCGATCACGGAACTGCTGGTCGATCTTGAAATGGACCGGGCAATGCTGGGGAGAACCCGTTTTTGTATCCATCCCGCCGAAAAAGTGAAAAACATACCTGTGGTCGGAGGGGTGATGGGATTGAACAGACATGAGATCGACAAGATGCAGCCCGACCTGATATTTGCTTCCAGGGAAGAAAATGCCCAAAATGAGATCATGGAACTGGCCAATGATTACCCGGTGTGGGTCAGCGATGTACACAACCTGGAGGAGGCCCTGGCCATGATCGACTCCATTGGAAAAATATGCGGCAAGCCGGAACGTGCCAGTCAGTTGACTGAAAAGATCAGGGAAGGCTTCCGTCAACTCGACCACATCCCCCCCGACATTATCCGGGCTGCTTACCTTGTCTGGAACAACCCCCTTTATACCATCAATGCCAATACATTCATTCATGATATGCTTAAAAGATGTGGCATAGTAAACATCTTCGCCGACAAGGCGGTTTCATACCCGGTGATCACCGAAAAAGAGCTCCGGGAACGAAAACCTGATTTCCTTTTTCTGCCTTCTGAGCCTTATACATTTAAAGAAAAGGACGTCCGGAATTTTTCCAGGATCGTTCCAAAAGCCGAAATAAAACGGGTGGACGGAGAATATTTCACATGGTATGGTTCTCATTTAGTGGATGCACCTTCATATTTCAAACATTTATTTTAAGTTTGTCCCACAAACACGAAAAAACCCCGCTACATGAAAAGAGCTGTATTTCCCGGGTCGTTTGACCCTTTCACCATAGGGCATGAGTCGATTCTGCGACGGGCCCTACCATTGTTTGATGAGATCATCATCGCGGTAGGGTACAACGTCAACAAAAAAGGCTTTTTCCCCCTGGAGAAAAGAAAGCATTGGATAGAGGGGGTCTTCCCGGATGAGCCCAAAATCAAGGTTGATCACTTCGAGGGGCTCACCATCAACTACTGCAAAAAAGTGGATGCCGGCTACTTGCTGAGAGGGCTGCGCACATCGGCCGATTTCGAATATGAACGAGCCATTGCCCAGGTAAACAAAGCCATGCATGAAGGCATTGAAACCGTTTTTCTGCTGACCATGCCCGAACATACTCCGGTTACTTCCACCATTGTCCGGGATATCATCCGCAACGGGGGAGACGCCAGCAAATTTTTACCAAAAGGAATGCATATTGATGCACACGACGGCCAATAGGGTTGTGACAAGCCTGCTCCTGCTGTTCTTTTTTTCGGCCCCAGTGGTTAATGCCCTGGCCGGTCAAGATTCCACGGTAGTGATTGAAGGCCGGGCACCCTCATATTCCGGCTCCCGGATCACCTTTTACCGCTACAGCGACTACATCACCAAGGATACCAGCCGCCTGTGCCAGGCCACCGTGGATCAACAGGGCCACTTTGCCTGCCGTTTTTCCCTGGGCCAAACCATCAAGGCATTCACCCAACTGGGCCCCTACAGGGGATTTCTCTACATCGAACCCGGCAGGCATTATCAACTGAGCCTGCCAGCAAAAGAAAAAAAGAGCCAGGCCCAAAAACTGAACCCTTTTTTCGAGGGCATCCCCATCCATATCGGAATTAAAGAGGCAGCCTCCACCGAGCTGAACTATAAGATCAATCAGTTCTCCAGCTTATACGACGGCATAGTAAAGGAAAATGTAAACAACATCAAAGGTCTCTCCCGAAAACGCGACTCCGTGATTCGACTGCTGGATACTGCTGTGAGGGCTGACAACTCTTATTTCCAGCATTTTAAACATTACAAGATTGCCGGACTGAAGCTACCCCTGGGAAGCTCTGCAGAAAAAATCAAAGAAAGCTATCTTGCCAGTGAGCCCATCCATTATGACAATCCAGCCTATATGGAATTGTTCTCAACCCTCTACGGGGATTACTTCAAAGACCTCTTCTCGGAACATGGCAACAAATTGTATTGGATCATCAATGGAAAGCAAAGCTACTCCATGCTGGACAGCCTGTGCCGGGAGGACTCCCTGCTGGCCGAAAACCAAAGCCTCAGGGAAATGGTCATTCTCAATGGCCTTAAAAGCGTATATCATGATGAGCGTTTTGACCCCAGGGCCATCGAAAATATTCTCGAAGATTTCATCCACCATTCTGCCAGGTCCAAACACATCCAAATAGCCCGAAAAATAGGCTTAAACGGGGAATCCCTGGTGCCTGGCCAGCAAGCCCCGGACTTCTGCCTCTACGATGCCGACAGCAACCGCGTATGCCTGGAGGATCTCGCAGGTCAATATATTTACCTGGGTTTCTGCAGTTCAAAAAATTACAGCTGTGTCAGGGATTTTAAAATCCTGGCGAACATGCAGAACAAACACAAGGAACATTTTCAGGTGGTGATCATATCCAACAATGAGTTTGATGCCATGGCGCGGTATGTGAATCATCACAACTACCCGTTTGTCTTCCTGCACCACGGAAATAAAAAAGAGGTATTAAGGGAATACCAGATACGGGCGATGCCGGCCTATTATTTTATCGATCCGGAAGGCAGGCTCTCGATCTCCCCTGCCGCAGCCCCTTCAGAGAATGCGGAACAACAAATATACCGTAGAATGAAATCGGACGGCGCCCTATAACAGGTTTCCTGCCTTAAGCACTTCCACGATGGAGGGCCAGGTATTGTCCCTGACCCGGTCCAGCTCGTTGGGTTCAAGCCACCGGGCCTGGGTGATGTCTTCTTTTGTTTGGGGAATAAGCTGCTCATCCCCCCTATATGTCATCTGGTACCAATGCGTCTTTTTCAGTATCATCACACCCTCCTGTAGGTAGGAGTGGTAGGTTATATGCAACAGCTTTTGTATCTGCGGAGAACGGATGCCACATTCTTCCTCCACTTCCCTTACCGCAGCCGACTCCGGGCCCTCCCCCTCTTCCATCTTACCTTTGGGTAAATCCCATTTGCCCCGGCGGTGAATCACCAATGCCTGACCCTGGCCGTTAAAAACCAACCCTCCGGCCGCGTCGATTTCCCTGAAGAAGGAGCGGAAGGCATGAAAGGCAAGTTCTACATCGGGATGGATAATAAACACATTGCGAATCTCATGAACATTACGGAATAGCTCAAGGATGTAGGCAAACTGTATTTCATTCAGATAACGGGCGAAAAGTCCGTGGTGGGAACGGTAGTATTTTTCAAACTGATCGGTGAA
>Ga0102925_1001313_pt1 | contig 13755 bp, 10 predicted proteins | sample SalPonR1_A_D1_MG_FD_78216 | JGI IMG/M metagenome (GOLD analysis project Ga0102925, IMG submission 78216) | Salt pond soil microbial communities from South San Francisco under conditions of wetland restoration - Salt Pond MetaG R1_A_D1_MG | ecosystem: Environmental > Aquatic > Marine > Intertidal...
CGTCGGCTCCGAGAAACCCCACCGTCGTTAAGCCCCCGCTATCCGAATCGCCGTCCATGAGCCTCGTCTGCGAGTTCGAACTGCTCTCGCCCGAGATACCCCTCACCAGGGTCGCCGGCGGCCTCGATGCGGTGTTGCACGTCGACGACGTGATGTCCGGGACCAGAGGTCCGCCGGCCCTCGTGTTCTCCGCAACCGGCGTCGATCCCGACCGCCTCGAGGAACGACTGGGCGCGCAGGAATCGATCCAGGAGTACGTCGCCCTGGAGTCGGCGTTCGTGGAATCCCGGTACCGCGTCACCCTGGACGGCGACCCGACGGGGGTGTACGCCCACCTGGTGGACCTCCGGACCCACCCGATCGGCGCGGTAGTGACCGGCCGGGGGTGGAAGGTCAGTGCCCGCTTTGCCGACCGGAGCGACCTCGACGCGTTCCGGAACGCCTGCGGCGAGACGGGCGTCGAGTTCCGCCCGCTCCGACTCTTCGAGACCGAGGCCGATCCGGCCGACGACTACGGCCTGACCACGCCCCAGCACGAGGCGCTGCTCGCGGCCTACCGGATGGGCTACTTCGAGGTCCCGCGGGACGGCGACCTCTCCGACCTCGCGGACGAACTGGACACGACGACCTCGGCGCTCTCCGAGCGCCTCAGGCGGGGCCAGCGCCGGTTGCTCGAACGAACGATCGCCGGATCGACCTGAGGATTGCTAACGAGGTGACTTTTAAACGGCAGGACATATCCTGCAAACCGTTAGCGCCCAGGCTGTCGAATTGCGACGCGTGTGGAGACGACGGACGATTCGACGTTCGATCCCGTCGCCATCGAGCACGAGAGATAGCTATGACGACACCACCGACGTTCGACGCGCGCATCGCACGTGGAACCATCGACGACGTTCCGGAGGGTAACCGATGAGCACTCGAAAGTACGGTCGGACGCCGCCAGCAAGGGAGCGCGACGCCCACTTCGCCGGCGGCGGCATCGCCGGACTGGCCGGCGCAGCGTTCCTGATCCGGGACGGCAACGTGCCCGGCGAGAACGTCCACGTCTACGAGAAACTCGACGTGATGGGCGGCGCGATGGACGGCGCCGGTGACCCCGAGGAGGGCTACGTCATCCGTGGCGGGCGCATGTTCAACTTCCCCGCCTACGAGTGCACCTGGGACCTCTTCCGGACGATTCCCTCCCTGGAGGACCCCGAAACCTCCGTCAAGGAGGAGATGAACGAGTTCAACGAGATCTACGAGTCCTACGCGGAGACCCGGCTGATGTCGGGCAGTCGCCGGATCGACGCCTCGAAGAACCAGCTGGATACCCGTCACCGACTCCAGCTGGCCCGCCTGGCGCTTACCTCCGAGGAGCGCCTGGGCGACACCCGGATCGAGGAGTGGTTCGGCGACGGGTTCTTCGAGACGAACTTCTGGTACGTCTGGGCGACCATCTTCGCCTTCCAGCCCTGGCACAGCGTCGCCGAGATGCGCCGGTACATGTATCGGTTCTTCCACGAGTTCCCCCGGCTACACACCATGGAGGGGATCGACCGGACCAAGTACAACCAGTACGACTCGATGATCCTCCCGCTCCGGCGGTGGCTCGACGAGAAGGGGGTCGACTTCCACTATAACTCCAAGGTGACGGACATGGATGTCGTCACCTCCCGGGAGGGTCGGACGGTCGAGCGGATCCACGTGGAGACCGAGGACGGCCACGAAACCGTCGACGTCGATCCGACGGACATGGTGTTCGTCACGAACGGGTCGATGACCGACGGCTCGGACCTCGGGGCGATGGACGAGGTACCCGAAACCAACCGGACCGGCGCGTCCTGGGAACTCTGGCGGAACCTCGCCGAGGACAACCCGCAGTTCGGGGACCCCGAGGTCTTCGCCGGCAACGTCCAGGAGACCAAGTGGGAATCGTTCACCGTCACGCTCCACAACACCGACCTGTTCGAGCACATCGTCGAGTTCACGCAGGAAGAACCGGGCAACGGTCTGGTGACCTACGTCGACTCGAACTGGCTCATGTCCACCGTCGTCGCCGCCCAGCCCCACTTCGCGAACCAGCCCGACGACGTGACGGTCTTCTGGGGATACGCGCTGTTCCCCGACCGGAAGGGCAACTACGTCGACAAGAAGATGTCCGAGTGCACCGGGCGAGAGATCCTCGAGGAACTGTGCTATCACCTCGATTGCGAGGATCGCCTGCCGGAGATCCTGGAGGACGTGAACTGCATCCCGTGCATGATGCCCTTCATCACGGCGCACTTCCAGCCACGGGAACCCGGCGACCGGCCGAAGGTCGTTCCCGACGGGTCGAACAACCTGGCCTTCCTCGGGCAGTACGCCGAGATGGACCGCGACGTCGTGTTCACCGTCGAGTACTCGGTGCGTTCGGCCATGACGGCCGTCTACGAGTTCCTCGACCTCGACGATGACGAGATTCCGCCGATTAGCAAGTACTACCGCGATCCCGAGGTGCTACTGGACGGGATCAAGGCGTCGTACCGGTAGGTCCGGCAGCGGCCACGTCAACAGTTCACAACCCAACCCAAGCGCTTAGGTCGGCGCGTCGAAATTCGCCGACAGCGATGACACCCGAAGACGGACGCGCGCGGGGAACGGACGACGAGGAGTCCCCGGAACGCGAGACCGCAACCAAGCGCTCCTACCCGGAGATCGATCCCGCGACCTACTACGATTCCTACGGCGAGGACGAGTGGGAACGCCTGGACCGGTCGCCGAAAGCCAGGTTCGAGTTCGAAAACACGGTCGCCTACCTCTCGGAGCACCTGCCGGACGAGGGACACGTCCTCGACGCCGGCGGGGCGGCCGGTCGCTACGCCATCTGGCTGGCCGAGCGAGGCTACGACGTTACCCTGACGGACGTCAGCGAGACGCAACTCGACCTCGCCCGCGAGAAGGTGGCCGAACACGGCGTCGAGGATCGCGTCCGGATTGAGTACGGCGACCTCCGGGACCTGCCCTTCGAGGACGGAACCTTCGACGCCGTCCTGGCCCTCGGCGGCCCGCTCTCGCACGTGATCGATTCCGAAGAGCGCGAGCGGGCCGTCCGGGAACTCCGCCGCGTCGCCACGCCCGGCGCGCCAGCCGTCGTCTCCGTGATGGGACTGATCGCCGTCGTCGAACGCATGCTGCAGGTCGCCCCGGAGTTCGAGCAGGGCGTCCGGCAACTGCCGGGCCTCCTTGCGTCAGGAACGTACTCCGCGGACCTCCTCGAAAAAGCGGACGTGGAGGATCCGACGTTCGTCGAAACGCACTTCTTCCGGGCGGACGAACTCCGGGACCTCCTGTCCTCGAACGGCTTCTCCGTCGCGACGATGGCCGGCCTGGAAGGGGTCGCCTCGAACTTCGAGGAACCCCTCGGCGAGGCGTCGGACGAATCCCTGGAGACGATCCGCGAGGTCGTTCTGGATCCCGAGTTCCGGGAAGATCCGACGGTCGTCGACGCGTCCAATCACATCCTGGCCGTGGGGCACGCGACCGAACTAGCCGACGATTGAGCCGAACGAATCGTCGTCCCTATCTCCCTCCCTCCCGACCGACGGGACATGCGACAGTTTGTCGTCATCGGCCACGACGCGCCGACCACGCCCGACTTCTCGCTCGACAATCTCCCCGGCGGGGCCGGTCGCCTGGACGTCCTCTGTCGGTGTGTCAACTCCGCGTTCTTCCTCTCGCACGCGCTCCGTGAGGACGTGCGGGTCCATCTGGTCCTGGGCGACGAGTTTACCGTGATCTTCGATGGGAGCGATCTCAGGCGGCTCAACCCGGACGAGCGCTCGACCGCCGCACTGATCCGGGGTGCCCTCGAGGACCGCCGGGAGGCCATCGGCCCACGCCCATACGAGACCTCGCCGGGCGTGTCGATCGCCCGGCGGGACCTGGCGGCAACCCTGAAAACCGTCGCCGAACAGGGGACCCTCGTCCAGCTCCACGAGGACGGCGACCCTGCCGGCGACGTCGAACCGCCCACCGACCCCGTTTTCGTCCTCTCCGACCACCACGACTTTACCCCCGAGGAAGCCGATCGCCTGGCAGACCTCGCGGACCGCCGCCTCCGCCTCGGGCCCGAGGCGCTCCACGCCGACCACGCGATCGTGGTCGCCCACCACTGGCTCGACACCGGCGGCTGGTCGGCGTTCTGAACGGGTAGCCATCGAGCCCCGAATCGGACGACTCGACCCCGAAAGACCGATAGATGGATACCGCTGGGTGGCCAACGACCGCCATATGGCGCGATCGCCGTCCGACTGGTCGGACCGCAACGAGGACCGCGATCGGTTCGGGTTCGACAAGACCGAGAACGAACTCACCGACTTGCTCGGCCGGTTCGTCCCCCAGTTCGTGGCCCAGCGGGTCATCACGGTCTCCGTGTCGGTCCCCGACCGCGAGTTCGCCGTCGGCGATCCGGTCCCGTTCACGGTGGAGATCAAAAACCGACTCCCGGTTCCCGTCACCGTCCGGACGCCCACCCGACGCCTCTGGGGCTGGGAGGTCGACGGCGACCTCGGAGCCAGCGACGAACCGACGTACGCCGGAGACACGCCCAGCCAGTTCGCTCTCGAGGGGGGCGATCACCTGGTCATCGAACGGGAGTGGAGCGGACGGTTCAAGCGAACCGGCAGGGACGGCGAGCGAACCGAATACGTCCTCCCCGAACGGGGCGTTCACGAGATCGCGGCGTTCGTCGCGACGAAAGACCCCCAGCCGCGGGGCAGCGTCGAGATCGAACTCCGGTGACTCGGCTCCCGAACGACCGTCCGAAACAGGAATCTTCTCGAAAGCACGTCGGAAAACAGAACCGTCTCGAAAGCGCACCAGAATAGAATCGTCGCGAAAGAGCGTCAGGTCCGAGGATCGCGAGGCGACCGACCCTAGTCGTCCGCCTCTGACTGGACGTCCGTGGTGTCCGCGGCCACGAGTTCCTCGCCGCCCTTGTGGAGGTGGCAGGCCGCGAGGTGCGTCCCGTCGGTGTACTCCGACTCGACCTCGTACACCGGCAGTTCCTTGGCGCAGATGGACTCCTCGGCGAACGACTCGACCACCAATTCCTCCGCGCGGTCCCAGTCCGGCATCTCGGGGTCCGTGAGGGCCGTCATGGCCTCGTCGACGATGTCACCGACCTCGCCAGTCGGTTGCTCATCGGGGAAGAACCGCTCCCGGAGGGTCGCCTCGTCGCTGACCTCGAAGGTCCGGCGGTCGACCTCCCGCATGAAGAACCGGACGCGAGTCCACATCTCCGCGTCCATGTCGTACTGATCCGGCGCGATGAGGTTGGGACACCGCGTCCGGAACCGACACCCGGACGGCGGTTCGATCGGCGAGGGGACGTCGCCCTGGAGGATCACTTCCCGGCCTTCCGACCGCGGATCCGGAGTGGGGATCGCCTTGAGGAGCGACTTCGTGTACGGGTGGCTCGGGTTCTCGAACAGCTCTTCCTTGTCCGCCACCTCGACGACGTGGCCCAGGTACATCACGGCCACGCGGTCCGAGATGTGCCGGATGACAGAGAGGTCGTGGGCGATGAACAGGTAAGTGAGCCCGAACTCGTCCTGGAGTTCGTTCATCGTGTTCAGGACCTGGGCCTGGATGGAGACGTCCAGCGCCGAAACCGGCTCGTCACAGACGATAAAGTCGGGGTTGACCGACAGCGCGCGCGCCAGGTTGATCCGCTGGCGCTGCCCGCCGGAGAACTGGTGTGGGTAGCGGTTGTAGTGCTGGGGATCCAGCCCGACTTTCTCCAGCAGTTCGCGGGCGCGCTCCTCGCGTTCGCCCTGGTAGAGCCCGTGAGCCTTCATCGGCTCCTCGACGATGGGGCCGACCTTCATGCGCGGGTCCAGCGAGGATTGCGGATCCTGAAAGATCATCTGCATGTCCTCGCGCTGCTCGCGTAGCTCCTTGCCCGACAGCTCCGCGAGGTTGCGTCCCTTGAAGAAAATGTCGCCCTCGGTCGCCTCGAGCAACTGGAGGATGGTCCGGGCGAGCGTGGACTTCCCACAGCCGGATTCCCCGACGAGCCCGAGCGTTTCGCCTTTCTTGATCTCGAGGGTGACGTCGTCGTTCGCCCTGACCGGGGGTTTCGGCCAGATGCCCTCGATGAACCCACTGCCCTGGCTGAAGTGCTTCGAGACGCCCTCCAGGCGGACCAGCGTCTCGCCGAATTCGACCTCCTCTGCGTCTTCAGTCATCGGCCTCACCTCCTTCGGTGTCGGTGTTCATGAAGTCGCTTCCGAACGCCTCGGTCGCCTCCGTTTCCAACGGTTCGGCGTACTCGTAGCCGACGTCCTCAAATTTCACGCAGTGGACGTGATGGGCTTTTTCTCCCGGCTCGGAGACGTCCTGGAACTCGGGTTCGACCTCCGGACAGACCTCGCGGGCGTCCGGACACCGGGTGTGGAACCGACAGCCCGGCGGCGGATTGATCGCCTCGGGCATGACGCCGACGATCGGGTTGAGTTCCTCGGTCGTCTGGTCCGGCCGGGGGATCGAGTCGAGCAATGCGTTCGTGTAGGGGTGCTTGGTATCGTGGAAGAGGTCGTCGACCTCGGCCTCCTCGATGATCTCACCGAGGTACATCACGTTCACCCGATCGCAGATCTCGGCGATGACAGCCATGTCGTGGGTGACCCAGATGAACGCGGTGTCGTACTTCTCCCGGAGGTCGTCGACCAGCTCGAGGATCTGGGCCTCGACGGTCACGTCCAGCGCCGTCGTCGGCTCGTCGGCGATGATCAGCGACGGCTCGACGGATAGTGCCATCGCGATGAGGACACGCTGGCGCATCCCGCCGGAGAACTGGTGGGGATAGCTGTGGTAGCGATCCTCCGGTTCCGGGATGCCGACCTCGCGAAGCGTGTCGACGGCCAGTTCCCTGGCCTCCTGCTCGTCGAACCCGCGGTTGATCTCGATGAACTCGCGGATCTGGGATCCGACCTTGAACACGGGGTTCAGCGCCTCCATCGGGTCCTGGAAGATGATCGCGATTTCCCGCCCGCGGATGCGCTTTCGCATCTGACTGTTCGACAACATCTCGTCGGAGGGCTTCATCTCGCCGTCCGGGCCTTCCTCGAAGTCGATCAGCTTCTCGCCCTTGAACGTGACCGTTCCGCCGACGATCTCGCCGGGATCCTCGACCAGCCGCATGATCGAGGAGGTCGCGACCGATTTCCCGGCACCGGATTCGCCGACGAGGCCGACGATCTCGCCTTCTTTCACGTCGAAAGAGATGCCGTCCACCGCACGGACGGTTCCCTCCTCGGTGAAGAACTGTGTCTTCAGGTTCTCGACTTCCAGTAGTGTTTCGTCTTCGCTCATCTGTTTTGGATCCTCGGATCGAGTGCGTCTCGTAGGCCGTCACCCAGCAGGTTGAACCCGATCACCGACAGCAGGATCGCGATCCCGGGCCAGACGCTGAACCACGGGGCCGGGAGCATGTAGCCCCGCGACACCGCCAGCATCTGTCCCCACGAGGCCGTCGGGGGCTGGGCACCGAAGCCCAGGAACGACAGCCCGGCGATGACCAGGATGTTGATCCCGATCTGGAGCGTCGCCTGCACCAGGACGGGTGCGAAACTGTTCGGGATGATGTGACGCTGGATCAGTTTCCAGTCCCGGACGCCGGCGGCGCGCGCCGCCTCGACGTAGTCCTCCTCGCGGACCGACAACACCTCGGACCGGATGAGACGGGCGAACACCGGGATCGTCCGGATCCCGACGCCGATCATCGCGAACGTCAGGTTGCGACCGAACGCGACCATGAACGCGATGACGAGCACCAGGAACGGGATGGCGTACAGGACCTCGACGGCGCGCATCAGCGCGTCGTCGATCCACCCGCCGTAGTACCCGGCGATCGCACCGGAAATCACGCCCAGGATCGTCCCGATGCCGGTGGCGACGATGCCGACCATCATGGCGATCCGGGTCCCGTAGAACAACCGGGCCAGGATGTCCCGACCGCGGTGGTCGGTGCCCAGCACGTGGTTCCAGTTCCCCGGATCGTTCGGGTGCAGGTCGTTCGTCAGGCCCAGCGGCGGACGGAGGATCCGCGTCGTTGCCGGGTCCTTGACGGGGTTGACCCAGAACGTCTCTGCCAGCCAGTACTCCTTGCCGAACCACCCGAGAACGGTGGTGTCGATGAACGCGAGGGCGGCGATGACGAAGAAGACCCCGATGATGACTGCTCCAGCCATCGCCGTCGGGTCCTTCCGGAGCTGGGACAGGGTGTACCGCCACCCGACCCGGGCTTCCGGCTTCTCTTCTCCTTCGATGCCTTCCTCGACGTCGTCGTCAGTTGCCGTTGCCATGATCAGTCACCTCCCTCGAAGGAGACGCGCGGGTCGATGTAGGCGTACAGGAGGTCCACGACGATGACGCCGATCACGAACACGAGACCGAACATCAGCGTCGTCCCCATCACGAGGTAGTAGTCCTGGTTGTTGACGGCCGTAATGATGAGTCGTCCCATCCCGTTGATCTCGAAGACCGTCTCCGTGAGGACTGCCCCGCCCAGCGACGCCGTCAGCTGCAGGCCCATGATGGTGATCAGGGGCAGCTGGGCGTTGCGGAAGGCGTGCTTCCGGAGGATCTTGCTCTCCTTGACGCCGTACGCCCGTGCGAGTTTGACGTATTCCTGGTTCAGGACCTCCAGCATGGAGGACCGCTCGATGCGCGTGAAGGCCGCCATCCGGAGCGTTCCCAGCGATAACGTCGGTAATGCCAGATGTTGCATCGATCTGGCGACCACGTCGTACCGGGAGTTGGCACCGTCGATGGTCGCGGGGTCAGCCCATGGGAGGACCAACCCCGTTGCCGGGAACTTCGGAATCCAGCTGACGTCCTGCGAGTGGAAGGCGAAGATGATGATGAGGATCAGACCGATCCAGAACGACGGGGTGCTGATGCCGATGAGGGCCACGATCCGGGAGATGTGGTCAACCGGCTTGTTCCGTCGCTTCGCCGAGATGACGCCCAGCGGGACGGCGGTGACTGCCCCGAAGACGAAACTCGCGCCGACCAGCAGCAGCGTCACGGGCAGCCGCTCCATGATCTTCGTGGTGACGGGAACGCTGTAGTACAGGCTCCGTCCCATGTCACCCTGCAGCAAATTCCAGAGGTACTTGAAGTACCGTACGTAGACTGGTTCGTCGAGGCCATACTTCGCTCGTATCGCCGCTGCCTGCGTCAGGCTCGGGTTGGGCCCGAGCATGATGCTCACCGGATCGCCCGGCATCGCCTCCGTCAGGAAGAAGGTGATGGTGACGACACCGAGCAGGACCGGAATGCCCTGCAGGATGCGGCGAAGGGTATACGTTGCGCGTCCCATAGCGTACTCTTAGACTCCTCTTACGTTGTTGACGTTCGAAACCGCGAATGCGAAATGGTCGTCATCGATGGGGGCATCGATGGGTCGGTGATGCGTTCGTCCAGTCTGCACGCCTACTTGCCTTCGATGTAGGTGTTGTTGTGGCCGGTGCTGAGGTGGAACCCGTCCACGGCGTGCTCCTGGAAGTCCTTGACGTAGTTCTTGACGCCGTAGGAGTTCTTGAGGTTGTACGCCGGGATGTGCGCGCGGTCCTCAAGGGCCATCGTGATCCCGTCGATGTACAGCTGCCGGCGTTCCTCGCGGTCGGCCGACTTGCGCGCGTCGAGGAACTTCTGGGCGGCCTCCTTCCCGCGCTCGCTGTTGTTGCCGTAGAAGGACCCGTTGGTGACGCCCAGGGTGTCCTCGGTCCGGCCGAACATGTAGTACGTGAACGCGTCCGGGTCGGGCGTACCGGACCAGCCCAGCGTGTACATGTTGTAGTCGTTCTCGTTGCCGCTAACGTACTTGTCGAGGAACGCACCCCAGTCGAGGCGCTGGACCGACACGTTGTTGAAGCCGGCCTCCTTCAGACCGTTACTGACCGACACGCCGATCTGTTCGCGCTTGTCGTCCGGGGGAACGATGATGTTCCAATTGTAGCTCTTCGAGACGCCGGCCTCGTCGAACAGCTCCTTCGCCGCCTCGATGTCCTTGCCGTGGGGGATCTGCTTCCACTCGTCCAGCGGGAAGTCCCACTCATCGGAGACGGGCTTCGGCGTCGGGGCGTACTGGCGGAGGCCAGTCGGCTCGACGTAGTTCGCCACCGCGGCGTCCATGTCGAACACGTAGTCGACGGCCTCGCGGACCTTCGGATCCGCGGTCGGACCCTCGTTGCAGTTGAACGACATGTAGAAGTACCCGATGCCGGGGACTTCCTGGATCCCGGCGTCGTTCATACCCTTGACGGTCGGGTAGAGCTTGGGCGGGATCTCCTCGACGATGTCGTTCTCGCCGTTCTGGAGCGTCGTGACGCGGGTCGTCGGCTCCTCGACCGGCACGAATCGGGCCTCGGCCAGTTTGGCCTTGGACTCGCCCCAGTAGTCGTCGTTCCTGACGACGGTCGCGTGCTGGCCCTCCTGCCAGCCGTCGAACTTGAACGGACCCGAGCCCATCAGCGCGTTGCCCGTGTTGAAGGCGTCCTTGTCCTCCTCGCGGACGGACTTGGGAACCACGTACCAGGTCAGCGTGGTCATGAACGCACCGTACGGGTACTTGAGGTTGAACACGATCGTCCGGTCGTCCGGCGTCTCGATCGTGTCGACCATGTTCAGTTCGGAGGCGTTCTCGGTGTTCTCCTTGACCGGCACCTCGAACGAGTACTTCACGTCCTCCGGGGTGACCTCGTTCCCGTTGTGGAACGTGGGTCGCGGGTCGTCTTTCAGTTTGACCGTCCATTTCGTCCCGTCGTCGTTGACTTCCGGTTCGCCTTCGGCCATGTTCGGCACGATGCCGAGGCCTTCGTCATACGCATACAGCCCCTCGACCACGCGGTCGATGACCATCGTGGACGGAACGTCGTTGGCCACGTTCGGGTCCATGTCGAGCGGACTCTTGACCAACGCCATCTTGAGGTTGCCCAGGTCTTCCGGTTCCTGGGTCGGGGTGTCGCCGCCGTCGCCGCCATCACCGCCATCGCCGCCGTCGCCACCGTCGCCGCCGGTGGGCTCGGTCGTCGTGTCGCCGCCGTCGCCGCCGTCACCCTGACAGCCAGCGAGGCCGGCCACCGCAGCGGCACCGAGACCTGTTACCATTTGTCGCCGATTCAGTAGCACGTTGTCTTTGTTTTCGTCTGCCATGTTTACACCTGACGCGACTACCGAACATCAACGGGCAGGAGATAAAAAGTTGCCTATTGATCAGCCCATATCGTGTTTCGATTCGAAACTTGAAACGAGACTTCACCACGCCGTGCACATTTTATAACAGCCATCGGTAATGGATCAAACGCCCAGGATCGAATCCGAGAACGTATCCGGAGAAAAATCAAAAAAATTAACGCCGAGAGGTGCCGCGCGCGGCGACCTCCCCGCCAAAATTCACACCCAGTATGAACGATGACTTGATATTTCAGCCACTTCCACGGCAACAGACCCGATACCATGGTCACGCATCCCCCGACGGAAAGACCTGAAATACCGTTCGAGAACGAGAATCTCGCTCCCCGTCGATGCCGGGCCCCAGTGTTTCTGAATAGCCCAGTCGTCGAGCGCCGTTTACCCCCCGTGGGACCCAGGAATCATAACTGTTAAACGCGGCCCCGTCCGACCTCTGTAATGCGGGCCGGTGGGGTAGCTTGGTATCCTTCGGCCTTCGGGTGGCCGTAACCGCGATTCAAATTCGCGCCGGCCCACTTCTCCCGCATTCCTGCCTGACGAGAATCGACCATCGAGTGGCCGTAACCGCGTCCTCACGAGCGAAGCGAGTGAGGGCCCGCGGAGCTTTGCTCCGCGGTGATTCAAATTCGCGCCGGCCCACTTCTCCCGCAATCCCACCTCGATAGGGTATCCTTCGGCCTTCGGGTAACCGTAACCGCGTTCTCGTGAGCGTAGCGAACGTGAGCCAGCGAGACGAGCAGAGCGAGTCTCGCGTGATTCGAATTCCCGCCGAGCCACGTGCCCAGAGGCCCGTCCTGTCGTGGCGGACCTCACGTGGTCTCGTCATCAGAGTCCACCCCGTCCGTGTCGTCGGCAGATGCAACGTCGTCGGCGCTCGCGTCCGCACTGGACCCGAACATGTCCGGCGATTCGCCGTCCGTCGAGGTGTCAGGGTCGTCCCGCTCGGCCAGTTCCATGTCGAACGCCCGTCCCTGGGCCCCATAGGACAGCCTCCCGGATCCGGTGGGCGGTCGATACCGGTAGAGGAACTCGCCGTGGACCACGTAGAAGGCGTCGTAATGGGGATCCTCGATGACGGCACTGTCGGTGTCGATCGCCAGATCGACCAGGTCGCCGAGCGATTCCGCCTCGGCAACGGGTCGATCGAAGGCCTCGTCCGGGAGGCGGATCGTCGAGATCCACTCCTCGAACTCGGCCCGGTCGTCCTCGAAGGCCAGGCGTTCCAGATCGGCGTCGTCGGGTTCGAGTCGGTCGGTGGTGTGGGCCGCGACGATCGTTCCAAGAGCGAGGACCGCCACGCCAAGCAGGGTAGGACCGCCGAACCGACGGAGTGGGCCGTAGGTCCGCTCGACGGTTACCCGGCGCGTCGTCTCGTGGCGATCGCTTTGTTCGCCGAAATCCTCGACCCGGTAGCGGGTTCCCTCCGGAGCGACCGGGAGCTCGTAGGTCTCCGTCCGACTGACGGGCTGGCCGTTGATCGTCCCCTGCAGGTCGACGGTCGCCCGGACGAGTACCTCGGTCTGGCCAGCACCACCACCGAGTTCGGTTTCGATCCGTCGCGTCCGGTTTTCGACCGTGGGAACGTGAATAGAGAAGGGAACCCTGACCGACTCCCTCGGCCCCGACGCCTCTGTCGTCCGTTTCCCCAGCGTGTCGCTCCTCGTCCAGAGCACCTGCCGGTCGGCCTGACTACCTTCGACCCCTCGGGTCACCAGTTCCACCGTCACGGCCTCGGTCACTGCCGCGTTGTCGGTGGCCGAGTGCGAATAGACAAACGTGCCGTTGAGCCGAGGGGCGACGTCCGTGAAGTACACCGTCCGGTTCGAGAGCGTGCTCCCGACTGGAAAGGCGGAATTGTCTTCCGTGACGGTTGCACCGTGATCGAACTGGGCCGTCGTTTCCCAGGAGCCGACCGTGAGGGTTTCGGTGGTCGTCCCGGGCTCGGCGTAGGTCGTGTACGTGATCCACCCCCCGACGGCGGCGAGGGCGATCAGGACGACGAGGACTATTTCGAGGTTCGATGCGATAACGGCCCGTAACCGGAGCACCCCATTGCCCATCCCGATCGAAAGTGGGTACCCGGTGGGATAATTATAGGGTCGTTGATGGCCACTAGCGACCCATTACCGCCCGGCGCAAGCGGGCCGTCAGCGAGTGGTCCCGGTCCCGAGAACGGTCCCGGAGTCGGCCGCCACCGGCCAGAGCGACGCCGACGAGGTAGAAGGGGACGCCGATCAGGGCGTCGATGGCGACGATCGGGGCCCAAGGATGGAGGGTATAGAGTTCATGGATCACTCCACTCGGGAGGATCGCAAAGTACCGATGTTCGACCAGGAATCGACGATACAACCCGTTTTCCGGTGGCGCAGAGAGTGTCAACATAACGGACGTCGAACTCCGAGGTGCGGTCTGTTTTCTACGGGGATGAACATTGATCCCGTCGCTCGCTGGTTCAAAATAAGTGACGACCGGGAGTAAGCCGTTATTTCGGACTCGATACGCCGCACTTTCGGACTCGCCGGTTGGGATGAC
>Ga0102925_1001314_pt1 | contig 13750 bp, 10 predicted proteins | sample SalPonR1_A_D1_MG_FD_78216 | JGI IMG/M metagenome (GOLD analysis project Ga0102925, IMG submission 78216) | Salt pond soil microbial communities from South San Francisco under conditions of wetland restoration - Salt Pond MetaG R1_A_D1_MG | ecosystem: Environmental > Aquatic > Marine > Intertidal...
CCCAGCCGCGGCACGAATGCCCGGAACCGGGCCGCAATCTTGCGACCCAGCGCGCGCTGGACGAATTTCGGAAACCAGGGAAACGCCATTGAGCCGAATTCCTCGAAGATGAACGGCTGGTTGTCGTCAGGAAAATTCCAGCGATAGTGCATCGCAGGGATCAGCAGCCATTCGTCGCCGTAGAGCTCCAGCAGGAGCGCGGCCAGTCGCTGGGCAGGGCCAGCGGGGTAGATCCCGCGGTCTGGGAAACGCGGCTCCAGCGCATCGATGATGGCGGTGGTGTCCTGCAATACTTCGTCTTCAGGCGTATGCAGTACCGGTATGAATCGCACGCCGGTGCGCGGCTCTATAAAACGCCTGTAGGTGAGCGCCGAGGGTGATTTTTCAATGAACGGAATGCCTTTCTTGCGCAGATAGCTCCGGAGTTTGCCCGAGTAGAGCGAAAATTCCGCCCCGTACATCGTATATTTGGCGTCGGACATGCTTGAATGACCTGCCGGCTTCCAGCCCAGAGTATATGCGGTCAGCGCAGCCCCTTCTGCAGCTCGGCGAGCGTTTCTGCGCCCGGGCTGAGATCCTCGTAGGCAAAGGAGGTCAGCGGCTGTTCCGCGGTGCCCGCGATGTCGTGGAAGGTTGGCAGCTCTTCGTCGATGTAGAGCAGTCCGGTGACCACTTCGGCGCGTGCACGGTGGGCTTCAAGGAAATCCAGCGCGCGTGCACGGTTCGACGGATCGTAGCCCGGGTCGATCTTCTTCAATCGGATCTTCGAGCCGTCGTGCAGTCGGACATCGGTATTTTCGCCTTCGGCGTAGTCGATCTCGATCTCGGTAGACGGCGGCACGTAGTCGGCCTCGACAGCGGCGTGCAGGTGCTGGCGGGTCCAGGCATAAGACTTGGTCGATCCTTCGTGGTCGTTGAAGGTCACGCACGGCGAGACTACGTCGATTACCGCGCACCCCGGGTGCATCAGGCCAGCCTTGATCAACGGGACAAGCTGGCGCTTGTCGCCGGAAAACGAGCGGGCCGCGAAGCTGCCGCCGAGTGTTATGGCGACGGCGACCGGATCGATCGCCTGGTTGCGGTTTTCGGCACCCTTCTTGGCTCGGCTGCCCGGGTCGGCCGAGGCCGAGAATTGTCCCTTGGTAAGGCCGTAGACGCCGTTATTCTCGATGATGTAGAGCACGTTCAAGTTGCGCCGCACTGCGTGAGCGAACTGACCGAATCCAATGGAGAGCGAATCGCCGTCGCCGGAGATACCCACCGCGATCAGGTCGCGGCGGGCGGCCTGGGCGCCGGTGGCCACCGAGGGCATGCGCCCGTGCACCGAGTTGAAGCCATGCGAGCCCGAGAGGAAATACGCGGGCGTCTTGGAAGAGCAGCCGATACCGGACAGCTTGATGACCTGTTCAGGCTTGAGCGCGAGCTCCCAGAATGCCTTGACCAGCGCCGCGGTGATGGAATCGTGACCGCAACCGGCGCACAGCGTCGACAGGCCTCCCTCGTAATCAGCCAGCGTCAGCCCTAGCGGGTTTCTCTCCTGTCCCGCCCACGAGACCTTGGGTTTTGCAATATAGCTCATGCCACGGCTTCCTGTTTGATGTAGTCGCCGATGCGCCCGACGATCATGTCCGACGGCACCGGCAGGCCGTTGTAGTGGAGGATTGAAACCAGTTTCTGCGGATCTGCGTCCAGTTCGGTCATCAGCAGGCTGCGCATCTGTGCATCGCGATTCTGTTCAAGCACGAATACGGTGCGGTGGGCCCGGAGAAAGCCCTCGACTTCGTGGCCGAACGGGAACGCCTTGAGCCTGAGATAGTCGACGGCCACGCCGGCCGCGCCGAGTCGATCCAGCGCCTCGACGGTGGCGCCGTGCGAAGAGCCAAAAGCGATGACCCCGATATCCGTGCGGCCTGCGGCCTTGTGCTCGACGGCCGCGGGCACCAGGCCGCGGGCGGTTTCCCATTTGACCTTGAGCCGGTCGACCACCTGCTGATACTCGTCGGCATCTTCGGTATACCCGCCGTACTGGTTGTGGCCGGAGCCGCGGACGAAATAGCTGCCTTTTCGGTCCGAGCCGGGCAGGGTGCGGTACGGAATGCCGTCGCCGTCGAAATCCCTGAAGCGGTGAAATTTCTCCATGCCGGCCAGATCTTCGTCGGTCAGCACCTTGCCGCGGTCGGGGCGCCAGGCGTCGTCCCACTGAAATTCGTCGACCATCCAGTCGTTCATGCCGATGTCGAGATCGGAAAGCACGAACACCGGCGTCTGCAATCGTTCTGCAAGATCGAACGCCTTGACCGCCATTTCGAAGCATTCCTTTGGATCGGCCGGCAGCAGAACCGGGTGGCGGGTGTCGCCGTGCGAGGCGTAGGCGGCCAGCATCAGATCGCACTGTTGGGTGCGGGTAGGCATGCCGGTGGAGGGCCCAACGCGCTGGATGTCGAAGAACACCGCCGGGATCTCGGTGTAGTAGGCGAATCCGATGAACTCGCTCATCAGAGAGATGCCCGGCCCGGAAGTCGGCGTGAAGGCTCTTGCGCCGGCCCAGGCGGCGCCTACCGTCATGCCGGCGGCGGCCAGCTCGTCCTCGGCCTGAATGATGCAGAAACGGTTCTCGCCGGTCTCCGGATCCTTGCGGTACTTGTCACAAAACCCCTGGAACGCATCCATCAGCGAAGTCGATGGCGTGATCGGATACCAGGCGCCTACCGTCGCACCGGCGTAAAGACAGCCCAGCGCGGCGGCGGCGTTGCCCTCGATCAGAATCTTGCCCGCGGTCGCATCCATTTTCTCGGCCCGCACCGGCAGCGGGCAGTCGAAATGCTCGCGCGCATAGTCGTAGCCCAGCGTCACCGCCTTGAAGTTGGGCTCGACCAGCTTGGGCTTGGCGGCGAAGGTTTCATCCAGGAGCGTGCGCACGATGTCGCGATCGATCTCCATCAGCCCGCACAGCGCACCGACGTAAGCGATATTCTTCATCAACGTTCGAATGCGCGAGCCGTCGAAGTTTTCGTTGACCAGCTTCGCAAGCGGGATGCCCAGCACGGTAATGCCATTGCGCCTGAGTTGCTCGTCGCGCGGCCAGGTGGAGTCGTAGACCAGGTAACCGCCCTGGCTTACCTCGGCCAGATCCTTTGCATAGGTCTGCGCGTTCATTGCGATCATCACGTCCACCCTTCCGGTGCGCGCGTTGTAGCCGTCACGGCTGGCGCGAATCTCGTACCAGGTCGGCAGGCCCTGGATATTGGACGGAAACATGTTCTTGCCGGTCACCGGAATGCCCATACGGAACAAGGCTTTCATCAGCAAGCCGTTCGCGCTTGCCGATCCGGTGCCGTTGACCGTGGCGATTTTCAGGACGAAGTCGTTTTTGCGGTCGGGATGGGGCATGGCGTTCCACAGTTTAGATGGCCGATCATGGTCGGGATTTTTAGGTTCAAGACTCAAGGCTCAAGGCTCAAGATGAAAGCGGTTACGGTTTCCTGAATTGTGTGTCGTCGTGCAAGCGCTGGATTCGGTCGCATCGAGGTTTTTCCTAAACCCTGAACCTGTTTTCATCCTGCCTTTCGGCATCCGCCGGACATCACGTCCTGATCGCCGGCAAACGGAATGCCGAGGATCGACTTCTGCATGTCCCAGGCCGCGGTGGGACAGCGTTCGGCGCACAGGCCGCAATGAACGCAGACGTTTTCGTCCTTGACCATGATTCGACCGGTCTGCTTGAGTTGATCGGAGATGAACATCGGCTGGTCGGGATTGGCCGGCGGCGTCGTCAGATTTGACTTGACCTGGTCTTCCGTGCCGTTGTCGGTAATCGTCAGACACTGGGTAGGACAGATATCGATGCAGGCGTCGCACTCGATGCACAAGGCGTCGGTAAACACCGTCTGGATGTCGTAGTTCAGGCATCGCTCGACCTCGCAGGCGGTCTGTTCGGCAGTAAAACCCAGTTCCACTTCGGTCGCCAGGTCGCGGAAGCGCTCGACCAGCGGCACGTGCTCCATCTTGCGTCTTGCGGCCGGATCGAAGTAATTCGAGTAACTCCACTCGTGCATGCCCATCTTGCGCGAACCCAGGTTCATCGTGCGTGGCAGGCGATCCTCGACGGGTTTTCCATGGCAGTGATTGTGGATGGAGATTGCGGCCTGGTGGCCGTGTTCCACGGCCCATATGATGTTTTCCGGACCGAACGCCGCGTCGCCGCCGAAGAACACGCCGGGCCGGGTGGATTCGTAAGTTGCACGGTCGCAGACCGGCTCGTCCCATTCGTTGAACTCAATGCCGATGTCGCGCTCTATCCACGGGAACGCGGTCTCCTGGCCGATTGCCAGGATCACGTCGTCGGCGGCAAGGAATTCTTCGCCGGTCACGCGCGTGTCCTTGATGCGGCCGTTTTCGATGTCGTATTCCATGACTTCGAAAACCATGCCCTTGAGTTTGCCGTTTTCGAGCACGAATTCCTTCGGGCTTCGATTGATGACGATCTCGACTTGCTCTTCCTCGGCGTCTTCGAGTTCCCAGGCCGAAGCCTTGAAGAAGTCCCGGGGCTTGCGCGCCATCACCTTGACGTCGTCGGCGCCCATCCGGAGGCTTGTCCGGCAGCAGTCCATCGCGGTATTGCCCACGCCGATGATCAGAACCTTGCGGCCTATCGATTCGGTGTGCTTGAACGCCACCGATTCCAGCCATTCGATGCCGATATGAATGTTGGCGTCGGCCTCACGGCGGCCGGGAATATCGAGTTCCTTGCCCCTGGGTGCACCGGAGCCTACGAATACCGCATCAAAACCCTCGTCCAGCAAGGCCTTCATGGAATCGACAGGGCTATTCAGGCGCAGGTCCACGCCCATTCCGGCGATGTAGTCGATCTCCTCGTCAAGCACACGCGCAGGCAGTCGAAAAGACGGGATGTTCGAGCGCATCAGGCCGCCGGGCTTGCCCAGCTTCTCGAATACGGTGCATTCGTAGCCCAGCGGCATCAGGTCGTTGCAAACGGTGAGGCTGGCGCAACCGGCGCCGATCAGCGCGATCTTCTTGCCGTTTTTGTGCTTGGGTACGTCGGGAAGGCGGCTCTGGATGTCTTGCTTGTGGTCGGCGGCGACTCGTTTGAGACGACAGATCGCGACCGGCTTCTCATCGAGCCGTCCTCTGCGACAGGCCGGCTCGCAGGGGCGGTCGCATACGCGCCCAAGAATGCCGGGAAAGACATTCGATTCGCGGTTGACCATGTAGGCATCGGTAAACCGGCCCTGGGCGATCAGCCGGATGTATTCGGGCACGTCTGTATGCGCCGGGCAACCCCATTGACAATCGACCACCTTGTGGAAGTAGTCGGGGTCGTTCGTATCGGTCCGCTTCATCCAGGCTCCTCCGGCGGAATGGGCGTCAACATGCAATCGACTGCAGACGACTGGAGTCGGTTTCAGTCGGCAATGAGCATACCCCAAGCGCTTTGGCGATGAAACCGTTATGAATCCTGATGTCCGCGCGTCCCGAAGCCAGACAGTCAGCGGCCGGCCTTGGCCGAAGCATGACGCGCTATTTCGCGTCTGTTTTCGTCGCCTTGCCCAGCCCCAGGAAATAGTCCTTTTTCTCGCGTGCCATCACCCCGGCCAGCAGCACCAGTGCGATCAGATTTGGCGCGGCCATCAGCCCGTTGAAAGTATCGGCCACGGCCCAGATCAACTCCAGGCCTCCGACCGCACCGACCATCAGAAAGACCAGGAACAGCAGCCGGTAGGGAAGCACGATACGCTCGCCGAACAGGTACTCCCAGCTCTTCTCACCGTAGAAGTTCCAGGCCAGCATGGTGGTGTAGGCGAAAAACACGATGGAGATCAGCACAATGTACCCGCCTGGTCCCGGTAATCCAGTAGAAAATGCCGTAGCGGTCAGGTCGGCGCCGTTCTCGCCGGTGGCGAATGCACCGGTGGTCAGGATGACCAGCGCGGTCATGGTGCACACCACAAGCGTGTCGATGAACACCTCCCATACGCCCCAGAAACCCTGCACGAAAGGCTTGTTGCGCGCCTGGGCGTGGATGATGGAAGCCGAACCCAGGCCCGCCTCGTTGGAGAAGATGCCGCGGGCCACACCATAGCGCAGCGCTTCGGCCACCGTGGCGCCGGCAAAGCCGCCGGCCGCCGGCGCCGGTTCGAACGCGTGCACGAAGATCATCTTCAGCGCACCCGGGATGGCTTCAAAATGCAGGAACAGGATTACCAGCGAGCCCGCGATATAAATCAGCGCCATCAGCGGCACTACCTTGGAGGCGGTTGCCGCAATGCGGGAGATGCCGCCGAGGGTGACGGCGCCGACGGCGATCAATGCAACGATGCCGCTCAGCCAAGTGGGCACGCCGAATGCCGTATCCATCGCCTGCGAGAGCGTGTTGGACTGGACCATGTTGCCGATACCGAACGCCGCGATGCCGGCGAACAGCGCGTAGAGAATCGCCAGCCATTTCCAGCGCGGACCCAGGCCCTTTTCGATGTACCAGAACACCCCGCCGGAGACGCTGCCGTCGGCATTGATCTGGCGGTACTTCACGCCCAGTGTCGCTTCGGCCATCTTGGTGGCCATGCCGACCAGCGCGATCGCCCACATCCAGAAGATCGCGCCGGGCCCGCCCAGCGCGATGGCGGTGGCTACCCCGGCGATATTGCCGACGCCGATGGTTGCCGCCATCGCCGAACTGACGGCCTCGAACGGCGAGATGGATCCGTCCCCGGTGTCCATTTCGCGGCGGAAGAACTTGCCGAAGCTGTGGTGCCAGGCGTGGCGCAGGTAGCGGAACTGGAAGAAGCCCAGCCGAATCGTCAGGTAGAGGCCGGTGCCGGCCAGCAGGATCATGAAGGGAGGGCCCCAGACAATGCCGTTGACGAAGTTGTTTATCGTTGCAATCCAGTCCGCCATGATCGGTCTCCCTGAGCGTTTTTCCGGCTTTTGCGTTTATTGTTGATGCAGCAACAAAATATCAATGTATTCGCTGCGCGCTCAATCTTATCCGATCATGGCTCGAGGGGCCGGGGCCTGGAGCATCATTCTCCGGCAATGACCGCCCGGGCGTGTTCCCGCAGGAATCGAGCCAGATCTTTCGCGTCGCAAGAGGTTTTGCGGGTAAACGAAAATTCGTGCTCGGGCTGCAGTTCCCGGTCCAGCCAGATGCCTTCTTCAACCGGCGCCGGGCGCTGGTCGGCCAGCCAGAGGATGGTATCGGCCCCCTGTTCGGCGTTTCGGAGAATCCCCTTCAGGGCCGTGCGGAATCCGGGCAGGGCGGTCTTGACACCCTCGGTGTCGACCCAGCCGGGGTGCATGACATGCGCGACCGGTGCGCCCTGCCACTGGTCGTTCCAGTAGCGCGTCAACTCGACCTGAGCGCGCTTGTGCATGGCGTAGGCGGCCATGCCGTCGTAGTCCTCTTCGTCGCGGCAGTTCATCTCTTCCAGCTTCAGCGGTGTGCCGTACATGCCGCCCGAGGAGACGTTGATCACGATGCCCTCGGCATTCAGCAAGCCTTTTTCGTGCAATTGCCCGGTCAACACGAAGGGTCCCAGCAGATTGGTGGCGAATGAAGTTTCCGGGCCTTCGTCGGTGGTGCTGAAGTCATTGAGCAGAACGCCAACGTTGTTGACCAGGACGTCGATGGTGCCGTCACCAATTTCGGTTTTGCCGAACAGCCCGCGAACGTCGGCGACCGATGCCAGATCAACCGGAATCGGCGTGACGGCTTCCGGGTGCTCGGCATCCTCGCGCAGCGCCTCGAGCTTGCCGGCGTCGCGCGCCAGCGCCAGGACGGTTGCGCCGCACCGATTGGCCGTCAACGCGACGGTGCGGCCGATGCCGCCGGTGGCGCCCGTCACCACCCATCGCTGCCCGGAAAAGTCGGGCTCGAATTCTTCCCATTCGGACGATCGACGCTGGAAACCCAGCGCGCTGAACGAGCGCAGGAACCGACCGTAGAAAAAGAGGCTGCCGAGTGCGCGAAGCATCAGTTATCTTCCGCGCCGTTGTCGCCGCCACTGCGCTCTGCCAACTGAGCCACCGCGTGCTGTACGTCGTGCCCGCTGGGCGCCTGGTGCAGCCTGAGTCCGAATTCGGGAATAATTGCGTAGATATGGTCGAAGATGTCGGACTGGATGTTCTCGTAGGGCACCCAGCTGGTCTGGTTGGCGAAGCCGTAGACCTGCAGCGGGATGCCGTTCGGGCCGGCCTCGAGCTGGCGCACCATGAACGTGAGATCATGATTGATGTTCTCGTTGTCGCGCAGATAAGCGGTAAGGTAGGCGCGCAAGATGCCGAGGTTGGTCAGGCCGCGCGTGTTCATCGGCGAGGACGCGTCCACGCCGTCGGCCCGGTTAGCTTGCTGGATTTCGGTGGCCTTTTTCTCGATGTAGTCTGACAGCAGGCGGGCACGCCGCAGCCGATCCAGGTCGTTTTCCGATGCAAATCCGACGCTGGTCGCATCAATGTTGATGGCGCGCTTGATACGCCTTCCGCCCACGGCCTCGATGTTGCGCCAGTTCTTGAAAGAGTCCGAGATCAGGGCGTAACTCGGGATAGACGTGATGGTCTTGTCCCAGTTGCGTACCTTGACCGTGGTCAGGCTTATATCGATCACGTCGCCGTCGGCCCCGTACTTCTGCATCTCCAGCCAATCGCCCACCGACAGCATGTTATTGGCCGAAAGCTGTATGCCTGCGACCAGACCGAGAATCGGGTCCTTGAAAATCAACAACACCACAGCGGTCATTGCACCCAGACCGCTGAACAGGATCACCGGAGATTTGCCGATCAGGAAGGCAACGGCGAAGATCAATGCGACCGTGGTTCCCACAAGCTTCAGGCTCTGGAAAATGCCGCGCAGAGGCAGCTTGACCGCCGAGCCGGCCGATCGCGAGATTTCCTCTACGGCGTCGAGAAGCGAGAACAGTGCCAGTAGCGAGAACAGAATGATCCAAAGGTGCGTGAGCGCCTCGATGAACTGCAGAGTCAGCGACTCGGCGTCCAGAAATGCGCTGGCCATTGCGAACACCACAACGCCCTGCAACGCCAGCGCCAGTCGGCTGAACAGCTTGTGCCCGGAAAACGCGCGCTGCCAGACGGAGCGACCGGATCGGCGGGCGCGGCTCAGGAAACGCGCCACGATTCGGTGCAAAATCACGTGCAGCACGGACGATGCGATCACGATCAGTCCGATCACGACCAGGAAATAGGCATACTCGGTATCGGCCAGGCCGAGCATTTCAAGCCATCTCAGCAATTGTTGTTTCACGACGCCTCAGTCAAATGCTTTGTGGAATTGCCACAAGCATAACAAGCCGACGTCCAAGGTCCTTGCCGGCGCCATGCCCTATGGTCTCGGATATTCGGCAATGAAATCGATTTGTTCGATCGGATTATCGATCGCGGCGGCCTGCCGAAGAATTTACGATTGCTGGGCAAGCTGTTCGGTTCACGCGGCGGCGGAGTTGAACCGCACGACGAGACCGTTAGCGGACTGCCAGTATCCGCGTCGGTCCGGATCCCCGGTCGGGGCCGGCCAACCGAATGGCGCGTGGCCGGCGCTGTTGAGCGCCTCGAAGGTGCCCATGGCCCGCTTGCGGATCAGGCACCGGTCTTCGGGGAATTTGGAAAGCGCCACCGGGAGGTCATTGGCCGGCACGCTGAAGTGATCGCTCCAGAATTCGACCATGCGCTCGAACAACTGGCGCGGTCTGAACGTGCGCCGAATCAGCGTTGCGACCAGCGGGACGCGCCGGGTGTGCCGAAATTTTCGTCTTCGACCACATGGTCTTAAAGCTCCTGGCGGCTCACCGCGAGGGTGGGCAGGATAGACTGGAGCACGGCTTCCGGCTCGCTGTCGTCGCTGGCCTCCTTGTTGGGTTGCGAGTCGACGAAACCCTCGTGTCCAGGCGCCTCGACGGTCTGCATCCGTCTGCGATTGGCGACATAGGTAATGCGGCTGGCCAACCGCACGAGGCCTCAGAATCGGGAAGTGTTCATCTCGGATTCTCTCTGGCGTGCGCCGCGAAACCGGAAATGGGCATGTGCATTTCCGTTGAAACGAATTCGGGCTCGATCGGTTGATCCGCGAGCGCAGCACCGTGACTGCACGGATCCACCCTAGAGTCCGCCGGCGAGGGATTGCAAGCCTGGTCGATCCAGGTCCAGACCGCCTTGGGCCGGTTCCGTATGCTGCCATCGATTCCGCAAACCGCGAGGGATCTGGCGGGATGTATCAGCAGTAGGATTACCTGTCGCCATGCTCGGTCGAAATATGCCTCGACATGGTATTCGCAAACTGCTGATAAACAAATAGATCCTTATAATGGCGGTATGGGGCTTCAAAATCACCGAATGGAAAACGATTCCGGGCTGACGTGGAAAATCTGAGGAAAGAAATCATCGAATTGGTCGAGTCGCGCGGTCATGTCGATACCGCAGCGTTCGATCGATTGCGCTTGTCGCATTCGGCCAGCCCGGTCGAGATCGCCGGCGAGCTCGATCGCGTACTCACAGCCGATCCGCGCCTGGCCGCCAAGCATCGTCTGGCTGGCGAAGTGCTGGCGCACGCGAGATCCTCGGGCGCGGATTCCTTGTCCTGGTTGAACGATTATCGGGATCGCGCCATTGCACTGGGATGGAAACGAGCCGATCTGGTCGCACTCGCGGAGTTGGAAAGACCGCCGCGTAAGACGGCAGCCGTCGAAAGTGAAACGCAATCCGTCCCGGCTCGCCGAGACGATGCCGGCGAAGCCGCGGATGACGACGAATTTCCGGTCAAGCAGATGGTTCTGGGCGTCGCAGCTATCGTGATTGCGCTCGTTATCATGGCGGTGGTGTTTCTCGGAGATGGATCGACTCGCGTCAATCCGGCCGAGCAGTCGGCCTGGGCCCGCGCCGAGGAAAGCGCCTCTGCTCAGGGCTACCGTAGCTTCATCGACCAGTGGCCGAACAGCAGCCGGATCGAGCAGGCGCGAGATCGGCTTGCGTCTTTGATCGAGCGTCAATCCGCTGCGCGCGAGCAGGCGGCGAGCGATCAGCGTGCGCTGGTTCGCCAGGCCCAGCGCTACCTGGAGATACTCGGGTACGAAGTCGATGCGTCCGGCAACCTGGACGAGGCCACGGCGCTGGCTATAACAGCATTTGAGGAAGACCAGGGTTTGCCGGACCGCGGCGTTGTGGATCCCGGTTTTCTGCGGTCGTTGGAAGATGCATGGCACATGGCCGAGGACGATATCTGGCGCCGGGCGCAGACGGAGAGCACGACCGCGGCCGTCACGCGTTATCTGAGGGCCTATCCCGAGGGGCGCCACACTTCAGCGGCGCGCGAGCGCATCGAGCAGCTTCAGAGCGTCGCGGAGCGCCGCGAACTGATCGAATCGATTCAACGCGAATTGGTTCGCCTGGGTCGCGATGTCGAGATCAGCGGCGTGGTCGATGCACGCACGGCCGACGAGGTTCGCGATTATCGTGAATCCAATTGGCAGACGCTGGATGGGCCGCTGGACCAATCCTTGCTGGCGGCCTTGCGCGATCTCCAGCGTTGGCCGCCGCAGCCGGGTGAGACTTTCGTCGATTGCCCTTCGTGTCCGGCGATGGTTGTAATTCCTGGCGGTGACTTCGTGATGGGCAGTTCGCCCGATGAACTGCTTCGCTCATCCAGCGAGGGGCCGCAGCGCCGCGTGACCGTGCCGCGCTTCGCGCTGGCGCGCACGGAGGTGACATTCGACCAGTACCGCCGTTGTGTCGAGGCCGACGCCTGCAGCTACCTGCCGCCGGACGAAGGCTGGGGACAGGATGATCGGCCGGTAATCAACGTCAGCATGGAAGATGCCAGTACGTACGTGCGCTGGCTGTCGGACGTCAGCGGTCGCCGTTACAGACTTCCCAGCGAAGCCGAGTGGGAATACGCCGCCCGCGGCGGCACCGCCACGCGATTTCATACGGGTGATTGTCTCAATTCGCTGCAGGCGAATTTCGATGCCCGCCTGCCGAGCGGCGACTGCCCAGAGGGTGCACAGGTGGGCAAGACCTTGCCGGTGGGCAGCTTTGCGCCCAACCCGTTCGGGCTGTTCGACATGCTGGGCAATGTCCAGGAATGGACACTGGATTGCTGGAATCCGAGCTATGAGGACGCGCCCACTGACGGTAGCGCCTGGATAGAAGGCGACTGCAGTCGTGCCGTGCTGCGCGGTGGCTCGTGGCGCAACGCCGAAGGCAAGCTGCGCTCGGCCAGCCGCGCCCGCCCCTCGGGGGCCTTTCACAACGACCACACCGGCTTTCGTCCGGCGCTATCACTGGAACCCTGACCGCCGCCACTCAGCTTCTCCTGATTGCATTGTCAGTCGCTCGACGGTCAACGCAAGCCACGCTTGCCCGGATTGTCAGAGGCTCTATCATCAGTGAAGGCTCCAACCACGATACTGGATTTTGATGAACAATATTTTTCGCTCGAGGTGCCGGATAGCGGCCGGTTTATTGCTGTTCTCGTCGTTGGCCTCGGCTGATCGATGCGAGCCGCCGCGGATCGGGCTGGCGTTGGGTTCCGGAGGCGCCGGAGGCCTTGCGCATATAGCAATGCTGGAGGTGTTCGAGGAACTGGAACTGAGACCGGCAGCGGTCGCCGGTACGAGCATTGGCGGGATCATCGGCGCATTGCACGCTGCGGGCCTCGAGTCGTCCGAGATTCGGCAGCTGTTCCACGAATTCGGCGATTCGGCGCTGAACCCGTTTTCCGGGTTGCTGACGGACAACGGCGCCCCCGGCTTGCAGGAAATGGTGGAAATCGATCTTGCCAACGGCAGTTTCATAGATTCGTCCGGCTTCATCGAATTCATTGCCGGAAAGTTCGATGCGCGCAGCTTCGCCGAACTGGATACGCCGCTGGCCGTCGTGGCCACCGACTACTGGACCGGAGAGGCCTACGTTTTCCGTGAGGGTGATCTGCTCGCCGCGGTAAAGGCCAGCATGGCCGTGCCGGGCGTCTTCGCCCCGGTAGAGTTTGGCGACAGGCTGCTGATCGACGGCGGGGCATCCAACCCGCTCCCGCTGGACATGCTTCAGGACGTCGATATCGTGGTGGCCATCGACGTCTCCGGCACTCGGCGCGAGGCCCGCGACGGCAAGCCGAACATTACCGACCTGCTGTTCAGCACCTTCGAGATCATGCAGCAGTCCATCGTGCGCGAAAAGGCCGAGCACACGGTGCCCGACATCTACATCAAGCCCGACCTGCCCGGAATCCGTTTGCTGCACTTCGATCGCGTCGACCGGATCGTCGAACTGGCGAAAAGCGGCGCCGAGAAACTCAGGGCCGAACTGAAAGCGTTGCCCGAATGCCGTTGAAACGTCCGGCCGTCATTCGAGCGTCATAGAGCTGGCAGCGCGCCGCCCCACTTCCTGGCGGCTGAAGGGTACCGGCCAGGGTTCGCCTGAAAGGAAGTCGCCCAGCTGATCGCCGAAATGCCGGCTCAGCGGGTGACCGGACTGGCCCATGGTGAGGTTGAGGGTGAAGGCATCGGGGTCGGACCAGTCCATCACGAAGCGCATCGAGGCGCCGGCGCGCGCGGTCAGCTGGACCGAATCATTATCGAAACTGTGGTAGGTCACGTTCAGGCTGCCCGGGCCGCCGCCGATTGGAATCGGGCCCCGCGAAAGATCAAGCCAGGCATCCAGCAAACCGGCCTGCGCCAGCGGATGGGCGATGGTCAGCGTCTGGATGGCGCCCAACGGGCGGATGCCGTGC
>Ga0102925_1001318_pt1 | contig 13728 bp, 17 predicted proteins | sample SalPonR1_A_D1_MG_FD_78216 | JGI IMG/M metagenome (GOLD analysis project Ga0102925, IMG submission 78216) | Salt pond soil microbial communities from South San Francisco under conditions of wetland restoration - Salt Pond MetaG R1_A_D1_MG | ecosystem: Environmental > Aquatic > Marine > Intertidal...
ATTTCTTTGCTGCCTGCATGATTTCTGCTTTACGAACTTCTGGGTTTTTTACTTCACGCATTTAAAAACCTCCTTTATCGATATTTCACTGACATTTTGTCACTTCATGTGTAATATAACAAACAACTGACACTTTGTCAATACTTTTTTTGTTTTTTTATTTTAATATTTTTATTAATATACTTAAATAAAAAAAACTAGTATAATTCTCATATACTAGTTTATTAAATGCTTTTTATAGAGTTTTCAACTTTCTTCATTTAAAACTACTAAGGTTTGAATTTCACAATGTAAATAAAGGTCATTATACCTATAATTACTAGTACAAAATAAAAAGCCTTCATTTTTTTACTTGTTTTTTTAAGTATATTTTCATTAATAACTACAATATATATTGTAGTTATTAAAACAGCTAGTATAGGTAAGAAAATGGCAAAAAATTTAGACATATGAATCGCCTCCTAACTAACCTGATTATAAATTTCACCAATCCTTTTCTAAATTAATAATCTTAATTAAATCCCTATAAAATTCTTATAGATAATTGTTTTTAATTTATTTTTTCAATAATTAAAAGATAGTCATATCCTCCTGTAGCTCCCATCATGTGAAACTTAGGTATTAAATTAGGGACTATAGCGACTACTTCTCCTCTCAGTCCGTTTAAAAAATTTTCCAAATCTACACCATCAATATTTTTGTTAACATTAAATTTATGAACTTTATATTTCATATTATCACCATCACTTATTAATAATAAATTTCTTAAGTTCTTAAATCATAAAAAATTAATTATAATAGAATTTTATAGGTTTTTTCTTTTAATCCTATAATAATTATATCATAGAATATATATTTGAAAGGAGATCGAAAAAATGAAAAAATTATTAGTTGTGTTCTTGATTGGGATTTTGATGTTTACATTTAGTATTTCTGCTTTTGCTCATCCTAACGTTCCAGAACAAAGTTTACAAAACATAAGTTCAAATGCAGCAAATGGAATGCATACAGCTTGGGGAAACATTCAAAATGCTAATGGAATAGCATCACATGTTTTCCAATTTAGATTTAGTCCACATGGAAGATAAATATCTATTATTTTTATAAAAAATTAGACGACAAGCTATATTAACTAGCTTGTCGTTTTTATATTATTTTCTTCACCTATGTTCTACTCAAAATATTATGTTTCTTTTCTCTAATTAAGTTGTTAATATTTAATCCAATTAAACCTATAAGTACTATAACTATAGCAGCCATAAATATCCACTTAACAGTAGTAAAAATTGTCCCTGTATATAGGAGAATCTTAGGAGCGCTTGGGAAAACTTTAGTCAAAGTCATATAGGACAATGTCTCAAGTAAATCTGCACCACTTCTTAAAAGAGGTAGTATAACTAACCACTCAAATCTTTGTACTTTATCAATACCTTTTAGCAGTTTCCTTATTAAAGTTGATTGAAGAACGCATAAAACTATTATTAATACTAAGTCTATCGATAATAGATAAAGATATTTATCCCTACCAAATCCGCCAATATTAATAAGATATGATGTTATTTCATTTGGAGTATTGAAAAAATTCATATCAAGCATTTTAAAATCTGGTATTATTTTTTTTATATATCCTTTTCCAAAAAAATTGTTCTCCATTAAATACATAGTGGTCATAAATGAAATCATTATGTATTTATTATAAGCTTTTTTTGATAAAATCCTTATTAGTTCAAATATTCTATTCATTATATTCTCAATCCTTTCAAAATATGTTATACTTATTAAAGAAGAATACTATTTGTTTATTTAGTATACCGTCGGTATATTTAATATACTATAAGTTTATATTTTTGTCAAGTTTTTTATGAAAGGACTTTGTAATGAATAGAAAAGAAAAGGAAATAGAAGCAAGAAAACAATATATTATTGATGCTGCAACTAAAGTTTTCGGAAGAGAGGGCTACGAAAATGCATCTGTAAATGAAATTGCCAAAGAAGCAGAATTTACTAAAAGAACTTTGTATAAGTATTTTAAAGATAAGGCAGATTTATATCTTTCAGTTCTTGTACAGACCTACGGAGAAATGGTAGATGAACTATTAAAACAAAGATATGAAGAAAAAAGTGGGATTGATATTTTAAAGAAAAGTATAGAAAGTCAATACGTGTATTATAAAAAAAGTCCTGAAACCTTTAAAATTATGTATGATATAGGAAATGTAAGAAAGATAACTGATAATAAAAAAATTGAAAGGTTTTTGGAAATAGATAACAAAATTACTAAATCAATTATGGAAATTGTAGAATTAGGTCAAAGAGATGGTAGTATATCCAAGAAGTATGATTCTGCTACTACAACAATAAATCTTAAATTTATTATTTCATCGATTTTTGATAAGCTTTCTATAGCTGGAGATAATTACATTAATCATATTGATTTATCAAAGGAAGAGTTTGAATCCACTCTTATAGATATGATTATAAAAATTGTGAAAAATTGATATATTTGAAAATTCGTAAAGGTTGGTAAAAATTGAAATATTTTTTCAGATACACAAAGATATACCTAGAGAAGGTCCCGGTGATAATGAATCTACAAGGAAGGCCTTTAAATTTTAAAAGAATTCCCAAATAATCTTAAAATCTTGGATATAGGCTGTGGTCCAGGTATGCTAACAATAGAGTTAGCAAAAAATACTAACGGTACTATATATGCATTAGATATTCATGAAGCTTTTCTTGAAAGATTAAATGAAAGTTCAAATTTAGAAAATGTAAATGAAAAAATTAAAACTTTAAATGTATCTATGTTTTCTTTAGATGAAAATTTTACAGAAGATGAGTTAGACCTAATTTGCTCTGAAGGTTCAATATATATAATAGGTTTTAAAGAGGAACTTGAGAAATGGAAACCCTTATTGAAAAATGATGGATACTTAGTTGCAAGTGAGATTTCTTGGCTTAAAAACAATTTACCTAAAGAAATAAAAGAATATTGGGATTCGGAATATCCATCTATGAATAATATTAAAGATAACCTGGAAGTAATAAAAGAGTATGATTACAAATTAGTAGATTATTTTAAAACTCCAGAATCAAGCTGGTTTGATAGTTGCTATTCACCGCTAGAAGAAAGAGTACATATTCTTTACAAAACATATAAAGGCAAAAAAATGGGAAGAGGCTCTAAAAAAAGCAGCTTGAAGAAATTAAAATGTATAGAAAACACAGCGAATATTACGGTTATGTGTTTTATATAATGCAAAAAGTATAGCAAAAAAACTCAGATCTATTCATTAAATAGATCTGAGTTTTTCTATGTCTTCAAAACTATATAATAATATATATAATAACAATTATGTTTTTTTCATTTTATTTCTTTTAACTGTCCTTACCGTTATAATCAATAATATAATCACCATTACCCTTTGTGTTACTCCAATAAGTATGCTTGCAGTATTAAAATAACCAGATTTAATAGCATAAATAATAGCTTTAGTTGTTTTTGGTACTGAAGTCATCCAAGGATTGAATACTACTGAAATATATATCAGAGCTGTCCAAGAAATCACAAGCTTAATATGTCTTCTTATTAATACAAGTTCAATTCCAAATATGAAAATAGGTACTCCAAATAGAATTCCTGCAGGTATTAAAAATACAGATATTATACAAATTAAAGCTCCAACTGCCATAAAAATATATCCTAATGTTTTATTTCTCTGGTACTTGAAATTTTTACTGTTGTATTCTAATTTGTTATTTTCTTCTTTGCTTTCATTTATATTTTTGTCTTTAACTATTTCATCAACTGTTACATTAAATATTTCGCTTAGTTTTATTATATTTTTTAGATCTGGAACAGATTGCCCGGTTTCCCATTTTGAGATTGATTGCCTTGATACATCCATTTTTGAAGCTAACTCTCCTTGTGAAAGATTATTCTTTTTTCTCAACTTGTAAATACTTTCTTCTATGCTCATAGGTGTACTCCTTTTCTTTTCTTATTAAGTATTTTATATTTTTTGATGGTAATAAGCAACCAACTCTACTTTTAGATTTAGCAACTACTAGTTGCAGTATTGGTATTAAATAAATTTAACTCTAAATGTTCCATCATCCTTTTTTATAAGGTCCTAGTTCTATTTCATTATTATCTTTTGACTCAACATATATGAAGATATCTTTTTTTATTTTTTAAAATTAGCCTTTATCTCCTTACTCTCATCGACGGTTATTATTACAACTTGTTCTTCAGATATTGCTTCAACATCTACTTCCCATTTAATAAATTCATATTCTTCCTTTGGAACAGCTGCAATTTCTACTTCTTTACCTGCTTCATACGTTCCTTCACCAACTACTTCTCCTGTATCTTCTGTTGATATTTCTATATTAACTTCGTATTCTTGTGGACTACAGCCAGTAGTTATTATAATAAATATTATTACTAAAATAATTAGTATTTTCTTCAATTTTTTACCTCCATAAAGCAATTATGTATTTACTTTATCATCTATTGTTATAATAAAAAAGGCATAAAGCTCATTTCATAAAAAATTTATGTTTTCAAACACCCCATATTAGAGCAAGTTTTATAAAAAGTAGAAGATAAGAGAATACCTACATTATTACATTTTGACACTTAATTTTATCGGTAGTATACTTTAAGTAGGTGTTGATAAGATGAAAATAAAAATAATTGGAACTGAATCATTAGGTGTAAGAGGACTATGCTGTACCGTTGAGTTTGACAACAGGAAAATAATTATAGATCCAGGAGTTTCTTTAGGTTACATTAGAAGTGGTTTGAAACCTCATCCTCTTCAAGTTGCTGTTGGAGATATTATTAGAAAGAAAATAATAAAAGAAATTAAAACTTCAACAGGTATTATTTTTAGCCATTTTCATGGAGACCATATACCTTTAATGAATGCTAATCCCTATCAACTATCGATAAGCGAAATAGGCAGAATAAAAAAAGACTGCAGTATCTGGGCAAAAAAAGAAGATGGTTCAAAAGGATAAAAAAGACATTGCCTTTAACAATTTGCTTGAAACATCTAAAAATGTTGGAACCTTAATTTTAGACCATCATATATTGCGATGTAAAGAAGGTATTGACTGGTTGGAAAAATTAAAAGCCGAATCTAATAATACAGTAGTCTGCAGTGCAGATTACATGGTGAAAAATAGGCATTTTCTCGAAGCCTTAAGAGAAAAACTTTACAGAGATCTTCCTGTTGAAAAGGACTGGCATAATTACTATGAAGCTGAAGTGTTTGACCTTTACAATTTTTTAATCGAAGGCAGGAAAAAATATCACTGGTTTCAATATTAAAATTAAATAAAGATTTTAAATTTTTTATAATATGCTTTTTTTATAATAATGATTATACTTTATATCCTATTTTTATTTAATCGAGTTTAAAAAGAATTATTTTATCCAAATAATTCTATAGCATTTTGATATAATATTTTTTCTTTTAGATTTTGATTATAATTATCTTTAAAAATATTTTTTCCAATAAAATATTTTTCTGCTTCATCTAATACTTCTAAAGTTGCTAACAAGGATCCATAACTTTCTTCAACAGTTGCTGTATCACATCCCCATACTATTCTTTCTGAACCAATAAGTTCTAATGTATTTATTAAAGTGTTTAAAGAAATTTTAGATGAAAGTATAGGCATCCAACAAATATCAAGATATGTATTTGGGCAATCGTAGAGAACAGCAAGTAAATCATCAACCCATGGGAATCCTCCGTGTAATAGTGAAAACTTATTATTTTCATGTCTTTTAATTAAAGGCATAATATTGATTGGGCTTGTTCCGTATATCTGTCCCAATCCTGTGTGAATTTGAATGGGAATATTATATTCTTCTGCCACTAAACAAATCTGTTCCATTACATAGTCTTGAAAATATTTTATATATTCAGTATTTTTTGGATCTTTGTATACTAATTCTGCCTTAGCCTTTTCAATTTTTCTAAAAGCTATGTCTCTAAAATAAGCCATGCAAACTTTAATTGCTGTACATTTTCCTTTTTCATAGGAATCTTTTATATATTTTCTAATTTTTTTTATGTAATCCTCTATATTATCAGGAATATCTTCAAAAAATTCAAAGGGTTCTGCTTCACTAGATTTCAAACTTTCATATGAATATCCATAAAACATAAAGTCGCACCTTAAAGCGACGTCACAAAGAACTCCATTGCTTCCGTCGCTTCTTATATTTATATAATCATCCAGTAATATATTTTCGTAACCGCATATATTTCTTAAAACATGATTTTCATGACCTAAATCAAGATAAGCTTTTTTTAATCTTTGATCGAAAATATGCCATGTTTTTTCATCAAGTAAAAGTCCTTCTCCATAAAGCTTCTCAATAGCTTTTTTTAATTGGAAAAAAGCTTTCATATGCATATTTTTTTCAATATATGATTTTATATCTTTTTGTGATTCAGATTTAAGTTCATATTGCCATCCAACATATGATTTATCAAATAAGTATTTAAGACTCATCTTATCTCTATTAATTTCTACTCCAAAGTGAGAATGACTATTATATATTTTCATAATCCACCGCCTGATTTATTCTATATGCATTTCAATTTCTACTTTTTCTCCCTTATTTAATTTCACTGTATTATTTAATTCTTTTTCTTCTCCATTCATTATTACTTTTATAGGCTTTTTATTACCGAGCTTTATTTTGCAATTTTTATCTTGATTAGGTATCTTTATTTTTATATAGTGGTCATTATATTCAAAATTACTGAATCTACCAACTGCATCTGTTTTAACTATTTCAAGTCCATCTTTACATAAAACTGTTCCATCAGAACTACAGCTTAAAGAATAAATACCGTCACTTTTTTTAAGACCAAATATTTCAAAATCTTTACCTTCAGGGCTACCAAAATGAAATCCATTCCAGGGATCTATATCTATGTGTTCTAATATCCACATAAGAGGATACAGTGCGCCCCATCCATAATAAGGGTCCGTATCAACTGAGTCACTACCTTCTCCTGTAAAAGTATTGTGGTTTTCATAACAAGCTCTTTCTTCCTGCCAATGTTTTGTATAATGTTTCATGACCTGATTTAAAAGTTTTGTTGCTTCTGAATATTTTCCATATCTTTTCAAGCCGATGTATGTTATGAAATTAAGGGGAGGCCAAGATCTTCCTCTCCAATATACATTATCATTTACAGATTCTTCTTTAATCCATATTGAAGGCAAAGGCATTTCAGTCCAAAATTCTTCTTCATTAAAAATATGAGATATCAATCTATCAACTCTATCTCCATTAGGTACTCCAGCTGCAAGGGGATAAAAACTCGTAGGACTAGGGCATACAAATCCTTCGTCCCAATGCTTATTAGCATACATTCCTTTACTATCATCCCATAAATTTTCATCGATTTTTTTCTTAAGTTCTTTTGATTTTTCAAGAACATTTTCTGCATTTTTAATGTCTCCAACAATTTTTGCAATATTTGAAAGAGACTCGCCATCGAGGGCAAGCAAACTATTTAGTGCTATATCCTCCATATTTATAGTATTAGATTCACTTATAAATTTAGCTTTGTCGTACATAGGACTATTGTCCATTGCCGCTTCATCTTTAGCTGCCAATTTAGTTCCATTAAAATGTCCTTTTCCTACTTGGGAACTTCCATATTCAAGAACTCCATTTTTGTTTCCATCTCTATGCTCATACCACCATAAATTTGCTTTTAATAGTATAGGATATATTTCTTCAAGAAGCTGTCTATCGCCAGTAAGTTGATAATACTTATACACAATAAAACTTGCAATAGGCGGTTGTGATCTATCAACCCATTCGGTAAATTCTGCCATTAAACATGCAAGATTTCCTTCAGGTGTAGTATTGTCCATAGCAGATTTAATACAGTTCCTAGCCATAGTCCAGTCTCCTGCATAAGCATTTATTAATCCATGCATCAATATGTCATCTAACCATATAAACCAACCTCCAAATTTTCTATCAATCCAAAACCTAGTTAGAGATGTAAAAACTCTTTGATTTTTATGGTCAGCTATAGTATTCCAAGCCATTACTTCTCTCATAGATTCCATTGCTTCAATATTTTTTCCTTTATTTAAACTTGATAATGAAGACATGTATTTACTCTTCAATTTCTGAAAAGATACATCTATAGCTTTTTCTGCTTTTTCTTTACTTTTTTTAAAATCATTTGTCACACTTACCGAAAAAATAATCTCCGGAGTTTCCTCTAGATTATACATTGTGCTGTACCATTTTTTCTCTTCTGTTTCTGGCATAGGTGTATAATATCCAAGTTTCTCTACTTCTTTACCAAGTGAATCTCTCGAGTTAGTATAGCATTCTCTTATAGGCTTATCTTTTAGAGCTATAGCAAACTCATAACTTCTTTTACAAGCATAAAAATTTTCATTTTTACTCTCTACATTTCCCTCATTTTCGAATCCAAAAGATATTAAAGTTTGAAACCTAAGGCCCCACTCTCCTAGCTTGACCGCCTTAACTTTTCCAGTAACTGTATAGTCATCTGATTTTACGTACTCTATTTGAAGCACAGTACCTCCGTGCTCCACCTGAAGTCTGCAGTAGTTTCCATCAGGATGATGTTCAAACAATTTTATTTTTTGATTAAATGGAAAGTTCGTATATTTGCCATTCTCAGCATAGCTGTTAGCACCTATAGAAATCGAAAATTCTGCCGGTAGAAATTCCATTATTGTAGGACTCTTTGAACTCCAGGTATTCCAGTATTTGTTACATGGTATTTGATACATAGTCAACCTCTCTTTCCCTTTATCTAAAATAAAGAGTAGTTTTTTTAGAAGGACATACGTAAGCAGTATCTCCTTGGTTATATTGTTCAGCTTTTAAACTCATTATTGATATTTCTATCTCATCTTCTCCTATTTTACCGAAGAGTTTGCAAACTGTTCCGGTAAATATTTTATTTGTTATTATAAATTTTAAAGAACCTTCAAATGGTTCATTTTCAACTTTAAAATGTTCGCCTCTAACTGCTACATTAACTTTATCTCCTGATTTTCCACCTTTATAATTAACATCAATTTTCCATCCTTCTCCTTCTATATACCATTCCCCCTTGTTTTCTTTAAGTACACCTTCTAAGATATTTGCTTTGCCTAGAAAATCAGAAGCAAAAATAGATTTTGGATAATTATATAAATTAAAAGGATCTGATTCCTGTTCTATTACACCTTTATTCATCAATATTATTTTATCTGACATAGTTAGAGCTTCTTCTTGATCATGGGTTACAAAAATAGTTGTTATTCCTATATTTTGTTGAATATTTCTAAGCTCGAACTGCATCTCTGCTCTTATTTTCCTATCAAGAGCTGAAAGAGGTTCATCAAGTAAAAGTATCTCAGGTTCAATTACGAGGGCTCTAGCTAAAGCAACTCTCTGTTGTTGTCCTCCTGAAAGCCTTGTTGTTTTTCTGTCTTCCATGCCTTCAAGTTTTACAAGTTTAAGGGCCCATTTAATTTTTTCTTCTATTTCTTTTTTGCTTTTTTTCCGAATTTTTAGTCCATAAGCTATATTCTTTGAAACAGACATAGTAGGGAATAATGCATAGTTTTGAAAAACCATACCAATATTTCTTTTTTCTACAGGTACATTTGTAACATCCTTCCCATTTATTATTACAGAACCCGTGTCAGCAGTTTCTAATCCATTGATTATTCTTAAAATAGTAGTTTTCCCACATCCCGACGGTCCTAATAAAGAAACAAAATCACCTTTTTTAACTTGAAAATTTATATCAAATAAAACTTGATTACTACCAAAAGATTTATTTATGTTTTTTATAATTAAATTGTTCACCTTTAATTCTCCTTATTTTGACTTCATTAATCTGCTTGCAGAATACCCAAGCTTATTAAGCAATAATACAAATGCTATAGTTATAATCATAATTATACTTGCAAGAGCATTCATGTCAGGTTTATATCCTACTCTTATCATGGTAAAAATTTCCATTGGAAGTGTTCTTACTCCAAAAGGTGCAAGAAAATACTGCATTGCAAAAGCATTAAAGCTTACCATAAATGACATTAATCCTCCTGTTATAATTCCCGGCAAAAGCATAGGAAAAATAACATCTTTAAAAACTAAAGGATAAGTAGCTCCTAACATCCTTGCTGCATCCTCTGGTGTTCTATCTGCTTCATTAAATCTTGCTATTACCATCATAATACAATAAGGAAGTACCACTATCAAGTTTCCAAAATACATACCTATATATGATCTGCCCAGACCTGTAAGATTAAATATTAAAAGAAGTGCTATTGCCTGTACTAACCATGGAATAATTATTGGAAGTTGAGCTACCGACATCAGTAGATTACTAACTTTTTTTGGAACATACTGAGCTCCTACTGCAGTAAGTGTTCCTATAATCATAGATGTTATCGCTACAGCACCTGAAAGCTTCAACGATAGTATTGTTGCCGCAAATAGATTACTACCTTCAAAAAGAAGCTGGTACCATTCTAGCGTGAATTTAAAAGGCAACATACCAAAGGGAGTCTTGTTAAAAGACATAATTATTATAACGAGTATAGGAATAAAAATAATTGCATAGGTACATAAAAGCCATATTTTTATAAAGAGATTGAATTTAGTATTTTTCATTACTCCATCCCTCCTATAGACTTATTTGCAGAGTTAATAGATTTTTTGATTACCGCCATTATTATACTTAAAATTATTAGAAATACAAAAGACAAGGCTGCTCCATAGCCCATATTAAGCACTACGGTAAATTGAGAATTTATTAGAGATCCAACCATCATTCCATTTGGTCCTCCTACTAGTGTAGGTTCAACAAAGCTTCCTGTTACAGGCACTAGAACAAGGAGTATCCCTGATAATAATCCGGGAATACTCATGGGGAACACAATGTTTTTAAATGTGTTCCATCTTCCTGCTCCCAGTGATTGAGAAGCACTTATAAGGTTGTCATCTATTCCTTCTATAGATGTATACAAGCTGAGTATCATATATGGTAGGTATTCATATACTAGTACAATTATCACTGCCAAATTTGAATAAAGTATAGAAGTTGATGAATCTGCAAGATTTAGACTTCCTAGTAAAGTCATAATCACACCTTTTGCTTGAAAAATAACCATAATTGCATAAATAAGCAAAAGTTGACTGGTAAAGAAAGGTACTATAATCAACATCATTAGTAAATTTTTATATTTTGATTTTACTACCTTAGCGATACCCCATGCCGTAGGATATGAAATGACAATACAAATCACCGTAACCAATATTCCAATGCCTACCGATTTAAACATTAGTTTTGTAAAAGTAAAGCTCGAAAACATCCTTGTTAGGTTTTCAATAGTAAACCCTCTGATTTCTCCACTCATATTTATATTTCCATCAATAAAACTAAAGAAAATAAGCATTCCCAAGGGAATTAATGATAAACAGAGAAATAAAAGAGAGGAGGGAAGTATCATTGTACCTCCCTTGCTTATTGGTTTTTCATTATCTGTCATACTCAATACCTCTTTAAAATTTTTTATTATAACTTATTTCTATTGTGCTTTTACATTATTCCATACATCTAGCCATGCTTGTTTTGTTTCTTCATCTTGTGATGCTTGCATTACAAGGTTTGTAGGAGGTTCAGGATATATGAAAAATGCCTTTTTCAAATCATCAGTAAGAGATTCTAACGAATTTACATTTGATGGAATAGCTCCATATGGGTCATTCGCAAAATCAGTTTGAAACTGCTCACTGCTCATAAAATCTAACCATTTTAAAGCTAAATCAGGATTTGGCGCATCAGTTGCTATAGCCCAAAAATCAGACCAACCTACTGTTCCTTCTTCTGGATAAACATACTCAACCGGATCACCACTTCTGTATATTGTACTTGCCAGTCCTACCCACATATTTCCTATTACAATTTCTCCTGAACCGTAAGGCTTTAAGAAATCGTCATAACTTGACCAATAAGTACGTGTGTTTTCTTTTAAATCAAGTAAAGCTTCTTCAACTTTCTCAAGATCTGGATTATATGGATCATCTTCTTCTAAGTAGAGAGCAGCAGTTAAAATAGCTGTATTATAATCATCAAAATATGCTACTTTTCCTTCATACTTGTCATCCCATAATGCCTTCCAAGAAGTAATGTCTTCCTCAATAACTTCCGGATTATATCCTAGGGAAGTCGTTCCCCAAGCCCATGGTACACCATAAACATTGCCTTCTTCATCAATAGCATCTTCAAAATTTCTTAAATCATCTCTAAGTAGTGAATAATTTTCCATTTTAGAAGTGTCTATAGGCTGTATAAGACCTTCCTGCCACGCTTGAAGAAGTACATTTGAGTTTGGAAGTAGAACATCAATTGTTCCAAGTCCACCTGTTCTTAACATAGTAAGCATTTCTTCTAAAGATGTGAAGTAAACATGTTCAACTTTACAATTATACATTTCTTCAAATACATCTACAGAATAATCAGCATCTGAGCCATAACCTTTCCAATTAAGTACAGTTAGAGTTTTAACTTCCTCTTCTTCAACTTCTGGTGTTTCCTCTTCTGAAGGTGGTTCGCTCTGTTGTTCTTCTGGTGAACAACCAACAAACATAGTTGTAACCATCAGTACAACAATCAGTAAAGAAATAAATTTTTTCATTTTTACCCTCCTAATAATATTTTTTATTATATTAAATGAGTATTGAAAACTTCAAACTTCTTATGATATTATTTCTATTTATAAATATTATTTAAAGAAAATCAAATTTTTTGGCAAAACTAATAATTTGATTGTTCGAAGTAATACAATAATCATTATTTTTATAACTAAACCTCGAAAGTACATCCGGACTGTAGTATTACATTTGCATAAGGTGTAGCTTCTCCTGTTCTTATGATAACCTTTGATTTTGCAGAAAGTTTTTTAAATTCAACATGGGGCATAAGTTTAATCTCATTATCTTTTAGTATATTTAATGCTTCCTTCATTAATATTGGATTTTTTTCTTCTATTTCATTTGCAAAAGTAGCTAATTCAATTTCCAAGTCTTTATATACTTCTTTTAATACATCTATAAATAGTGGTAATCCAAATTTAATCGATAAATCTATGCATTCTACTCCCTCAGGAATAGGAAAGCCACAATCAACTATTGTTATTGAATCAGTATGTCTCATGTATCCTAAAACACGAGATATCTCACTATTAAGAATTCCATTTTTTTTCAATTTTACCACCTCTTCTTTACTAGATTTATTTATTATTTTTCATTCTTTCTGTCAATTCTTTTAAAGTAGGCATACCTTCCTGAGCACCGAATTTTTCAATAGACATTCCACTTGCAAATTGAGCAAATTTTACAGCCTCTTCTATATTCATTTTTTCTGATATAGCCTTCACAAAGGCTCCAGAAAATGTGTCTCCCGCGCCTGTTGTATCAACTATATTTAAATTTTTATTAGCTTCGATTTTTTTTATAGATGCCCCGTCATGATATATTACTCCCTTTTCTCCTAGAGTTACTATTATTTTTTCAGGATATTTTTTTAGTAACTCTTCTATATCTTCTATTTCCTGAAACATTTTTAAGGCTTCATGTTCATTTGGAGTCATATAATTTACCATTCCAAAAACTTTTACATCTATTTTTTTTATTGGAGC
>Ga0102925_1001319_pt1 | contig 13727 bp, 17 predicted proteins | sample SalPonR1_A_D1_MG_FD_78216 | JGI IMG/M metagenome (GOLD analysis project Ga0102925, IMG submission 78216) | Salt pond soil microbial communities from South San Francisco under conditions of wetland restoration - Salt Pond MetaG R1_A_D1_MG | ecosystem: Environmental > Aquatic > Marine > Intertidal...
AAAGGTCAAAAGTTTAAATGTCCTATATTGAATTTAGATTTATTAGAAATCTATAAAAAAAATATTCCTAAAGTAGATAAGAGAAAAAAAGAACAAATAGGAGTTGAAGACTATAAACTAACAAAAGTTTATCAATACTTTTTTAGTGATTTTAAGGAAGAACTAGCTAACTCTAATATATATGATGTATATATGCTACAGAAATTATTTGAATTAGCAGTTCAAAATAAATGGATAGAATTTGAAGAGTAATTTATACTCTTTTAACAACACTTTTTATTTACTTCTAACACATAAGACACAAAAAAGAAAAAGTCTTTAAATATAAGCTCTTATTTGTTCATAGGTATATATTTTATATTAAGTTAAGCAAAAAATAATTAAATATTTATTCTTCGTAAAATTCCCAGAAAATATTTATACTAAGAACTCCACCATCATTATTTGTTATTGATAAATAATAATTGGTATTTTCCTTTAAAATATATTCTATATCTCTTGTTGTAAATGAAGAAAACTTCTTATCACTTAATGTTTTACTTCCAAAAGGCAATAATGTTGCAGAAGTTAAATCTACATTAGAAACATTAGTATATATTTGAAAGTTAGAATTATCATTATAATTTCTTTCCAGGTTATAATTATCAAGTAAAATACTATTTGTGGATGTATCAGATCCATTTTCATATAATCTAATTTCGTAGTTTAAATTATTTCCTGTAGTTGTTGCATATATATTTCTTTGAATCAAATGAATTGAATTATTAGAAAAACCTTTCAAATAAATTGTATCTCCTGCAGATATATTTAAATTTGCCTCTGTTGCATACATCTCTCCAGAATGTATCTTATTTGTATTATGACTCATAGTATTAATTGTGTCTGGTACTACTGCAATAGAACTACACCCAGAAACAAATAAAACAGCTAGCATTATTAGTAATATTTTTTTCATATAATAGATATAAAAGTTAATATTTATTAACTTTACCTTTTTTTAACTATTATTTTATTAGTTAATCTTTTTATGGTATAACTTTTCAAGTTAGGTTTATTTGTATCTTTCACTTTTGCTTTTCCTCTAGGAATTAAATTAACTTCTTTTTTATTTAACTGTTTAGCAATCGATAAAGCCTTATTTTGTGGGTATTTGTTTTTACTTCTTACTTTTTCTCCATTTCTTAAAAATTCGATAATAAAAACTCTTGAGCTCTTTTCTTTTGTTTTAGCCTTAGGAAATTTAAAACTTGGTAAATTAATTGTTTTAGTCTTAGTTTTAGCTTTAGTCTTAGTTTTAGCTTTAGTCTTAGTTTTAGTCTTAGTTTTAGCTTTAGTCTTAGTTTTAGCTTTAGTCTTAGTTTTAGTCTTAGTTTTAGTCTTAGTTTTAGCTTTAGTCTTAGCTTTAGTCTTAGTTTTAGCTTTAGTCTTAGTTTTACTTGAAATCTTACTAGAAGTTTTACCAGGTGGTTTAGATTTACTAACACTTTCTTTTTTAGTTTTAGCAGTAGTTATTGTTTTGATTCTACTTCTTTTTTTAGGTTTTGTTTTTAACAACTTTCTTTTTAGAGTTTGAGATAAATTATAAATCAAATCTCCAGGTAACTCGAAAGGATCTAACAAATTAGCAATAGGATCTCTTAGTATAGCTTTTTGTTTTTTTGTTGAAACTCTTTTATTTACTTGTTTAGCTAACCTATTTTTAATATAAAGTTTGGATAATTGTTCTGTTTCTTTTTTATTTAAATCTTTAAGTTTTTTGTCTGATTTTACTTTTTTTAAAATTCTACTTGCATATATACCTTTTTTTTTATTAGATAATTTTTTATTAAATCTATTTGTTAATTTGGTTCTTGCTTTTTCAATTTGGTTCTTTTTCAATTTTTTATATTTAGCTTTAGAAAAAAATTCAGAAGCTAAAGGAGAAGCAGTAAATTGAATACCAAATAATAAAGCTCCTGCAAAGTCTTGAGGAGTAATATTATTTTCTTGTACATAAGCTTCTTGACCTAGAACCCCAAAAAACTCTCTAACTCCAGCAGTAGCAACAGCATCACTTTTTTTAACTCCTGATTTTATCAATTTATCTGCTAATCTTTCTGAACTCACTTCTACAGATAAAGCACCAACTAATTGACCCACAACTCTAGATATTCTTAAATTTTCTAAATTTGAGATAATCTTTTTAATTTCAGCTTGTTTTAAACCTTTTTCTTTTAATTGTTTAGCAAATTTCTTCTGTGCTTTTGCTACTGCTTTATTACTTGCTAAGTCTGCACCTAAAAAAGCCCCTAAATCTTCTAATTTAATTGTTTTATCCTTGAATTGTGCTTGGACATCTGCTAAATAACTATCATATAAAGCTTTTTCACTTCCCAGTCCTAACTTTTTACTTGTGTCTTGTAATAATTTATTATCTACTTTTAAAGCATCTTGTGTTGCTTGATATGTCCTTAAACCAACACCTGCATTATTTATAATAGAACCAACAAAAGCCCCTGATTGTTTCATAAAATTTTTAGTAGGATTGATTGTCCTTTTAGGTATTTTAACTCCACCTAATTTTGGTTTAAATTTACGCATTAAAACCTTGCCACCTATTTTTAAACCTCTTCCAAGAGGTATTAAACCAATTAAATCAACAACCATACCAACACTCTCTCTTTCAGTTATATCTTTTGGGTTACCTGCTAAAACTTTTCTTACTGCTTGTTCCGATTCTCTAGAAAAAACCAACCTTATTACTGTGCTCGGTCTAATTCCTTTTACAATATTTCCTAACTTCTTTGCATTAGAAGATATTTCTTGACTTATTGTTTTAAAGTCTGAAACTTTTAAATTTCTTGTTCTTTTTAAAAAATCAATAGTTTTTTTAGCTTGTTCTTGTAATCTATTTTTAACACCTTTGTCTTTTAATTTATTTTTAACTAAATCTTGATATAGTTTAACTTCTTGAGGAGTTACAGTCACACTACCTAAAATAAACTTGTTTTCTAATTGTCTTTTTTCATTAGCTGATAAGGATTTAAAGTTTTTTCCTTGAAAATTAGCATCAATTCTAACATCTTCCCTTATAGCTTTTTGAAATTTAGTCTGATTATTAGCAATTTTTTTTTTTAATTCTTCATCTTTTTTAATAAATGTCTGTAAAGAAGTTGCAGGGTTTAATAATTCTTCTCCTTGTAAGAATAAATCTCTATTAACTTGTTGTTTAAATATTGAACTTGATATGTCTGATACAGTTACACCTGGAGAAGTTTTACCTTTTCTCTCAAATACATCCTGAGCTTTTCGTATTGTTTTATCATCAATTTTACCTCTCGCTAAATCGTTTGCAGCATCTACAATAGCAGATTTAATATCACTACCAAACTTCTTTGCTTCTTCTTGTCTTATTTTTGTTTTTTCTTGTGGATCTGCATTAAGATAAACTTTACCTTGAAATTTTAGATAATCATCAAAATTAGTTATAGTTCTTACTGTTTTATCTTGAGAAGTACTAGAAGTTTGTTTTACTTCTTGTTTTTTTACTTCTTGTTGTTTTCTTTTAGCTTTATTTTTATCTCTTTCAAACCTTTCTTCTGCTCTACCTTTATCTTTAGCAAAATCTATAATTTTTTTAGGATCTAACAACTCTCCTTTTTGAATTCTAGACTTGAATTTTTCAATTTCTCTTTTTTGAACTCTTAAACCATCTTGTTCTGCATCTTCTCTGTCTGCTCTTGAATCTCTACCTCTATCTTTAGCCCTTCTTTCTTTTTCTCTACTTCTTTTAATATCTTTTTCAATATCTTTAATTTCTTTTTCAAGAATTTTAAGCCTGTTTTCCTTTTCTTTTTTAATTGTTTGAGGATTATATTTCAATCTAGATAAAACTGCCGGATTTTGTCTTTTAATTTGGTTATATAACTTAGTATAGTTCTGTACTGAACCACCATAATTACTTTTTTGTAATTCTTTGTTTAATCTAGCTGCATCTTTTCTTATATTAATTTGCTCTAGTCTTTTTTGTCTTTGTTTCTCAAATTGTTGAGCTGCTCTTACATTTGTTGCCATAATGTTCTTAGAATTTAGTTATTTTTAAACATATTGTTTTTTATAGAATTAAGATAGTTGAGGGCGTACCCCCAACATAGCACTAGAAACACCTTATTTATATATCTAGTATCAAATAAGGGCGATTATTTCGTCAAATAATCTAATAACTAATTAACCTATACATTAGTAGGTATTAATTATTCTTTTATGTTTTTTATAAAGTTAATGTTTTTAAAACTTTAAGTTGTTAAAGTAATATGTTTGATATAACATATTATAAAGTAAATAAAAAGACATTAAAGCAAATTAAAAGTGATTTGGAAGCAGTTATTTCTTTTGAAAAAAAGATGCAAGAAACTTTAAAAGATAAAAGAATTCCAGAAGATGTAAAAAAGAAGTTAGCAGTATCAGTTAAGTTAATGCAAGGTGCTGAGAATAATACTAGTAGATTGAGAAGAGAGATAGTAGAAATAATTAATAATAAAAATTTAATTGTTAAATAATTATTCTTTATCTTTTAAGACATAACTAATTAACAAACTAATTATAAATATAACAACAAACCACATCAAGTGCATAAAGTTTGAAATCATATTTAAACCTAGCATTAATAACATAACAACTATTACTATACCTGAACTAAAGACAGATGATTTGATAAAATCTAAGCTTATTAATGATCCTTCTTTAGTTGCTATATACATTAAAAATATGTAAATAACTATTCCTATACCTAAACCTAAGTAACCTCCTGTAGTTTCATTAGCAGAACTTACAGCAGTTCCTAATAAGTCACTATCTGTAAGATTTATACTTAAATTAATTGGTTCGATTTCTTGTAATTTTGATAAATTAACCATTTTAGAATTTCCTCCCAAATAACATATATAACACCACCAAGAAAATCATTAAACCTACACCTAAGTATATATAATCAAATAACCATTGGTTGTTACTTTGTTCTAAATCTAGAGAATTAATTAATATACCAGGAGTATCTCCAGCATTATTTAATAATCCACTTGCAGTTTGTGCATATAATTTAGCTTCTTTATACTGTTTAGAAAAAGAATCTTCTTCCCCTAAAGAAACATCTGTACGATTTAGTTCCATATCTTCTATATCTTGAATACTTGAATTAATGTTAGTGAGATATTGTTGTGTTCCTGAATCTAAGTTTGAGTTTGTTTGGATTTCTGCCCCAAACTTAACAAAACCAGTGAAGATAATACCCAACATCAATATACCAAATATTACTTTTCCAAATGTTAGTGCCATTATTTAAAACCTCTTTTTAAATGTTCCATACAATACTAATACCATTATTATTGTTATTAATAAAGGTATCGTATAACTAAGTGTTGAGCTAAATATTGAGTAAGTTACCCAAGACATAACTATAACACTTACTCCTAAGAAAGCTATATTTTCTAAATATACACCTAAAGCAATAACTGCAAGTATCATTATCAATACTACCCACTGTGATAAATTACCTAATCCACCTTCTAAAGTTAAAGAAGATTCATATATTATATTATCTAGTTTCCTAGTTGTATCTCCAATATACGCTCTAGCTAATACTTCTTTTGTAAATGTATTATTAATTGAAGTATATATTTGTATCTCCCCACTAGCAGAACTCACACAATTTTCACTTATAGTTGTAGATTTTGAACCTTTAAGTCTATTTACTTCTAGACAAGCCTGAGTTACTAAGTTATTAGCATCGCTAAAACTAAAAGTAATTAAATCGTGTGTTGAGTTAAAACTTGTATTAGTTAATGAGTAAGTAATATCTTTATATGTTTCTGTTGGGTATTCTTCTAAAGAATCCCCAAAAAATACATATATTATAGTTCCAGATAAATCTATAATTTGTTCTGGACTTGTAACAGTTTCTCCATTTCTTGTAGAAGTTACTTTATATACTTTATTTCCTAATTCCACATTAAAGAAAGCATCTCCATTACTATTAGTTGTAGATTGTCCCACAGTAATAAATGAACTTTGAGAGCTACTCCAGACTAATAAATTAACTAATTGTCCTGAGATTACATCTATTGAATCTTCTACTTTTACATTTAATAAACCTAAATTAGTAGTATTGGTTGCTATCATATAAGCATTTAAATTTAATACTTCTTTGTTTGTATAAGTAAAAAATAAACTTTCTGTTTCATAGTCTGCATTTTCAAGTATTATTTGATAATTTGTCGAATCAAAAGCTATATTACTTATGTTTATTTTTCCTCCTGTAAAAGAACCACTACTATTTGTTGGGATTAAAGTATAATCTATATTAGAAGTTATTAAATTCCCTGTAGTAACATCATACACTTTTAATACAATTTTACTTTTTTGTATTGTAAATGTTTCATTTAAAGCAGGAGGAGTTGAATTTAAAACAAAACTAATATTAGTTATAGCATAACCTAAAGCTTCAAATTCTAAAGTATTATTTCCAATAACAAAACCATCATTATAATATTTACCTATTGTAAAGTTAGTATAATCAATACCACCTAAACTATAATTAGTTATCCTATTATTGTTTGTGTCTTTAAAGGATAAATAAAACTCAGGATTTACAAATAAAGTACCATTATCTGTTGCAGTGTTACCTGCTAAGTCTTCTGCTGTAATAATATAAGATATATTCCCATTTTGATTTAAAGTAATATTTGTTTCATTTTGGTTAAATATTTGACTTGTAGTAGTGAAATTAATTATACAAGTATTAGAATTTTCACAATTAAATAATGAACTTAAATTATCTATATCATAAGTATTAATCTCATTTGGTATTGAGTTATTAATTGTTGGTGGTGTAGTGTCTATTGTGAAAGTAAAATTATCACTTGTTATATTAGTTACATTATTTTGAACATAGAAATAAATATTATATTCATTATCAGCTAAATTTAAATTAAATGAACCATTTAAATTATTCGTTGCAAATTGAGATGAATTAATTAAACTATTATTTTGGTATAAATAATAAGTTTGATTAACATTACCATTAGTTGATTTATTTAAAACATCTGTTGTAAAATCAAGTTCTGTTGTGTTAAAAAAGGAGTTATTAATTATAGTTTCATTATTTATTGTGATATGTTTGTATTTTAAGTTAATATCGACAACTCCGCTTATATTGTAACTTTCAATATCACTTGTATTTAAAGCCCTATCTATAAATAAAAATTGTTTAATACTTCCTGAAAATTCGTTTGAATTCCCAAATGTATCATCTCCTAACTGAGTGTTACTTATAGTAGTATAAACAGTACCTGGTAAAGTTGTACTTCCCTCCTCTACACCATCAATATAAATTTTAAGAGTTGTTGAATTTCTCACGCAAACTATACTTTTTTCCTCTAAAGCTATATTTGTTGTCGATGTTGCAAAATGACTTGTTCCACTTCCCCTTATACCACATGAATATCTATTTGAAGAAGAAAGTAAAAATATAATATAAGGATAATCATTAGGTGATCTATATTTAGTTAATGGATAAACTGAATTAATAGTATCGGGTTTTATTTTTAAAGCCCAAGAGTAAGTATTATCATTACTTTTTAAATCCCCTAGAGTAATTTTATCGCCTGCATCAAATAATGCACTTGTACCATTATATGTTACTCCACTATCTGTACCATTTATCCAATTTCCAGATTCTTCATAAGAATTATTAGCTAAAGGATAATAAGCTATAATATCATTATCATTAATATTAATTCCAAACACACCACCTAAAGACAATAAGAACATTATTAATATTAATATTTTTTTCATTTTTATTCTTCTCCTCCTAAAACTAAATTCTTTAGTTTATCAAATTGATTAACTAAAACCACCACTAAAGCCATTATGAAACAAATCATACCTATATTTAAAAATACCCAATCCATTATAGGAGTTGATATACTTAAATCTTCAAATACATCTGTATATATTTCACTTAAAATCCATTGTTGAACATCTACACTTATAGATATTAATAATAATAAGAATATTGAACCAAATGTTAATAATGTAAAAACAGTAAAACTTGATGCTTTAGCTGTCTTTATAGCACTATATAAAATAAAGAAGTAAAAATTTATCATTATCCCAAACATAACTAAGTCCCAAGGTATTTGATTTTCGTAGTATTTAACTTTAGCACCATCTATATGGTTTTGTATTTCAACAGAAGTTCTATCTTCTGCCACCTTAGAAACTTCTTGGTGGATTGGATCTATTATCTCAGAACCTGCCATATTATTAAAACCTATCAAAAAAGTAAAAGCTAAAGCTATAAAGATATTAAAACCTAGTATTAAACTCCATAATGATAAAATATTCCCTTTTTTATTTATAACCATCTTCTTTTCCCTCCTTTTATAAAATCTTTAGATGCAAAGGAAAAAGTAACAGTTTGTGCTTTTCTTCCTTTTGTTTCGTTTTCTTTTTTTTGTAATTTGTCTTTATGCTTTTTAATAGCTTTTTTTAAGTCCTTTGAAATGTAAGCATAACAACATTTACTACAAGGTATAGAGTACCTGCTTTTCATTTAACCATACCTCCTTTTTCAATACCTAATAATTCTAATACTTTCTCCATACCTAACATAATTAAAAAACAAAATGTAACTACAAAGATTATACCATAAAAAGTAGATATAATAGTAATCATTTCATCTAAAGTTGTATTTATATGTAAAAAAGTAACAGCCATTAAAGGATAAAAGAATAAAGTTATTCTAGAATATATGAATAAAAATAATTTATATATCTTATTACTTAAACTATCACTCTCCACCTTATTATATTTCCAAAAAGCAAAACCTGCATACATTGCCAAGACTACCAATAAGAATAGTTTGGCGTTAAAATCGTTTGCTAGTTGTATCATCTCTATAGTTTCTGTTGCCAACATATAAAGATTATAGAAGTTTATATTTTATAAAGTTAATGAATTAAAAAAGAAAAAGAATTAATTTAAATCTCCTTGCGTTTGAGGTTGTTTTATATTATTTTGTATATTTGTTCCTGCTTCTTCCTGGAATTCTTTTACAAAGTTAGTAAAATCTCTTGAGCTTTCTCTAAAGTCTTGGCTTACTTGTGTGTATTGTTCCATATTAAGCATTGCACTCTCAGCACAAGCCCTTTCTAAGTCTGCTATCTGTGTTTCATCGTAGGCAAAATAAAGTTTATAACCTGCTATACCACTAATCAAAGCTAAGATACAAGTAAGTATTAACATTAATATAGTAGCACTAGCTATCAATTTCTGAAAAGCTGTTGTGTGTTTTAAAGTTACATTTTCTCTATGTTTATCTAAAGTAATGTCTTTATCAATAGGGATTATAAAATAAGTCATTAACTTTGGATTAAAACCTAAAGGATATAATCTGTTTCCAATATCTAGATACTCAATCTTTCTATAGTTCTGTAGATTTCTAGATAAAACAGAATAACCATTAGATGCGAATTTTAATAAAAACTCTTGATGTTTTAAAACTTCTATCTCGTGTTCTATATCCCTAATATTATATTTAGGGTCAGGTTTATCTGCATCTATTTCTTTATCATAGATTTTTCTAAGCCTATCTATTTCTTTAGAAATACTTTCTTTGTCTTTTTTAATATCTGATTTAATTGTGCTTAAGTAGTAGTCACTTACTGGTTGTTTAAATTTCTCCTTTGGATTAACCCAGTAAGCTACTCGAGATTCAGGATCTACTTCGTGTTTAGCCCAAAATTGTTTTATAGTTACCTTTGTATCATTTTCTAATCTTGAAATTACTATTTGTAATTTATCCTGAGTATTTCTATCAGCCTCTTTAAACTCTATTGTATCATCTTTATTTTTTTTCTTACCAAATACCATTTTAATATTTATCTCCTCCTATTTCTAGTTCGTTATCATTGTAACCAAACCTTATACCTTTTCTTCTTTTTTCTACTTCTTCATTTAAATTTTGATAATTCCCAGATAATGCTTGTCTCACACCCTCTGAACCTCTACCATTTTTTAATGCTTTAATAAATAATTCTAAAGTAACATCGAAGAACACAGCTATACTTTCTACTTCTGATGGTCTTTTAATTGAGGGCTCAGCTCTTAAAATACGAATAAAAGCATAGTTTTGTTGTATTAAAATATTACTAATTTCTTCAGAACTAATATTAGAGTGAAAATTATGAGTATTTAATACAGAAGTAATCTGATTTAACATTGTTTTTATTAATTCAGTCCTCATCTTGGGGTGTGATGTCTTTACATACCTTTTATTTACAAGTTCTTTTCCAAGTAAAGTCTGTTTCAAATGTTCCAGGAAAGGATTAATATTATAGAATAAATCTGATGTAGGTTTATCCATATTTCTTTCTCCTTGTATTGTTTCATTTGAAAAACTAGAAAGATCATCTTCTTGTTCTTCTACAGGAGTTTCAAAGTCTTCTTTATCTTCCATAAAGTAGAACATAGAATTTAGTTTTTATAAATATTAGGTTGTTTTGTTAAGAAATATAAGTTTATTTATGTTTTTGAAAAGAATTAAATATTAATTTAATCCTCCTCCTTTGTTGTTACCACCTAAAGAGAATCTTTTTCCGAAGAAAATTAAGATGATTACTACAACTGCCACTAATCCAATGATTAACGGAACATTACCTGCTAGAGCATCTGATTGTGTGATATAGTCTCCCTCTACAGCACCTAGTGAAGTATTCATAGCTGAAGAAACTCCAATATTACCTGATGTAGCAGTGTTAGAAATAGTACCTACAACTAAACCACCAATCATTAGAGTTGCATAAAACCCAATCATTGCTAGTAACAATACTCCAAGTACTGTTAAACCTTTTTTCAATGTATTAAAATCCATTTGTCTTTATTTCATTGATTTATATAAACCAATTTAAATATAGTTGTGTGATACTTATTTAAATACTTTTCTTATCTAAATGTTTTTATATATCATAAAAGAGGTAATCTTTATAAAAACTAATTTAATAAAATGAATATGGTAGAAGAAATTAAATTAAAAGATAAAGAAAATAATATTTTAAAAAAAGACATTAAAAATTTATTAAAAATGGAAAACTCTAAATTTATTAATATGTATTATAGAGCAGAAGGAGTATTTACTTTCTCCTTAATTGCTTTATTATTATCTATTTTCTTATGGGATGAAATAAGCGACAATTTATTTTTTATGTTGTTTTCAACAATATTTAATTTTTTATTAATGTTGTTTTTTTTATTTAAACATATGAAATTAAAAGGGGTATTATAAAATGGCTTACTATGATGAAGAACAGAACAAACTAGCTTTTAGGGATTGGAAAGTTTTTATTGATAATTCCTCTGAATGGTTTGATGATATAAATAAAAAGTTATGTCTTTGTTATGAAGATACTAATATGATCACTAGGATTTATCCACAAATAAGAACTTTTGCATCTTCTAGAGTTGCTAATTTGGATAATTTTAAAGAGATTGATAACAAATTAAACGAAGTAAGACATATTATTTATTCTGAAAAATATAAAGAGATGAGAAATAATAAGAGTTCTGGTAATTGGGATAACAAAATACTTATTGTATTGGATAGAATTATACAAATGTTGAGTATAGGTTTATCTGAGGGAGAATTAACACCTAAGACAACTAAACAGAAAACATATTATGAAAAAGAGAACAATGTTAATGATTTTATTAACGATTCATTAATTAAAACAAATAATACTTTATTGAAAAATGGAAAAGTCACAACAAATAATACTTAAAGGAAGAGATAAAGAAACATTAACTATTAATTACACTCCTTATCTTAAGACTAAAGTTAAATTAAATTTATTTACTTATGATGATAGAGAAAAAGAGGTTATTGTTGATGGTGCTTTATTTGCAAGTTTAATTTCTATTTTACAAAGGGTATTACTAAAATGGGATGGTGTTATATTAATAACAGGAGATGTAGGAGATGGAAAAAGTACAATGGCTCAGTTAGTTACTTCTATCTGGGAGTGGTTTTTTCACAGAAAACAAACTATAGATTTAATTGTCTGGACTTCTGAGAACTTTACTAACTTAATAGACAAAGATGATAATGAAACCTCTGCTATATTATGGGACGAAGCTATACAAGGGGGAACAGGTAGAGATACTTTAACCAAACAAGGACAAGCTTTAAAGAAAGCTTTTGTAACAAAAAGGTATAAAAGACATTTATATTTATTATTAGTTGATGAAATTCAAGAGTATAATAAGAAAATAATTAGTCGTTGCAGGTTATGGATTCATATTCACACTAAAGGATTACAGAGAGGTTTTTATAAACTATACAATGATAAAACCCAAATTAAAAGGATGTATAGGAAAATCAAGAAATATGATCTAGAATTAGAAGAAGTTATCAAACAAGAGAAACCAACTTATTATGGATACCAAACAGACACTACCGGTTTATTTTTTAATGAAAAAGAATATGATAAAAAGAAATCAGAAGAAACAAAGAAAGAAGAAGCATCTACTAACACCAAAGACAATAAATTATTAAAGCAAAGAAACGATTTAATTAAAGAACTAATTAAACTAGGACATAAACAACAACAAGTTGCAAATATTATTGGTTTAAGTCGCCCACAAATAGCAACTATTATGAGAGAAAATGTTTAATTGTTGGTTGGTTGGGAATATACTTATATCAAGACACACTAAGAATACATAATTATACAATATAAAATGGTAAGAATACATTTATTTGGTAGAGATAACAGACCAATAAGAAAAACTAGAGAACCAAAGAAGAAAAATAAGCTTATATGGTTTATTATTATAGCTGCAATTATATTTATATTCTTTAGAGTTCAAATATTAACTGCTATATTTTTCTTGATAGGATTTATTGTTTAGATAATCTCTTAATATCTTTATAGAATTTCTCTTTTTTAATCCTGGTTTGTTTTGTCATCTTTTTATTATTCATTTTTGCTCTATAATAATAAGTTCTTATGTTTTTTACATAATAATAAACCCAATTTTTATTTTTATAAACTATTTTTTTATTTTTCATTTTTATAAACTCTCTATTGCTTGAATTTAAGCACCTAATGACAATTAGCCAAATATAGCCAATTCTAGCAGACTTTTTTTAGTTTTTGATTTATCTATTATCACAAATTTAATTTAGTTCTATTTTATTTTAATTTGGTGTCTAGTTTTACACCTAATACAATAAAAAACAAAATTTTTGGTTCCAGGTAAAAATAATCCTAATATTTCTTCATCTTTCAATCACCATAATATCTTATTGCATGTCGATCCAATTCTCTATAACATAAGAATAGCTTTTGGTTTAGTTCTAATGAATTGTTCAAAAATGCATTTTCTATTGTTAGATTTTTATTTAATTTTAATAACTCAAGTTCTTTTTGAATTTTTTCTAATTGTAATTTATTATATACATGTTCTTTTCTCAAAGTAAAATAATCTAAGTTTAAATCTTCATTGAGACTTTTTAAAAGATTAATCTCTGAGTTTAGTTGTTCTTCTTTTTGTTTATTTCCTTCTATTGTTAAACCTACAGTCAATAAAATAGTCATAATAATTATTAAACTATAAGTTTGCCAATTATGAACCCAACCTAATCTACCTCCAGTTGTTGCATTATTTATCCAGAAAAGAACTAAACATAATAA
>Ga0102925_1001321_pt1 | contig 13721 bp, 8 predicted proteins | sample SalPonR1_A_D1_MG_FD_78216 | JGI IMG/M metagenome (GOLD analysis project Ga0102925, IMG submission 78216) | Salt pond soil microbial communities from South San Francisco under conditions of wetland restoration - Salt Pond MetaG R1_A_D1_MG | ecosystem: Environmental > Aquatic > Marine > Intertidal...
CAGATGGTCAATCTCGACGAGGCCCGCATCCGGGGCTTCGAGACCAGCCTGGATGTACGCCTGGGCGGGGGCGTGAACGCCTTTCTCAACGGCACCTGGATCCGCGGGGAGAACGAGGACGACCGCTTCGACGAGCCCCTCTACCAGATGCCGGCCCCGGAGGCGACGCTGGGCGTGGAGCGGCGCACCGATGCCGGCTGGCAGGGCCGGGTAGCGGTGCGTGCCGTGGACGAACAGGATCGGGTGGCCGATCAGTTCAGCAATACCTCAGAGCGCACGACCCCCGGCTACGCTACCCTGGATCTCTCCCTGGGCTGGCGGACTGCGGGTGACGGCCTCTGGAAGACCAGCGAGTGGACGCTCGCCGTCCACAACGCCCTGGACAAGGGCTATCGCGAGCACATCAACGAGATGACCGCCGAACGGGTGCAGGGCAGCGAGCGCGTCCAGGACCTCTGGGCCCCCGGCCGCAACCTGGCGCTCACCTGGTACGCCGAGTTCTGACTCCCCCCTCTCCGTAAACCCCAACCCCGTCGTTCCGGATGGCGCGCAGCGCCAGTCCGGAACCCCGAGAACAGGCCTTCAGCGGCGGTCCGGAACGAAAACATTCTCCTCGAGTCCTACCGAAGACCTGCTCGCACCGGGCTTTTTCAAGCCCTTCGTGCATGTATAATCGCGTCTTAACCATTCGGTCAGGAAGGAACGTCATGCGCCCCAACTCCGCCCTCCGCGCCTCCGCAGCCGCCCTAACCGGACTGCTGATGATGCTGGTTCTGCCCACGGGTCATGCCCAGCAGGGTGGGGAGCGACCGCCGCCGGAGGTCGGGGTCGTCACCATCCAGCCGCAGGCGGTGGAGCGCGTCACGGAGCTGCCGGGGCGGACCTCCGCCTACCAGGTGGCGGCCATTCGCCCCCAGGTGACCGGCGTGCTCCAGGAGCGGCTGTTCGAGGCCGGCGCGCGGGTGGAGAAGGGGCAGACCCTCTACCGCATCGACCCGCGCCGCTACGACGCCGCCGTCCAGCGGGCGGAGGCCGCTCTGGAGCGGGCGCGGGCGACCCTGAACAACCTCCGCCGCAAGGAAGAGCGCTATGCCGACCTGGTCGCCGAGGACTCGGTGAGCCAGCAGGAGTATGACGACGTCCGCGCCGCCCTGGAGGAGCAGGAGGCGGCGGTGCAGGTGGCCCGCGCGGAGCTGGAGACGGCCCGGCTGGAGCGGGAGTATGCCAACGTCAGCGCCCCCATCCGGGGCCGGGTGAGTCAGCCCTTCATCACCGTGGGGCAGCTGGTGACCGCCAACCAGGGCCAGGCCCTGACCCGGGTTACCCGGCTGGATCCCATCTATGTCGACATCCAGCGCGGGGCCAAGGAGGTCCTGCGGCTGCAGCGGGCCCATCGCCGCGGCGAGCTGGAGACGGCGGCCGACGGCCAGCCGCGGGTGGAGGTGGAGCTCCCCGACGGTTCGCAGCACGACCACGTCGGCCGCCTCTCCTTCTCCGGCGTGAACGTGGACGAGGGCACGGGGACGGTGACCCTGCGCGCCACCATCCCCAATCCGGACGGCACCCTGCTGCCGGGGATGTTCGTCCGCGCCCGGATCAGCGAGGGCACCAACGCCCGCGCCCTGCTGGTGCCCCAGCAGGGGGTGAGCCGCAATCGCCAGGGCGAGCCCACCGCGCTGGTGGTGACGGCGGAGAACAAGGTCGAGCGCCGGCAGCTGACCGTGGATCGGACCCACGGCAGCTTCTGGGTGGTCACCGACGGCCTCGCCGCGGGGGATCGCGTGATGGTCTCCGGCCTGCAGAAGGCCGGCCCGGGCGACACCGTGAAGCCGGTGGAGGCGGACATCCCCAACCAGCCGGCGGAGGCCGGTGCCGGGGGCGGCGACCATGGTTGATTTCTTCCTCAAGCGCCCGGTCTTCGCCTGGGTCCTGGCCATTGCCACCATGCTCACCGGGCTGCTGGCCATGCAGTCGCTGCCGGTGCAGCGCTACCCCTCGGTGGCGCCACCGGCGGTGCAGGTCGCGGCGACCTACCCCGGTGCCTCGGCGGAGACGGTGTCGAACACGGTGGTCCAGGTCATCGAGCAGCAGATGACCGGCCTGGACAACCTCATCTACATGGAGTCCACCGGCAGCTCCGCCGGGCGCGCCTCCATCACCCTGACCTTCGAGCCGGGGACCGACCCCGACATCGCCCAGGTCCAGGTGCAGAACAAGCTCAAGCAGGCCGAGCCGATGCTGCCGGCGCCGGTGCAGCGCCAGGGGCTGACCACCGAGCGGGCCAACAGCAGCTTCCTCATGGTTAGCGCCTTCCTCTCCACCGACGGGCGGCTGGCCAAGGAGGACCTGGCCGACTTCGTCGCCTCGGAGATCCGCGAGCCCATCGGCCGCGTCCAGGGGGTGGGCAAGGTCCAGGTCTTCGGCTCCCAGTACGCCATGCGGATCTGGCTGGACCCCACCCAGCTCCAGGACTACGAGCTGACCATCGGTGACGTGCAGGCCGCGCTGCAGGAGCAGAACACCGTGGTCACCGCCGGTGAACTGGGCGGTCTGCCGGCGGTGGAGGGCCAGCAGCTCAACGCCACGGTGAACGCCCAGGGGCTGCTGGAGACGCCGGGGGACTTCCGCCGCGTGCTCCTCAAGACCACCGATGACGGCGCCCAGGTGCGCCTGGGGGATGTGGCCGAGATCCGGCTCGGCGCGGAATCCGCCGCGGTGCAGACCTTCTACAACGAGAAGCCGGCCTCGGGCATGGGCATCAATCTCGCCCCGGGCGCCAATGCGCTGGAGACCTCCCGGCGGGTGAAGGAGCGGCTGGAGGAGCTCTCTCCCTTCTTCCCCGAGGGAGTCGAGGTCCGCTATCCCTATTCCACCGCCCCCTTCGTGGAGGCCTCCATCTCCCAGGTGGTCCAGACCCTGGTGGAGGCGGTGCTCCTGGTGGTGGCGGTGATGCTGCTCTTCCTCCAGAGCTGGCGGGCCACCCTGGTGCCGACCCTGGCCATCCCGGTGGTCCTGCTGGGGACCTTCGCCGTCATGGCGGCCACCGGCTTCTCCATCAACATGCTCACCATGTTCGGCATGGTGCTCGCCATCGGGCTGCTGGTGGATGATGCCATCGTGGTGGTGGAGAACGTCGAGCGGATCATGCACGAGGAGGATGTCGGGCCGCTGGAGGCCACCCGCCGCTCCATGCGTCAGATCACCGGCGCCCTGGTCGGCATCGGCGTGGTGCTCTCCGCCGTCTTCATCCCCATGGCCTTCTTCCCCGGCTCCACCGGCGCTATCTATCGCCAGTTCTCCATCACCATCGTCACCGCCATGGCGCTGTCGGTGCTGGTGGCGCTCATCCTCAGCCCCACCGTCTGCGGCGGCGTCCTCCGTCGGCAGGACCACGAGGGGGCGTGGCACCAGAAGGCCTTCGGCTGGTTCAACCGGCTGATGGATGCCGCCACCCGGGGCTACGTCGGCTCGGTGCGCGGGATCCTCAGCCATCCGTGGATCGGGATGGGCGCCTTCCTGGCCATCGTCGGCCTGCTGGCGGTGCTCTTCGTGCGCGTCCCCGGTGGCTTCCTGCCCCAGGAGGACCAGGGGGTGGTCATCACCCAGTTCCAGCTCCCGGCCGGGGCCACCCAGGAGCGGACCCTGGAGACGGTGGACAAGATCGAGGAGTACTACCTGAACCAGCCGGAGGTGAACGGGATCTTCGCCGTGGCCGGTTTCAGCTTCACCGGGCGGGATCAGAACGTCGGCATCGCCTTCGTCAATCTCGAGCCCTGGGCAGAGCGGGGGCCGGGGCAGAGTGTCCAGGCCCTGCTGGGTCGCGCCAACCGCGATCTGGCCGGCATCGTCCGCGACGGTCGGGTCTTCGCCTTCAACATCCCGCCCATCCCGGCGCTGGGCAATGCCGGCGGCTTCGACCTGCGCCTGCAGGACCGCGGCGGCCTGGGCCACGATGCCCTCATGGCGGCCCAGGGCCAGTTCCTCCAGGCGGCGGCCCAGAGCCCGATCCTGGCGGGGGTACGGCCCAACGGGCTGGCCGATAATCCGCAGTACAAACTGGACATCGACCGCGAGAAGGCGCGCGCCCTGGGCGTGCCCCTGCCGGCGCTGAACCGGCTGCTCTCCACCGGCTGGGGTTCGGGCTACGTCAACGACTTCCTCCACCAGGGCCGGATCAAGCGGGTCTACCTCCAGGGCGAGGCGGAGCACCGCATGGTCCCGGAGGACCTGCGGGAGTGGTACGTGCGTAATGAGGCCGGCGAGATGGTACCGGTGAGCGAGGTGGTGGACGGCGAGTGGGGCTACGGCTCCCCGCGCCTGGAGCGCTACAACGGCGTGCCCGCCCGCTCCGTCGCCGGCGGCCCCGCCCCCGGCTATTCCACCGGCGAGGCCATGGCCGAGGCCGAGCGCATCGTCGAGGAAGAGCTGCCCGAGGGTATCGGCCACGCCTGGTCCAGCCTCTCCTACCAGGAGCGCCAGGCGGGGAACCAGGCGGCGATGCTCTACGCCCTCTCGCTCATCGTCGTCCTGCTGGCGCTGGCGGCGCTCTACGAGAGCTGGACCATCCCCTTCGCGGTGGTCCTGGCGGTACCGCTGGGCGTCATCGGGGCCGTGGTGGCTGCCCTGTTGCGCGGGATCCCCAATGACGTCTTCTTCCAGGTGGGCATCCTTACCACCCTGGGGCTGACGGCGAAGAACGCCATCCTCATCGTGGAGTTTGCCCGGGACCTGGAGGACAAGGGCCTGGCCCTGCTCGACGCCACCCTGGAGGCGGTGCGGATCCGGCTGCGGCCCATCCTCATGACCTCCCTGGCCTTCAGCATGGGCGTGATCCCGCTGGCCCTGGCCAGTGGCGCCGGGGCCGCGAGCCAGGCCGCCATCGGCACCGCGGTGCTGGGCGGGATGGTCTCGGCGACCTTCCTGGCGATCTTCTTCATCCCGCTGTTCTACGTGGTGGTGCGCCGGTTTACCGACCGGCTCCGGGGGCGGTAGCCGTGGGACGGGTTTGCGGCAGGGCCTAGAACGGCAGGGTGATTGTGGTACCTTTGCCAACCTGAGCAGTCGCTAACACGGGTCTTTACCCTCCCAACTCGGCCAGGGAATGTGCATGGCAGGCAGGTTCAGGATTGACCAGGGCCGGGTATGGCCCGTGCGGGTGCGGGTGGCCGTCTGCCTCGGGTCGCTGCTGAGTGGCCTGGTGATCCTTCCCGTCTCGGCCGCGCCGGTGCAGGCCCGGGCCGGAGGTCCGGACTCCCTTTTGTCGGATCCCTCTTTCTACGTCCCCCTGGGGGCCCTCGTGCTCCTTGCGCTGGGTCTGGCATGGCGGCTGTTTTCGCAGCGTCGCGCCTTCGCCGGGCAGCGTTCCCTCCTGGGACAGAGTCTCGAGCACACTGCCGAGCTGGTACGGATCCTCGACCGCCGGGGGCGCATCGAGTACATCAACCCGGCCCTCGAGGAATACAGCGGATATTCCCGCGAGGGGTTGGTGGGCACCCCGATCTCGGTCCTCATCGAGGCGGAAGCGGGTAGCGCAACGCCGGAGCAGGTCGAACAGGCCCTGGACCGGGGCGAAAGCCTGACCAACCGGGTGGCCCTCCGGAGTCGGGACGGGGTGGTGCGGTACGAGCAATGGGATCTGTGTCCCCTCCCGGATGCACGTGGCCGGGTCGCCCGGTTCCTGATCCTGGGGCGACCGAGCAAGGCGGAGGCGGCCGATCCCGCGCGTCCGCACGAAACGCCGCAGGGTCGGGCCCACGAACTGGAGCGGCTGCTGGAGACGACCGGTACCGGCCTCATCGCGACGGATGATCAGGGCTTCGTGCATACCAGCAATCGCGCCGCTCGCGGGTTGCTGGCCGGTGGAGGGGAGTTGCCGCCCGCGCCGGGGCTGTGGAAGGAGTACTTCAGCACGCTGGACCCCCGGGCCGGCTATCCCCTGCTGTCGGCACGGGACCCCATTCGGCGGGCCCTTCGTGGCGAACGGGTCGAGGGGGAAGAGGTGGAGATCGTGACCCCGCAAGGGCGGCGACGGCTCAAGGTCACGGGCGGCCCGCTGGTTCCGGAGTCGCCCGACGGGCAGGGGGCGCTGGTGGCGTTGCAGGATGTCACCGAATCCCGCGGGACCCTGGATGCCCTGGCGGCCAGCGAGGCCCGGTTCCGCGCCCTGACGGACAGCCTCCCCGGGGCGGTCTTCGAGGTCTGGGAAGGGGAGGAAGGGTATCCCTGTTTCCGCTTCCTCAACGAGGGCTCCAAGGAGCTCTTCGAGCGACCGGCGCAGGCCATCATGGCGGAGCCCGGTGTCTTCTCCGCGCTGCTGGATGTGCGCGACAGCGCCGACTTTACCGAGTCCATGCGCCGTTCCGCACAGAGTGGTCGGGAATGGAACTGGGAGGGGCGGCTGCGCTTCGGCCAGCGGCGGGTGAAGTGGATCAACTGGCGGGCCACCCCGCGGCCGGAGTGGGGCGGCCCGGTCTGGTACGGCGTGGCCCTGAACATCACCGAGAGCTACGAGGCGAGGATGGAGCTGGCCCGGCTGCGTGACCGACTGCGTGACCTCTACAGCAGCCGCGAGGAGGTGCAGGAGGCGGAGCGCAAGGCCATAGCGCGCGAGATCCACGACGAGCTGGGGAGCCAGCTCACCGGCCTGAAGATGAGTGCCGCCTGGCTGGCGGGCCGGAGCGAGGAATTCCCCGCGGAACTCCGGGAGCGGGTAGAGGCCATGTGCGGGCTCACGGACCAGTCCATCGAGACCATGCGCCGGGTGGCGGCGGAGCTGCGGCCGCGGGTGCTGGATGACTTCGGGATCGTTGCGGCCCTGAAGTGGCGGGCCGCCGACTTCGAGCGCCACAGCGGGATCCCCGTGGAACTGACCACACCGGCGGAGGAGTCGACGGTGCCCGCGATCCTGGAGACGACCCTGTATCGCGTCTTCCAGGAGGCCCTGACCAATATCGCCAAGCATTCGGGGGCGACCCGGGTGGACGCCATCCTGGAAGAGCGCAACGGGCGCCTGACCCTGTGCATCCGTGACAACGGCCAGGGGTTCGATAGCGCAACCCAGGAGGATCCCCACCACAACGGGATCTTCGGCATGCGCGAGCGGGTCATCGCCCACGGCGGCGAGTTCGAGATCAATAGCGCCCCGGGTGAGGGCGTTGTGCTTTGTATCCACATTCCCCTGGCAACGGGAGGTCCGAGTCATGTCGAGCACGACTCGCGTGATGATCGTCGATGATCATGCGGTGGTCCGGGAAGGACTGAAGATGATCCTGGAGGGTCAGGAGGCCATCAGCGTTGTGGCCGAGGCCGGGGATGATGCCAGTGCCCTGACCCAGGCCCGCGAAAGGGAGATCGACGTGGTACTGCTGGACGTCTCGCTACCGGGGCGCAGCGGCCTGGAGATCCTCAAGCAGCTCCGTCGGCAGTATCCCGATCTGGTCGTGCTCATGCTCAGCATCCACCCCGAGGACCAGTACGCCGTTCGCTTCCTGCGGGCCGGGGCCAGCGGCTACATGACCAAGGAGACCGCACCGGCGGAACTGGTGGCCGCCATCCGCAAGGTCGCCAGTGGTGGTCGCTACGTGAGCCAGCAGCTGGCCGAGTGTCTGGTGGAAGAGCTGGAGAAGCCTGACACCGGGGAGCCGCACACGCGACTCTCGGATCGTGAGTATCAGCTCCTCGTCCGGATCGGGCAGGGTCTCAAGCCCGGCCAGATCGCCGAGGAACTCCACGTGAGTACGAAGACCATCAGTACCTACCGGACCCGCCTGCTGGAGAAGATGGGACTCTCCAGCAATGCCGAGCTGGTCCACTATGCCGTGCGACAGGGGCTGGTGGACTGAGGCACCCGTCCCGGAGTCTGGCTGCGGTGTAGGCCATTTCCCGACAGCCTGCCCGCCTTTTCCCGACATCTCCGCTCGGTATTCCCCCGACATCAATCCCGGCTTCGGCCCGACTGTTCGAAAAACGGCCACCCGTAGAGACTGTGCACCGATTCATTCTTCCGCCAACGGAGCGGTTCCGGGAGTGACGGTGACGACGATGACGGATGGTCAGGCAGCGGCGGCAAACGCCGGGGTTCCCTTCTGGCAGATGGCCGCCATGCCCCTGCTGACCGGGTCGGCCGGGACGCTCCTCCTCCTTCTGGAGGGGCACTTCACGGTGGCGGGCCTGCCGCTGCTGCTGGGTGCGGTGGCGACCTACCCCCTCCATCGCTGGTGGACTACCGCGCTTGCCGTGCGGCCTCCCGAGACGGACGCCGCGCCCTCCGAAGGGACCATCCCCGTCGAGCACATGACCTCCCTGGAGGAGGCCTGTATCGAAGTGAGTTCCATCAGTGGCCGCAACGTCGAGACGGCACGCGGCCAGACCGAGGAGGCCATCACCGAACTCTCCCAGCGTTTCTCCCAGCTGGTGGACCGGCTCACGAACACCGTCGAGGCCTCGGAGAACGCCACCAGCGGCGAACAGGGCCTGGTCCAGGCCTTCGAGGCCTCCCGCGGTGAACTCAACGAGATCGTCAGCAGCATGAAGGTGGCCATGGAGACCCGGGACACCATGCTGGAACAGGTTCGCGAGCTCACCGGCTATACCGAGGACCTCAAGGATATGGCCACCTCCGTGGAGGAGGTCGCCTCCCGCACCAACCTCCTGGCGCTCAACGCCGCTATCGAGGCGGCCCGGGCCGGTGAGGCCGGCCGCGGCTTTGCCGTGGTGGCGGACGAGGTCCGCAGCCTCTCCCAGCGTTCCGGCGAGGCGGGTTCGCAGATCAGCGAGATGGTCAATCGGGTGGGCGATGCCATGCACCGGACGCTGGAGAACGCCGAACTCTCCGCCAGCCGCGACGCCGACATGACCCGCCAGGCCGAGGAGACCATCCGGGGCGTGCTGGAGCGGCTGCGCGGCGTGGCGGACGGGCTCTCCGATTCCACCGGCCTGCTGCAGCAGGAGGGCCGCGGGATCCGCGACGAGATCGCCGAGATCCTGGTCAGCCTGCAGTTCCAGGATCGAGTCAGCCAGATCCTGGCGCAGGTGCGGGAATCCTTCGAGGAATTCGAGACCGAGGTCTCGGAGCGCGCCGAGCGGCGGCGCGTCTCGGGCCACTCCGAACCCGTTCACACCGCGGCGATCCGCGAGCGCCTGGAACGGAGCTACACCACCGACGAACAGCGCCGGAACCACGGCGCGGGCGAAACGGCCACCGCCGATGACGGTGGCGACGATATCACCTTCTTCTGAACCCCCCGGAGGCAGCCATGAGCAAGACCATCCTAATCGTCGACGATTCCGCATCCCTGCGGCAGGTGGTGGCCATCGCCCTCAAGGGGGCGGGCTACGAGGTCATCGAGGCCGGTGACGGCCAGCAGGGCCTGGAGGCGCTCAAGGGCCAGAAGGTCCACCTCATCGTCAGCGACGTGAACATGCCCAACATGGACGGCCTGAGCATGGTGACGGAGATCAAGAAGGACGCGAACTACAAGTTCACGCCGGTGATCATGCTGACCACCGAGTCCCAGGAAGAGACCAAGAAGAAGGGCAAGGAGATCGGGGTCAAGGCGTGGATGGTGAAGCCGTTCAAGCCGGAGCAGATGCTCGACGCCGTCTCCAAGCTGGTGGGATAGGAGGGCGCCATCGTGCAGATCGAGGTATCGGAGGCCGCCGATGGCGGCTGTCGCCTGACGGTGGAGGGCGAGGTGAACATCTACGTCGCCGCCGACTTCCGGGCGGAGGTGGACGCCAAGATGGCCGGCTGTTCCGCCCTGGAGATGGACCTTTCCGGCGTCAGCGAGCTGGATACCACCGGGGTCCAGATCCTGATGGCGGCCAAACGGCAGTGCCAGGCCGAGGACCGGGAATTGCGCCTGGTGGCGCACAGCCCGGCGGTGCTGGACGTATTCGAACTCTACGGCCTGGATCGCTTCTTCGGCGATCCGGTGCTCCTGGCCGGAGAGGGCGGGACCGAAATGGAGGATCGCCATGAGTGATCGCCCACAGGACGCCTTCAACGCCGAGGCCACCGAACTCCTCCAGCAGATGGAGGACGGCCTGCTGGCGCTGGAGGACGGCGAACAGGACCCGGAGCAGGTGAACACGCTCTTCCGGGCGGCCCACACGATCAAGGGAACGGCCGGGGTCTTCGGCTTTGACGCCGTGGAACACTTCACCCACGTCGTGGAGAACCTCCTGGAGCTGGCCCGTTCCGGCGAGCTGACCATCGCCGGGAACCTGGTCAGCCTGCTCCTGCGGGCCCGCGACCACATGGCCGTGCTGGTGGCCGAGGCGGTGGAGGAGGCCGACCCCGATCCGGCCACCCCGGCCACCGGCGAGGCGCTGGCGGAGGAGCTGCGTGCCTATCTCGGTGAGGGGCTCGACGACGGGAGCGAGACCGGTGCCGAGCCGGAGGCGCCGGTGGACGAGGGGTCGGTGGAGGTCATGAACGACGGCCACCCGGTTGCCTCCGAGGACTGGCACATCTCCCTGCGCTTCGAGCCGGATGTCCTGCGCCACGGCATGGATCCCCTCGCCTTCCTGCGCTACCTGCGCAAGCTCGGCGACATCGTCCACGTGACGACCCTGGATGATGCCCTGCCGGGCCTGGGCGAGCTGGACCCGGAGGTCCTCCATCTCGGCTTCGAGGTGGAGTTCCGCAGCGAGACCGCCGACAAGGCGGCCATCGAGGAGGTCTTCGAGTTCGTCGAGGACGATTGCGAACTCCACATCCTGCCGCCGCAGGCCCACATCCACCGCTATGCGGAGATGATTCAGGGGCTGCCGGAGGGCGACCTGCGCATCGGCGAGATCCTGGTCCGCAGCGGGGCGCTTACCCAGCACGAGCTGGACGAGGCCCTGCGGGAGCAGACCACGCGCCGGAGCGAGGCGGGCGGTGAGACCGCGCCGCTGGGCGAGGTCCTGGTGGACCAGCAGAGCGTCCACCAGGAGGTGGTGGATACCGCCGTGGAGAAGCAGAGCCAGACCCGGGAGGCCCGGTCGACGGCCAGCAGCTCCCTGCGCGTGGATGCCGAGAAGCTCGACGCCCTCATCAATCAGGTGGGGGAGCTGGTCATCGCCGGGGCGACCACCAATCTGCTGGCCCAGCAGTCCGGCGACGAGCAGCTGGGCGAATCCATCTCGGTGATGGCCCGACTGGTGGAGGAGATCCGGGACAGCTCCCTGCGCCTGCGCATGGTGCCCATCGGCGAGACCTTCAACCGCTTCCGGCGCGTGGTCCGCGATGTCAGTGCCGAGCTCGGCAAGGATATCGCCCTCACCATCGAGGGGGCCGATACCGAGCTGGACAAGACCGTGGTAGAGCAGATCGGCGACCCCCTCATGCACCTGGTCCGCAACGCCATGGACCACGGCATCGAGAACGCCGAAGAGCGCCAGGCGGCCGGCAAACCGGCCCAGGGCCAGCTCCGGCTCAACGCCTACCACGAGTCCGGCAGCATCGTCATTGAGGTCGCCGACGACGGCGGCGGTCTGAACTCGGACAAGATCCTCGCCAAGGCGCGGGACCGCGGCGTAGTCGCCCCGGGGCAGGAGCTCTCCGAGGCGGAGATCCACCGGCTCATCTTCGAGCCCGGCTTCTCCACCGCCGGCGAGGTTACCAACCTCTCCGGCCGCGGGGTCGGCATGGATGTCGTGAAGAAGAACATCGAATCCCTGCGCGGCAGTGTCGACGTGGAGAGCCGCTACGGAGAGGGCTCCATCATCCGGATCCGGCTGCCGCTGACCCTGGCCATCGTGGACGGCTTCCTGGTCACCGTGGCCGGCGCCAGCTACGTCATCCCGCTGGATTCGGTGCTGGAGTGCGTCGAACTCACCGATGACGACGCCCGGGATGCCGGCGAGCAGGGGTACATCAACCTGCGCGGCGAGGTGCTCCCCTTCATCCGCCTGCGGCGGATGTTCGAGCGCAATGCGGGTTATGCCGAGCGGGAGGCCATCGTCGTGGTCCAGGTCAGCGGCCACAAGGCCGGCCTGGTCGTCGACGAACTCCTGGGCGAATTCCAGACCGTCATCAAGCCCCTGGGGCAGCTCTTCCGGGAGCTGGACGGCGTCAGCGGCGCCACCATCCTCGGCAGCGGGGAGGTCGCCATGATCCTCGACGTCCCCGGCGTCATCCACCGTGTCGACTGGAAGAACGGCGAGGGCCGGCCCGGGCAGAGCCCGGCGCTGGAAGCCGAACGCCACGGTCAATAATCATCAGCAACCAGAGCCAACGCCGTTGGTCTCACGAGGAGGACACCGTCATGGTGCGTTTCAAGAATCTTTCCCTTGCCAAGAAGCTCTCCCTGGGCTTCGGGCTGGTCCTGGCGCTGCTGGCCATCATCAGCGTCGTGGCCTTCAACTCCCTCTCCACGAGCAGCGACGGCTTTGCCGAGTACCGCGAGACGGCGCTGAGCACCAAGACCAGTGGCCAGGCCCAGGCAAACCTGCTGGAGGCGCGGCTGGCGGCGCTCAAGTTCATCGATGACGGTTCCGAGGCCGCCGCCGAGGCGGAGCATGAGCGCCACGAGGCAACCCTCCAGTTCCTGAATGAGGCCGATCAGTATATCGACGACCCGGAACAGCAGGCACGCCTGGCCGAGGCCCGGGAGCTGACGCAGCAGTACGGCGAGGCCTTCAACCAGGTCGAGGAGTTCAAGGCGGAGCGCAACCGCCTCTTCGACGAGGTCCTCGCCGTGGAGGGCCCGATCATGGAGCAGCGGCTCACCGACATCATGCGCTCCGCCGAGGAGGACGGCGATGCCAGTGCCGCCTACGTAGCCGGGCAGGCCATGCGGAATCTCCTGCTGGCCCGGGTCTATGTCATGTACTTCGTCGACGATAACAGCCAGTCGGCCGTGGACCGGGTCGCCAAGGAGTTCAGCCAGTTCGACCAGCGCATGGCGACGCTGGACCGGGAGCTGCAGAACCCGGAGCGCCGGCAGATGATGGAAGAAATTGTCGCTGCCAAGGCGGAATACGAGAAGGCCTTCGACCGGATCGTCGAGGTCATCTTCGCCCGCAACGAGGTCATTGAGGGCACCATGGATCAGGTGGGGCCGGAGATCGCCGCGACTCTGGAGGCCATCAATCGCGAGAACGCTGACGTCCAGGACGAGATCGGCCCGCGCGTCCAGGGCGCCAACGAGCGCGCCATGGCCACCGTCCCGACGGTGAGCCTGGTCGCCCTGGTGGTCGGCGTCTTCATGGCCTGGGTGATCACCCGCGCCGTGACCCGGCCCGTGGCCCGCGTGACCGAGTTCGTCGAGCGCTTCGGTGACGGCGACCTCACCGCCGACCTCACCGTGGACAGCGAAGACGAAGTGGGCCGGATGAGCCGCGCCCTGAGCAACGCCGTGGGCCGCGTCCGCAAGGCGCTGGTGGACGTCAGCCAGGCCACCTCGGCGCTGGCCTCCGCCTCCGAGGAGGTGAGCGCCACCTCCCAGAGCCTGAGCCAGGGCGCCACCGAGCAGGCCTCCTCCGTGGAGGAGACCAGTGCCACGGTGGAGGAGGCGCGCTCCTCCATCCAGCAGAACACCGAGAACGCCAAGTCCACCGACGAGATCTCCACCGGCGCCTCGAAGAAGGCCACCGAGGGCGGTGAGGCGGTGCGCGAGACCGTCACGGCCATGAACAACATCGCCGACAAGGTCACCCTCATCGAGGACATCGCCTACAAGACCAACCTCCTGGCGCTGAACGCCGCCATCGAGGCGGCCCGGGCCGGGGAGCAC
>Ga0102925_1001325_pt1 | contig 13706 bp, 12 predicted proteins | sample SalPonR1_A_D1_MG_FD_78216 | JGI IMG/M metagenome (GOLD analysis project Ga0102925, IMG submission 78216) | Salt pond soil microbial communities from South San Francisco under conditions of wetland restoration - Salt Pond MetaG R1_A_D1_MG | ecosystem: Environmental > Aquatic > Marine > Intertidal...
AGAGCGCGTCATCGGCAAAGGACGAGATGAACGGGATAAGCATGATCCCCATCACGCTGCCCGCCGCGAGCGCCGTATTCGGCGCCACGTCGAGTCCGATCGCCTGACCGAAGCTGCGCAGCGCCGGGGCCACCACGAGAATGGCGAAAAAGCCGTAGACCACGGTCGGCACACCGGCGAGGATTTCCAGGAACGGTTTCGCGATGGAGCGGAAGCGCTTGGGCGCGAATTCATTGAGATAGATCGCCGACATAAGGCCGACCGGCACCGCAAGAAAAAGCGCAACGGTGGTGATAACAAGGGTTCCCAACATCACGGGCAGCCAGCCAAAGGCCCCTTCTGCGGCGACCTGATCTTCGCGCAGAGGGATTTGCGGCTCCCAATTGGTTCCGAACAGGAATTCGCTTACCGACACCTTGCCGAAAAACCGGATTGTTTCGAACATCAGCGACGAGATGATGCCGATGGTCACTAGAATAGCGACAATCGAACAGAAGATCATCAGCCCCGAGACAATACGTTCCACGCCGTGGCGCGCCCGGAATTCGGCGGTGACCTTGCGGCGTGAAAGAACCAGAATGGTCATCGAAAATGCCAGGACCACAATCAAAAGAAGCTGCCCGCTGCGCTTGTTCAGTTCCGCAAAACGGTCAGCAGCCTCGAATTTCCATGGCTCGGGCGTTCCGAACACCGAACCGCCGGCGATGGATTTGATTTCGGCGACAATGAGTTGAACTTCACCCGTGCCAAGTCCCTGAAGCCGATCAGACAATCCTGATTTGAGGATCATGTCTATGACCGGTCCCTCAAGCGCCAACCAGGTCAAGATAAGCACAATGACCGGTACAAGGATCATGAGGAACGAATAGAACCCATGAAACCCGGTGAGAGAATGAAGGCGCGCCCCGTCGTTTCGGATCGCCGAAGCCGCTTGGCGGTTCCAAACATATCCGACAACGGAAAGAATGAGGAGGCAGAGGAATGCTGCGGTGGTCATGTCGCCCTCGCGTAAACCAAAATAAACCGCCCGACCACAAATGGCCGGGCGGAGATGATTTCAAATCCGATTAGGATTTCGGTTCCATGCTGATGGCCTCGACGGCCTCTTTCTGCTCTTGGGCACGCTTCTTGTCACCCAGCGGGACCATGCCGCGCTCGGACAGGTAGCCGCCCGGGCCCATCGAGTCTTCAGAGGTGTATTCCTCGACGAATTCCTGAAGGTTCGGGATCACGCCGCGATGCGCGTTCTTGACGTAGAAGAACAGCGGGCGCGAAATGCCGTAATCGCCGCTTTCGATGGTGTCAAAGCTGGGCGTGACGCCACCGATGTCGACGGCCTTGAGCGTGTCCTGGTTCTCGAAGAGGAACGAGTAGCCGAAGATGCCGAGAGCGTTTGCATCAGCATTCAGGCGCTGAACGATCAGGTTGTCATTCTCGCCTGCTTCAACGAAGGGGCCGTCCTGACGAAGGCGCGCGCAATGCTCCTCTGCCCAGTCCTCGCCCTTGTCGGCGATCATCGGAAGTTCCATGCAGCCTTCGACAATGGCCAGTTCAACGAACGCGTCGCGCGTGCCCGAGGTCGGCGGAGGGCCGTAGGCGAGGATTTCCGCGTCAGGCAGGCTCGAGTCAACATCCGACCACTTCATGTAGGGGTTGGCGACCATTTCGCCGTCGACCGGCACTTCTGCGGCAAGACCAAGGTAGACCTGCGTTTTCGTCAGATCCCAGTCGTGCTCGCTGTCACGCGACACGGCGATCGACAGACCGTCCGAGCCGATCTGTACTTCGGTGATGTCGGTCACGCCGTTTTCCTGGCAAAGCCCGTATTCGGAGGCTTTCATGGCGCGCGATGCGCCTGTGATATCCGGATGGCTTTCACCAACCCCGCCACAAAAGATTTTCATGCCGCCGCCGGTGCCCGTCGATTCGACGATGGGCGACGGTGCGCCGGTCACGTTGGAAAAGTTTTCGGCGGCAGCCTGGCTGTAGGGAAACACGGTGGACGAGCCGACAACGCGGATTTCGTCACGCGCCTGTGCGACGCTCGCGGTAGCAGCGACGATGGCGATGGCCGATGTCGTGCGGATCAATGAAGACATATTTTGCTCCTGTCTGAGGTTGGCAGCGACCGCATGTAGCTTGCGGCCTTGCCCGGCGGGATACGCTTCGCTGGCAACGCTTTTGTTACGCTTTCGTAACGGTTTTATGACAAAGGGCGCGGTGAGGCGGATAAAGTTGAAAAAGTCACGAGCCATGTTTGGAGTGCCCGCAATTTCTCAAGTCACTGCGGAAGTATAACCCGAAATTCGCTTCCTCTTCCAAGTTCGCTCTCGATTCTGAGGCGACCCCGGTGGCGATTGATGATATGTTTCACGATCGCAAGGCCAAGCCCTGTGCCCCCCATTTCCCGAGACCTGTGGCCGTCGATTCGGTAGAATCGCTCGGTCAGGCGCGGAATATGAATCGCGGCAATACCCGGCCCTTCATCGCGCACCGCGAGCGTGACCGCCCGCCGCCGCAATGTCGGATCGTAATCCAAAATGGTGATCGTGACATGCACAGCTTTCCCGTGCCCACCGTATTTCACCGCATTTTCGATGAGGTTCGTGGTCACCTGTCGAAGCTGATCGGAATCCCCGGAAATCTGCACCACCTCGGGAAGATCCTCAACGATCTCGACCCCGGACTCGTCACTGATGGGTCGCAAAAGATGGATCACGTTTCGCACCAACCCGGACAGATCCACATCGGTTTGCGGGCGAATGCGTTCTTCGCTTTCGACTCGGCTCAGGGCCAGAAGATCCCGCACCAGACGTTCCATCCGCGTGGCCTCGGCATACATCGTTCCAAGAAACCGCTCCGTCGCCGCCGCGTCGCCCTTGGCCGGTCCGCGCAATGTCTCGATGAACCCCATGAGCGCGGTCAGCGGCGTGCGCAACTCGTGGCTGACATTGGCCACGAAATCGCGCCGCATCTGGCCCGCTTGTTCCACATGGGTCATATCCTCGAACGACACGAGCACCCCGGAAAGCTCCGCGAACTCCACCCATGCCGCATGCACGTCAAAGGTGGTGTCCTGTGCCCCGTCATTGCCCAGATATCGCGCGGTCTGGGTTCGGTGGTCGCGCAGACAGGCTTCGATCGCGTCCATCACCACCGGCTGACGCAGCGCGGTGATGAAATGCCGCTCAAGAAGGTTGTCTCCCAAAAGAGCGCGCGCCTTGTCATTGACGCTGTGAATCCGCTCGTCCCGTCCAATGACCAAAGCCGCGATCGGCAGGCCCGCAATAAGCGCGTCTATATCGGCGCGCGGTGCGTTCATCCTCAGATCGGGTCCAGACCGGCGCGAAACCGGCGCATGGCATCCTGATAATGCTCCGCACTCAGTTTCAAGGCGTTGATCGCCTCCTCGTCAAGTTCCCGGACCACCTTACCCGGTGCGCCCATGACAAGGCTGCCATCGGGAATTTCCTTGCCCTCGGTCACCAGCGCACCAGCCCCTATCAGGCAATTCCGACCTATCTTGGCACCGTTGAGGATGGTCGCCCCCATCCCGATCAGGCTGTTGTCACCAATCTCGCATCCGTGCAGCATCGCCTTGTGACCAACGGTGCACCCTGCCCCAATTGTCAGGGGGAATCCTATATCGGTATGCAGAACACAGTTTTCCTGAATGTTGGTCCCTGCCCCCACGCTGATGAACTCGTTGTCTCCGCGCAACGTGGCCCCGAACCAGATTGATGCCGCCGTTGCCAGCGTGACATTCCCGATCACATTCGCGTCCGGCGCGATCCAGAAATCCCCGTCGTCGGGGGTGTGCGGCGCGTGGCCGTCCAATGCATATAGTGTCATTGCCTCTCCTCGAATTCGCTTTGCAACTTGCGCACATGTTCGGTCAGCGCGGGTTGTTGTAGCCGTTTCATCCGCGCCGCCTTCACTATCGATCTGAGCCGTTCGGATGTCTCGGCGAGGTCGTCGTTTATCAGAACATAATCGTATTCGGCCCAATGGCTTATCTCGTCCCAGCTTTTCTGCATTCGCTTGCCGATGACCGCTTTGCTGTCCTGCCCGCGCCCCACCAGCCGACGCCGCAGTTCGTCGATCGAGGGCGGCAGGATGAAGATTGACAGCGTATGCTTGCCAAGATCCGAATTCTGGATCTGCTGCGCTCCCTGCCAGTCTATATCGAACAGAACGTCCCGCCCTTCGTTAATCGCGGTTTCCACCGGCGCCTTGGGTGAGCCATAGAAGTTTCCGAACACATGGGCATGTTCAAGCATTTCACCCGCAGTCACTTGGCTACGAAAAAGGGATTCCTCTAGAAAATAGTAATCCTTGCCATCCACCTCGCCCTCGCGTGGCGGGCGCGTCGTGGCCGAGACCGAGAAGCTGAGCGTTTCGTCCCATCCCAGAAGCTGCCGCGTGAGCGTCGACTTCCCTGCGCCCGACGGTGAGCTGAGGATAATCAGAAGACCGCGTCGCGCTGCCATCTTTGCGGGATCACTCGACATTCTGCACCTGTTCACGCATCTGTTCGATTACCGATTTGAGGTTCAAACCGATAGTGGTCAGCGCGCCTGATTGCGCCTTGGAGCATAGTGTATTGGCCTCGCGATTGAATTCCTGCATCAGGAAATCGAGCTTGCGCCCAATGGGGCTGCCCTCTGCGATCAATGCGCGTGCCGCTCCGATATGGGCGCGCAGGCGGCCCAGTTCCTCGGTCACATCGTTTTTGACGGCCAGCAGGGCAAGCTCCTGCGCCACGCGCGCCTCGTCCACGCCGTCGGTATTCTCCACAACCCGGGCAAGCGCCTCTTTAAGGGCGCGTGCGGTTTCGGGGCGGCGGGCCTCTGCAGCGACGTCTGCGGCCTCCGTCAGACGTTCGATCTCATCCAGATGTCCGTTCAGCAAGGCCTCTAGCGCAGCGCCTTCGCGCGCCCGCATCGACAGAAGTTCCTCAAGGATTGGGTCGAGTCCCGGCACGACTTTCGCCAGTAGGCCACCGGTATCGGCCTCCACCGCCCCCGCCTCGAGAACACCGCGCACCGTCAGGATGTCCCCCGGTCCGGCCGGCGCAAGCGAAACGCCTCGCGCCATGGCCTCTGCCTCAACCTGAGCCAGCGCATCCAGAACCGCGCCAAGCTGTGTTTCGTTCACGCTCAACCGGCCCGCCTGCTCATCGGCCTGAACACGCAAGGTCAGGGTGACATTGCCCCGCGACACCGCATTGCCCAATCGCGCGCGCAGCGCCGCTTCGAGCCCGTCGATCCAATCCGGCACGCGAAGCCGAAGATCAAGGCCCTTGCCGTTGACCGATCGCACGTCCCATTCCCAGGAATATCCGGCCCCCGACCCGCGCCCTGACGCAAACCCTGTCATAGATAACAGCAAATCCCGCCTCCTGCTGGCCTCGTTCCCCTCGTCCTAAGCCTTGCGCCCCCGCCGCGCAAGCCACCGCTCGGACGGAGCAACGCGCCTTCGGTTAACCCTTTCGATCAGTTTTTAGACAAATCCACCCTCAATTGTGGAATATTGTCCATGGGGCAAGGAGTGGAACCATGTGCGACGAACACGACAAAAGCGATGAAACCGGGATCACACCCTTGAAGCGCCTTGGCACCAAAGACGATGACGTCCTGCTCGGGGAATTCGTGGCCTATTGGCAAAAGATGAGAGGCCCCGACGGGCTGCCGCGCCGGTCAGATATCGATCCGCGCGGAATCAGTGCGCTTATCTCGAATGCCTTTGTCATTGAACGTATCGCGCCGGGTCTTGCCCGACTTCGTATCGCAGGCACCCACCTGAGCGACATGCTTGGCATGGAGGTTCGCGGGATGCCGCTCTCGGCCCTGTTTCAATCTGCGCATCGTGATCCATTGGCGGATGATCTGGTGCAGCTTTTCGATGCGCCCGCGATCGTGCATCACCGTTTGCGGGCCCACCCTGCCCGTGGCGCGGCGTTGGATGCGACCATGGTCATGCTGCCACTGCGTAGCGATCTTGGCGATACGTCCCGCGCATTGGGCTGTGTCCTGAGCCGCGGCACATTGGGCAAAGCACCCCACCGGTTCGAAATCCTCGGGCGCAGCATCACACCGCTCGACCTGAGCGGTCATCCGGCTGCCGTACCGGCGCAAGCCGAGGCCCAGAGTCAGACCTCGGGCTTTGCCGAGCCACACACGCCTTTCGGCGATTCCGGCGCGGAACATCCCAGCGAACGCCCCTATCTGCGCCTAGTGCGCTGAGCCCCGAGGCCGACGCAAAAAGAGGCGGGAAACCCGCCCCTCTGCTCAATCATTCAAAGCGAACAATCCTCAGACCGCTTCGGCGTGCCGTTGTGCGTGCAGGCTGGACAGTTCCTCGGCTACGAGAAAGGCCAGTTCCAGCGATTGCGACGCGTTAAGGCGCGGATCACAAGCGGTATGATACCGGTCGCTCAGATTTTCCTCGCTCACGGCGCGAACGCCACCGGTGCATTCAGTCACGTCCTGACCGGTCATCTCGAAATGCACACCGCCCGGAATGCTGCCTTCGGCCTTATGCACCGCAAAGAAGTCATGCACCTCGCGCAGGACCGCATCGAAAGGCCGCGTCTTGTATCCGGTGGCCGACTTGATCGTGTTGCCATGCATCGGATCGCAGACCCACGTCACGTTAAACCCTTCTTCGGCCACTGTGCGGATAAGCTTGGGCATATGCTCGCCCACCTTGCCCGCGCCGAACCGGTTGATCAGGGTGATGCGCCCCTCTTCGTTGCCGGGGTTGAGAATGCTGATCAGCTTCTTGAGGTCATCGGTGGTAATAGACGGCCCGCATTTGATACCAATCGGGTTCTGCACGCCGCGCAGGAATTCCACATGAGCGCCGTCAGGCTGACGCGTGCGGTCCCCGATCCACAGGAAATGCCCTGACCCGGCCAGCCATTTTCCCGTGGTCGAATCCACCCGTGTCAGCGCCTCTTCGTATTCCAGAAGAAGGCTTTCATGGCTGGTGTAGAAATCGACCGTCTGAAGCGTATGGGCGGTTTTGCTATCCACCCCCGCGGCCTTCATGAAATCGAGCGTGTCGCTGATCCGGCCTGCCAACTCACGATAGCGTTCGGCCTTTTCACTTTCGGTAAAGCCCAAAGTCCAGGAATGCACCTGATGCACGTCGGCATACCCCCCGGACGAAAACGCCCGAAGCAGGTTCAGCGTCGCCGCGGCCTGCGTGTAGGCGCGCAGCATCTTTTCGGGGTTCGGGATTCGCGCCTCCGAGGTGAAATCAAGGTCATTGACGATATCACCCCGGTAGCTGGGAAGCTCGACCCCATCGACTGTTTCGGTCGGCGCGCTGCGTGGCTTGGCGAACTGACCCGCCATGCGGCCCACCTTGATCACCGGCACCTTGGCCCCGTAAGTCAGAACCATGGCCATCTGAAGCATGACCTTGAACGTGTCGCGGATCGCATCTGCGCTGAACTGGTCGAACGCCTCGGCGCAATCACCGCCCTGCAACAGGAACGCCTCGCCGCGTGCGGCGGCGCCAAGTTCTTTCTTGAGCTTGCGCGCTTCGCCCGCAAAAACAAGCGGCGGATACTGGCTCAGACGTGCCTCGACGTCATGCAGCGCATCCATATCCACATAGTCGGGCATCTGGATCCGCGGTTTTTGCCGCCACCCTGATTTTTGCCACTCGCTCATTTTTGTCTCCACCATCGAAATATTGAGGGGGCTGTATAACCGACACGGCCCTGAACCGCCATATATGACATTTGGAAAAACTTGCAAATTCTCGTGCGACCCTTGTCTTTGTCGTAAAATTCCGAAAAGAGGTTGAAGTCGTAACGCAAACCCGATGGAGTCGCTATCCATGCGCGAGGGGACCAATTCCACGAAGTCCGGGCCGGGCCAGGCCCCGCGCCGCTTCGTCTTCGTCCTTATGGATAGTTTCACGCTGCTCAGCTTCGCCTCGGCGCTCGAATGCCTGCGGATCGCCAACCGCATGGCCGGCAAGCAGCTCTATGATTGGACGATCATCGGCGACTCGGAAGATATGATCGCGTGTTCCAGCGGCTCCCGCTTTCAGATCGACGGCCCCCTGAAAGAGCTTAGCCGCGATGACACCGTGATCTTGTGCGGCGGCATCGACGTGCATGTTCACACCACCAAGCGCCTGCTAAGCTGGCTCCGTCGCGAGGCCCGTCGCGGGCTGCCCATCGGGGGTCTCTGCACCGCGGCCTATACCATGGCCAAGGCCGGACTTCTCGATGGCAAGCGCGCGACAATCCATTGGGAAAACCACGACAGTTTCATCGAGGAATTCGAAGAGGTCGACCTGACCAAATCGGTCTTCACCATGGATGGCAACAGGATGACCACGGCGGGTGGCACCTCCTCGATCGACCTCATGCTTCATATCATCGCCGAGGATCATGACGAAAAGCTCGCGAATTCGGTCGCGGATCAGCTTATCTATTCCTCGATCCGCACCGATCAGGACACGCAGCGCCTTTCGGTGCCCACCCGTATCGGCGTGCGTCATCCCAAACTGAGCCAAGTCATACAGATGATGGAAAAGAACATCGAGGAGCCGATCTCGCCCTCGATCCTCGCGCGGGATGCGGGCATGTCCACCCGACAACTCGAACGCCTGTTTCGCCGCTACCTGTCACGCAGCCCCAAGCGGTATTACATGGAACTGCGTCTGCAAAAGGCGCGCAACCTTCTGATGCAAACCGACATGACGGTGATCAACGTGGCGCTGGCCTGCGGCTTCTCTTCGCCCTCGCATTTCTCGAAATGCTATCGCGCACACTATAACACCACGCCCTACCGCGAACGCGGCTCGCAATCCTCGCGCCTTTCGGTCTGACACGCGGCCTATTGCGGGCTCAGACGGTAAAGCGCGCCATCGCTCACCGACAGATACCAGATTGAGCCATCCGGCGCCTCTTCGATCGCACGCACGCGGCCCGTCTTGGGCCCCTCGATCTGCTCACGAAGCTCAAGCGGATCACCCGCCAGCCGCGCGATATGCCCGAACTTGAGCGATCCGATGAAATGGTGCCCCTTCCACTCGGAAAACATCTCGCCCGCATAAATCATGTGCCCCGAGGGCGCGATAGACGGATCCCAATAAAAGGCCGGCTGCTCCATGCCTTCTTTCGAACTGCCTTCGGGAAACTCACGGCCCGAATAATGCGTGCCATAGGAAATGACGGGCCAGCCGTAATTCGCACCTTTTTTCACACGGTTAACCTCATCGCCCCCCTTGGCGCCATGTTCACTCACCCAAAGGTGGCCCTCGGCGTCAATGGCCGCGCCCTGCGGATTGCGGTGTCCGTAAGACCAGATTTCAGGCTGCGCGCTGTCCCGCCCGACAAACGGATTGTCCTGCGGCACCTGTCCCTCACGCGTGATCCGGATGACCGACCCGTTTTCCCGACTCAGATCCTGCGCCGCCGGGCGGTCGCCACGTTCGCCCACGGTGACAAAGAGCAAACCGTCATCGGACTCGACCACGCGAGAGCCGAAATGCCGCCCGCCCCGTGATCCCGGCTCCATCTCCCAAATGATGCGCCAATCCTCCAACCTGTCGCCCTGCTCGGTCAGGCGCGCCACGGCCACGGCGGTGCCCGCGCCATTGCCTTGCCGTTTGGCCAGCGTAAAAATCAGCTCGCGGGTTCGGTCAAAATCACGCGGGATCAACAGATCGAGAAGCCCGCCTTGCCCCACCGCCGCGACGTCGCCGACGCCGGACACCTCCGTGCGCGCACCGTCATCATCAAGCCGCCAGAGCCGCCCACCGCGTTCGGTGATCAAAACATCCCCGCCGGGCAAAAAATCAAACGCCCATGGCGCTTGCAAAGCTCCGGCCATTTCCGTGACTGTCAACTCACCCAAAGATGTCTCGAGCGCACGCGCCGGACTCGCTAGGGCGCAGGTTATGGTTAACATGGTGATTAAACGGATCATGGTGTACCTTCCTCTCTCACATACGAGATAGGCACCCTCCCAGAATTTTCGATGATAGCGACCATCAAAGTCAGGTCCGCCCGCACCTGATTAACCTCAAAACGCGATATTTATCCACAGATATCTGTGGATAACCCTGTGTATAATTTCATAAACGCGATTTTTCGCAGTTAAGCACGCTTTCCACCCACCTTGGCCACATCCATGAGCCGGAGCACCATATCCTCAATATCCGAGGCGCTCAATCCGGCGATCCGATACATCTCTTCGGGACTCGCCTGATCAATAAAGATGTCCGGCAGGACCATCGACCGGAACCTGAAGCCCGCGTCGAAGACACCCTCATCCGACAGAAGCTTCGCCACATGGCTGCCAAAGCCGCCGACGGCGCCCTCTTCAACGGTGATCAGCGCATCATGTCGCGCGGCCAGATCAAGGATCATCTCCCGGTCCAGCGGTTTGGCGAAACGTGCGTCGGCGATGGTGGGGGTGATCCCTTTCGCGGCCAGCGCCTCGGCGGCGCGGCGCACCTCGCCCAGCCGCGTTCCGAAAGACAGAAGTGCAACACCCTGTCCCTCGCTGATGATCCGGCCCTTGCCAATCTCAAGCACCTCTCCGCGCTCCGGAAGGTCCACGCCTTCCCCCTCCCCGCGCGGATAGCGGAATGCGATGGGCCCTTCGTCATGCGCCGCGGCGGTGGCAACCATATGCACAAGCTCGGCCTCGTCGGCGGCAGCCATCACCACGAAACCCGGCAGATTGCTCAGGAAGGCAACATCGTAACTCCCTGCATGCGTGGCCCCGTCGGCCCCAACAAGGCCCGCACGATCAATGGCAAAACGAACCGGAAGGCGCTGGATCGCCACGTCATGGACGACCTGATCAAAGCCACGCTGCAAAAACGTCGAGTAAATCGCACAGAAGGGCCGCATGCCCCCCGCCGCAAGCGCGGCCGAAAACGTGACCGCGTGCTGCTCCGCAATGCCCACGTCAAAACAACGGCTTGGATACCTGTCCTCAAGCTTCTTGAGGCCGGTGCCATCGGGCATCGCGGCGGTCACCGCGCAAATCCGGTCATCCTCGGCGGCATGCCGCACGATCGCATCTGCAAATACCCCGGTATAGCTGGGCGCGTTCGGCTTCGATTTCTTCTGCGCTCCTGTGATAACGTCGAACTTCGCGGTGGCGTGGCCACCATCGCTTGCCCCTTCGGCGGGGGCATACCCTTTGCCCTTCTTTGTCAGCGCATGAATAAGGATCGGCCCGTTGGCCCGCGCCTTTACCGTGCGCAGCACCGGAAGAAGCTGCTCCATGTCGTGCCCGTCGATCGGCCCGACATACGAAAAGCCCAACTCCTCGAACAGCGTCCCGCCCACGGCCAGCCCCTTGAGCATGTCGCGCGCCCGCTTCGCGCCTTCCTGAAACGGCCCGGGCAGAAGGCTCACGGCCCCTTTCGCCGCGGCCTTCAGCTCCTGAAACGGGGCTTCGGCATAAAGATGCGACAAGTAGGACGAAAGCGCCCCCACCGGTGGCGCGATCGACATTTCGTTGTCGTTCAGGATGACGATCAGCCGCTTTTTAAGGTGGCCCGCATTGTTCATCGCCTCAAAGGCCATGCCGGCGCTCATGGCGCCGTCACCAATGACCGCGATGGCATCACCGTGCCCCGTCTCGCTGGCCCCGCCCAGATCGCGCGCCACGGCAAAGCCGAGCGCCGCACTGATCGAAGTCGAACTATGCGCGGCGCCAAACGGGTCATAGGGGCTCTCGGACCGCTTGGTGAACCCGCTGAGACCGCCTTTCTGACGCAGCGTCGGCATCTTCTCGCGGCGCCCTGTCAGGATCTTGTGCGGATAGCTTTGATGGCTCACGTCCCAGATGATCTTGTCACGCGGCGCATCGAACACCGCATGCAGTGCAACGGTCAGTTCAACAACCCCCAACCCGGCTCCAAGATGCCCCCCGGTTTGCGACACCGCCGAAATCGTTTCAGCGCGCAGCTCGTGGGCGAGCCGTAAAAGCTCGGGATCACTGAACCGCTTGAGGTCCGAGGGACTCTGAACCTGATCGAGCAACGGAGTCGCGGGACTGTCTGACATGATATGAACCCCTCCTTCGGGGCAATTTCAGCTTGTCCGAGCGATAACGAACCCCGCAAGCGCTCGCAAGCCGTCCGCCTTTGCTCCGTATAAAGATAGGGCGTCACGGGCGTCGTCAACAAGGGCCCGCGCTCGCGCCTTGGCCCCGTCCACGCCCAGATGTGAAACGAAGGTGGCCTTGCCGGCGGCGACGTCCTTGCCCACCGCCTTGCCCGTGATTGTCGCGTCGCCTTCGATGTCAAGCACATCGTCGGCGATCTGAAAGGCAAGCCCCACCGCACTGGCATACCGTTCAAGCGGCCCGGTATCCGCCCCCGCCATGACCGCCCCTGCGGTGCCCGACCACTGAATCAGCGCACCCGTCTTGCCCGCCTGAAGCGCAGTAATCTCCGCAAGATTCAGCGGAACGTCACTGCTTTCGGCCGCGATATCAAGGGTCTGGCCCAGAACCATCCCCTGCCCGCCCGCTGCCCGCGCCAGACCAAGCGCAAGGGCGGCGCGCGTCTCACCCGGCCCCACAGCAGGGTCAAGCACGCATTCAAAAGCAAGAGATTGCAGCGCATCGCCAACCAGAACCGCAGTCGCTTCGTCCCATGCCCGGTGGACGGTGGCGCGTCCGCGCCGCATGTCGTCATCATCCATACAAGGAAGATCGTCATGCACGAGGCTATAGGCGTGCAAAAACTCAATCCCGGCGGCAGGCCAGATGGCACATGCGTGCTCCACCTCATGCAGGCGCGCGCCCTCCATCACCAGAAACGCCCTAAGCCGTTTGCCCCCGGCACTGGCGTATCGCATGGCATCATGCAAAGGTTCGCGGCCAAGCGGTTCAAGGACACGGTCAATGTGCCGCGTCACATCGCGCGCCACCTCGTCAAGCTCAATCAGCACGCGTCAGGGGTCCGTCACCGGCGTGGTACCCGTGGGTTGCCCTTGCCCGTCAAGGGTGATGGCCGCCACCTTCTCTTCGGCTTCCTTCAGCTTGGTTTCACAGCGCTTTTTAAGCTTCGCACCCCGCTCATAGAGGGTGATCGACTCCTCCAGAGCCACGTCCCCGCGCTCAAGCTTGGCGACCACCGATTCGAGTTCGCGCATCGCATCCTCGAAGGTCATCTGCCCGACATCCTCGTCGCTCATAATCCGTCCTCTCTTGGCCTCGGGTCACCATAACCGTCCGGCCTGACAGGTTCAATTCGGTTGACGCAGATAGGGCCTTACGGGAATGTGCAGTATGGCAGAGCGTGGCGCAATCAACCTCGGAAGTGACTTTGACATGTATCTCGAGGTCGCCACCCGGCTTGAAACCGCGCGCGAAGACGATCCGGCACTGGCGGAATGCGACCCCGGAGAAATGATCCGCCATGTGCGGGGCAAACGGGCGATCCTTCATTGCACGCTCGATGACCGGCCCGCGGTCCTGCGCCTTGGTCTGACACCAAATGACACCGCGAATGCCAAGACATGGGCCGAAATGAAGCGCCTCTGGCCCTATATGCGCGACGGCAAGGCCCGGATCGCCGAACCCCTGCATTTCAGCCCGGACCACGACATCCTCATCGTGGCCGAGGTGCCGGGGCAACCGCTCCTTCGCAGCATACGCGCAAGCGACGGCCACTCGCGTGTCCGCCATCTCGCGCCCGCCGCCGGGTGG
>Ga0102925_1001328_pt1 | contig 13690 bp, 44 predicted proteins | sample SalPonR1_A_D1_MG_FD_78216 | JGI IMG/M metagenome (GOLD analysis project Ga0102925, IMG submission 78216) | Salt pond soil microbial communities from South San Francisco under conditions of wetland restoration - Salt Pond MetaG R1_A_D1_MG | ecosystem: Environmental > Aquatic > Marine > Intertidal...
ACAAAACATACTTATGAACGATGTATTGAAGAATTGCAAAAATTGTTTGATTATTATACTACAAAAGTAAATAATTCAACATTTGAAGAATCAATAGATTATACAGCAGAACGATTATTAAGTATGGATATAGAATTAAAATCGCATATACAAATGCGTGAAGAACAAAAACAGGTGGAATAAATGAGTTTAACAATTTTAACAAAGGAAGAATCAAAACAAGGTGCAAAACTTGAAGTTGAAGATTTTACAGACTATAACGGCGAAAACGGAGAACGTTGGGTGCGATTAATAGATGAACAAGGACGTGTTTTTAGTGGATATGTAAGTGAAGAATACGATTTTACAAACGAGGACGAGGACGAACAAGATGACTAAACCATTGCTTAAAATTACGGCAGAACATAAAACAACAGGAAAAAAAGTTGATATGGAATTTGTAAGTATTAAACAGTCAAAATTTTTTAATAAAGATTTTGTAAATTTTCGAGAAATAGGTTTTGCAGATACAAAACAAGGAGATGAAAAAAATGAGAAATTGTAAAAGTTTTTTTCCGAAACATAATTTTAGAAAATGGGAAGATTATAGACAATTTATTTCAGAAAGAACAGGAATAGTTTTTCTAATTCAGAAAAGAGTTTGCGAAAAATGTGGCAAGACTGAATTAAGAACACAAGCGAGTGAATAAAAATGATAAAAAATGTTGCAGAATTAATTAAAGAACTAGAAAAGATTGAAGATAAAACAAAACCAGTTTATGTGCATATTTCAGATATAAACCAAATAAATTGTGATATTATGAGTATAGACTTGGTTGATGACACGATTAATGATAGAGTAGATATAAATATTTAGGTGGAACAGATGAACGAAAAAATAGAAATTAGTAAAAACAAATTAGTGCTTTTAAGTAAATTGTTAAAAGATGTAAAAAACCTTTATAAAGATGTAGAGGGAAAAGAATTATTGAGATATAAGTATAAAACTCAAAGAAAAATGGTTGAAACAATATTTGATGAAGAAGCTATCGATACTTATATTGAGAAACTAAAAAATACTTTATATAAACATTCAATAAAAAAACAAGCAGAATGTGAATCACAGGTGGAAAAATGAGTTTTAAGACAGCTATAAAAGAATATGGATTGCTAGGTATTTTAAGGCGATTGTGGTGTATTTTATTTGGACACGACTATTATGTAGGGCAAGTTTGTTTACATTGTCACGAGCCAAAGAAACGAGCAGAAAGGAGATATTAAGATGGGATTCCTAAAAGATGGATTATATGAAACAATTAACGATGTTTTGGCAGAATTAGATGATATTACAGCCGAAAATGACACAAATATTAACTAAAAACCGAAACATTTATATATTAGTTAGTATATACTAATTACATCAAAGAAAAAAGTGTTGTTTGAAGCACTAAAAATATTCAAAGGAGAAAAGCAAAATGGATTTACAACAAGCAGAACAATTGGCAAAAGAACTTATTGCAGAGCATTGTCCTGAATATACTTTTCAGTTCGATAACGCAAAAGTAAGATTTGGCTATTGTAGTTGGAAGAAAAAAATTATTTCTCTATCAAAACATTTGGTTTTGATGAACAATGAAGAACAAGTTAAAGATACAATTTTGCATGAGATTGCACACGCATTAACTCCAAAACAATCTCATAATAGAGTTTGGAGAGCAAAAGCTATCGAAATTGGTTGTGACGGCAGTAGATGTTATGACAGCAACAAAGTAGAAAGCCCAAAAGGAAAATATGTTTATCAATGCCCAACGTGTGAAAAAAAATATTATCAGCATAGAAGAAGCAGAAAAACATCAGCTTGTGGAAAATGTTGTAAAACATATAACAATAATAAATATTCTAAACAACACGAACTTATATTTTTGGGGGTGTTAAGATGAATCTAAAACAAGTAGGTGGAGATATAAACTTTTTACAATATGGTGGAATCTTTGCGACAAAAAAATTAAACAACAGCGAGTTTGATTATTGGTTATTTGTGGAACTAATCAATATGGAAGAAGCGACAGGCGATACAGATACAGATACTTATATGATTACAATTAAAGCAGTAAGTCCATCAGAACCATCAGAAACCACTAAAAAAGACGCTTTATATTCAATAGGGTTAGAAGACCAATATAAAAAAATAAACGATATAGAGCCGTTTGAAATGGCTAAAATACTTAATGAGTATGGAACAGGTGCAGTATTGTTTTCAGAACAGGGAAACAACGCAAAAAAACTATTCAAACAAGCAAGAAAAGAATGTAATATGATAGAATCAATATTTGGGTTTTATATGGATAGACAATTGAACATGATAGGAAATACAGGTTGGGATTTCATAAAAGGAGAAATCGGATTTAAAAATTAAAATAAACGAGGGAAATAAAATGATTAAAGAACAAAAAACAAATGTAAAATTTAAAGATAAAGACAACAACTTATTTGATGTGAAATTTGAAATCACACAAAGAAACGGATATCCTGAATTTACAATGAGTGGAGAGGGAAATGGAAGCATGGGGCAGTGCGATAATGGTATTAAACCAAAAAATCCACAACAAAAAAGACTATTAGAACTATGGGATTTATACCATTTAAACGGACTGAATGCAGGAACTCCAAAACAAACAGAAATGATTGAGGAGATGAAAAATAAAACTGAATACGATTATGATAAAGCAAAAGCATATCTTAATAGTTTTGACAAAGACGGAAAACCAATAACAAATTTTGACCTTATAGAGATTGAACAGGAAAGAAAAGATATTCAAGAGAGAATAGATGAAGTAGAAAAAGAAATTAAAATACTTGAAGAAAAAGCAGAAGAATACAAAGGACAGGGAGATTGTTGGATTGTAGTAAAAGATTTGAATATTAAAGAATTTGTAAATGGATTTTTTGGGGCAAAACAATTTTTTAAAAAACAAATTTTAATCAGAAACAAAAAACTTGAAGACCTAAAAAAGATTTTAGAAAAGGCACAAGAAAAAACATTGCTTTATGACTATGGCACAGACGGAAAGTTATACCAATATGGTGCGATTTGGCATAGAGTAGATTTGCCTGAAAATTTATGGGAAGAAGTAGAACAATTAGTTAAAGAAATTGAAGAAATTGAAGAAAAAACAAAAACTAAAGGTGGAGAATGGGAAGATTTGCACGACTACAAAAAAGTTGCTCTTGGCAAACATTTAGAACTTGAACCAAACGAAGCAGAAGAAGATATCGAAGAAGAACGTGACGGCGTTTATTCATATTGTGGAACAGAATATCTTGTTTTAACAGAAAGTGAAGCACACGATAGATGTGAAGAATATCTAGGAGACGAACTTTGGCAAATGGCAGTAGAAAGTGGAAATACAGAACTAGGAAAACAAGACTGGATTGACTATGTGATTTCACAAGATGGTTACGGAACTACATTAAACTCTTATGATGGAACAGAATATTATGATGAAGAAAATGATGTATATATTATGAGGTGTTAAAATGAAAAAATGTGAAACTTGTGACACAGAAATGAATGAATCTTATAGATTTACAGATTGGCATAATGATTCCAAAGATGAATACGGAACATTTGAACAATGTAAAGAATTATTTGATAAAGCAGTTGCAGAAGATGAAACAGGCAGATATTCAATATATGATGTTTCAGAATGTCCTAAGTGTAAGTATTTTTTAGACGAGGGAGTAGTTTTCAATGAAAAATGCCCTGAATATGAGGTATAATAAAATGGCAAACATTTGTAATAATGATTTAATCATTACAGGAAAAAAAGAAGACCTTGAAACATTTAAACAATTTTACAAAGGCACAGAAATAGACAACAGAACTACTTGGATTGATTTTAATAAAATAAAATCAAACGCAGAAGACAAAGAACGAGTTAAACACGATTGGGAAAAATTAACAGATGAAGAAAAGAAACGTTGGCAAAATGATTTTAACTATTATTGGTTTAATCATGGTGGAATAAATTGGCAAGTAAAAAACTGGGGAACTAAATGGAATCCGATAGTTGAAGAACCAAAAATTCACGATGGAAAATTGATGTATTATTTTGATACAGCATGGTCGCCTTGTGATGAAATAGTAAGAACATTAATAGAAAAACACCCTGAACTAGAATTTGAACTTGGATTTGAGGAATGGGGTAATTGTTTCAAAGGAGAAATTACAGGAGAGAACGGCGAAGTAATGACAGATATTACTGAAAATTGTGATATTGCAGAATGTCCTGAATGTGAAATGACAAATTTAAAAGCAGTAGATGAAGAAGAATTTGTTTGTGGGGATTGTGGAACAAAATATAAATTAGAGGAGAATGAACAATGAAATCATATAGAACAACATTGTTTGATTACGCAATACAACAAAATTACATAGAAAAATCAGATGTGAAAACATACAAAGGACTCTTAATATTATCAAACAATTTTTATGACAAATCGTCATTTAAACGAATACAAAATATTAAAGAGGGAGATTTGGAGAGGAAATTAAAATGAAAAAATTTGAAGTAAATTTTGAAAAAACATTTCACTTAATACTAATTGACAAGGAGAAATAAAAAATGAATAAAATTATGAATAAAAAATTTCAAAAAGAAATGTGGTTAAAGGAGAATGAGCTTGAAGGATATTCAAACAATCATCGAGAAATAATGGGTAAAAATAAAAAAGATGTAGAATATAAAACAGGTTGTAAAGTCGAATCAGTTATTACAAAAGCCACGAAAAAAGAAATGGGTGTTTATTTATTGGAGGATTTAGACTGAACAGAAAGATAAAATTTAGAGTAGTGGAGTTAACTTACTACCAACAAAGAATTGTAGATGTTGAAGCAAACGACAAAGATGAAGCTTACGCAAAAGCAGAAAAAATCTTTAATGAAAAAACAAGAGATGAATTATTAGAAATGTCAAGCGAGGGATATTTTGAACATACATACACAGATGAGGTAGAATAAAAATGGTATCACATAGTGAATTAGCAAAATTATTTTCAGATGGTGCAGAAAAAGGCACAGGAAGTAGAATGTTTATTGAGGGAGATACAATATACTCTTATGGACATCATTTTCCAATAGCAAAACGGACAGAATGGGGTTATTTATTTAATTCAGACGGATATAGTAGTTCGACATCAGCACATAAAGGATATGTTGAAACAGCAATAAGTGGAGTTGTTGTACATATTATGAATTGTGATATTGCATATGCAGATAAACAAATAGCATACAATGAAAAAGAAATCGAAGAACTTAGAGGAAAAATTCAAAGAGCAAGAAAAGATGGTATAAAAGAAGCATACAAAGAAAGAATTGAATGGTTAAAAGAACAAAATAAATTATTAAAAAAGTATGGTGGTAAAAAATGAAATATAAATTTAATTATTTTTATGACAGACACGCAGAAGAAAAAGTTGAGGAAATTGAAGCAGACAATGACGTTGAAGCAGTAATGAAATTTTATGATATAGTTGGAATCGCAGAATTTGGTTGCATTAGAGCAGACGGACATTTTTTCACAGACGACAAATTTCCGAAAGAACGAGCAAAAATAAAAATTGGGTGTTAAACATGGAACAAATCACAGGACAACAAATAACAAATATTAGACCACTTGGAACACAATATCACAATGGTTGTGTAGCAGTATTTGATGATAAAGAAAATCGATATCTTATGAAAGTGAGTGAGATTTTAAAATTCAATACAGACTTTAATGGATTGGTATTTAATATCATTGAGAAAAAAATCCATAAATATTTGGAAGTTGTTGAGGAAGACAAATGAGTTTTAGAACAGAAAAGAGGAGAAACTCACACGAAGATTTTGAAACAAGAAAAGAACAGGCAATACAAAAAATAAAAGATAAAGTATTTGTTGCAACAAAAAAGAAAACCTATCAATTTACAGAAAAAGAATTAAGAGAAGATTTTGAATTTGATGACATACATCAAATGTATGACAAATTTGATAATTTTTTCACAGACGCAACATTTTTACTTTATCCCGAAGAAAAAATAATTGAGGTATAAAAAATGCCTTACAAACACGAATATTCAGAGCCAAAACAAAAAATAACAGAAACTTATGACCGAAGAAGAAAACTCACAGACAAACAACGAGAAGAAATTAAAGAGTTATACGGAAAAATATCACAGAGAAAATTGGCAAAGAAATATGGTGTTTCAAGAAGAACAATTATTTGGATTGGTTGTCCTGAAAAATATAAGAAAAACTTGGAAGATAGAGCAAAAAGAGGGGGAAGCAAAATATATTATGATTGTGAAAAACACAAAAAAGCTATGAAAAAACATAGAAAACACAAACATGAATTAGATAAAAACAATAAGTTGGTAGAAAAAATGTGTGAAGTGAAACAAAAATGCCCTCTTTGTAAAGAGTGGTTTGTATCAAATAATGGTAATCGGAAATATTGTTTTAATTGCAGTCCGAAGCCGAAAAATGCGAGGGAATAAAAATGGTTAAATGTATAATTTGTGAAGGGAAACAAAAACTAAACGTAAATACTAACTGGTATAATTTATGCAATAAACATTATAAAGAATTGTATAAATTAGTAAATAAAAAGGTGGAACAAAATGAATAAATATGAAAAATTAGCAAATAACATGATTGAAAAAATCAGCGAAATTGTAGAAGAAAAATATAATGTAAAACCTAAAAATATCACAGATGATGAAATAGAAAATCCGTCTTTAATTAACGGAAGTATTTATTATGATTTAGAAAGTGAATTTGCCGAAAAGATAGAAAAAATATCAGAAGATAGAGAAGATGGATTTTTTAAAATTCCATCAATGGTAATTTCAAGAGATGACCTTATTTCAAGGTTTGAGGGTAGTGGTGATTTTGAAGAAAAACAAAAAGAAATAACAGAAATATCCGATGATGATATGCAATTTATGGCAGAGAAAATGACCGATATGCTCATGGACGATTATTGGTTAGCACTTGATGAAGCATATAATAGTTTGTTGTATTGGCAAGAAAAAGAGAGGAAAAAAGAAGATGAACTTTAAAGAAGAAATTTTTGAAATAGCATTTGGAGATAACGCAATAAATAAAGATTATGCAGAAGAAGAAGTTGTTGCAAAAATAAGAGAATTTAGCGACAAAGCATTACAGGTGGAACAAAATGAATGATGAAGAAAAAGTAATAAAGTTAAAAATCATAGCAGAGTTAGACCATTTTTTTAATCAATGTGCAGACAATGATTTCAAAAATTTAAAATCAGACAACGAGGAATACACAGAGGACGAAATGGACGACATTGAGAGTCTCTTTATGAGTTTTAGGCATGTTATTGTAGGGACAGACTGGGACGGCGAGAAACGAGAATATGAAGCTTATGAGGTAAGATAAAATGTTACGAAAAAAGGTTGCATACTACCATAAACTAGAGGGAGAAATAATTGACTTACTAGATAACATGGAAAATGCAGGAGAAGAATGTAATTGCGATGATTGTGAAAAAATAGATTTTGTCCATAACGGAGAATGGAAAGAAATCACTACAAGATGTATAAATTGTGGTGGATATATTGATAATTTAAGATGAGGGAAAAAGAATGAAAATAAATGTTATAACTACAATAGAAATAGATAAAGATGTTGAAGAACAATTAACAAATAAAGATGTTGATGAAGTGTATGAAGAATTTAGAGAAATCATTAAATCAGCACATTTAAGTCAAGATTTAACAAACTTTTTGTTTGTGAATGCAGATACAAATATGCAAATTGAAGATGAGGTGGAATAATGAAAGTATTAATATTCGATTCAGGAAATGAGGACGATGATTTTGACTTTAGACAAGCAGAACAAATTGGCGATGAAGAAACATTATTAAAAAATGCAAACAGAATATATCCAAACATTCAAAGTTTTCAAAATGCAATAAATGACGAAGAAGAACAGGCATTTTTTGAACAATGGGTTTATTTTTTGAAAGAGGAAAATGAAAAATGAATGAACAACAATTTTTAGAGGAATATGTACCAACAGATTGTAGAGAAGAAGCAAGAAAAAAATTGCTTAAAATGATGGTATTTTCGCAAAAACAACAACAAGATATTAAAGAATGCCTTGAATGTTGTGAGGGGTCAGAACTTGAAAGAACATTAAGAGAAATTACAGGGGTGGAATAAATGGAATTGAACGAAAAAGATAGAGAACGAATCAGTTATTTAGTTTCAGAAATATTGTCAGAAAGAAATATTGTTGTTAAAGATGAATGGGAGGGAGATTTTTCAAAAGAACATGATTTTGAAGAATTACTAGGACACTTTGAAGAATATTTAACAGCAGTAGAAACGTATGACAATGTTGATAAATTTATGAACGAAGAAACAAAAAATAAAAAATCATATATTTATGGTTTATTTGACGGAGATGAACAAATAGACCAAACAAGTCTAGATGAAATGAATGAAAATTTGGCTTGGGAAATAATGGTTGAAGACGAAAAAAGAAATCCGAAAGGGCTTTCAATTAGCTTAATTGACGAGGTAAAAGAAAATGATAATTGAAGATAAAATATTAAATGAATGGGATATTTATTCAGCAGAAGAATTTAAAGAAATTTTTTGCATTGCAGAACCATTTGATATAGAAAATGGAGAATGTGACGAAGACTACATCAGAGGACATTTAGGTGCAGACGAAAGAAAATTCAGAGTAACTTTTATGGAATCAGCACGAGACAATGCTTATGAAGAATTTTGGAGAATACAAGAGGTGGAATAAATGGAAAAACATCTAATCAATCACTCTTACACTTTTATGATAGAGGACGGAGAAGATAGATATGTCTTACAAGATGTGTTTAATGAAGCAGAGAACGGAAGAATCACAACAGTTTTAGATACAAACGCAAAGGACATCACAGAAACAGAAAAAGGAAAAGACATCATTGAAAGATTTTGTGAGGAAAAATAGAATGGAATTTGGATTACTAAAAAGGACAGAAGAATATGAAGTTATCTACAAAGGAAACACATATTTGATGAAGATAACTAATGATGAAAAAGCAATGACAGATTCAATATTAATTTATGGAAATGGTGGAGAACTAATTGATGATAAATTAACAGAAGAAATCTATGACCAATTCAAAAAGGAGTGTTAAAATGGAATTGACATATAATGTATTTTTAGATATGTTTTTAACAGCCGAACATAATAATTTTTTTATTTGTTCTGACCAATTTTATTTGGTTTTAATAATATTAACATTTTTAGTTTTTGAAGTTTTAATCTTAGATTTTATGGATAAATATACATCATTAGGTTCTTTTTTAGAACTAAATTTTTTAAATGTAATGGCGAGTATTATAGTATCATTTTTAATATTTGGAATAATAATGTTATTTATAATTATACCAAAAACAATGATGATTATAATAGGAATAATATTATTAAAAATAGGACTATATTATTTAATAAGATATTTACAAATGAGGAAATAAAGAATGAAAGTAAAAGAATTAATCGAAGAACTAAAAGAATGTAATCAAGAAGCACGTGTTACTATTGTAGTTGGAAATGAAGATGACAACGAATTAGATACATCAAATTTTGAAGTGCATAGTAAAGATATTGATGAATATATTGAATTGTTTGTTTATACAGGAGATGTTGAATATGGGAAGAATTAGTTGGGATTACAAAATAAATATATCACGAATACACGACAAATATTCAAACGATAAAATATCGTTTGATGAATACATCAACGAAATAGTAAGAGAAGTTGTGTTACTAAAAGACAGAGTTACAGATGAAACTTTAAAACACGAACTTCAAAATTGGATTGATGATATGGGAAGTTTTCATGATGAAAAATTTGAACATATCCTTGATGATGGAGATGAAGAAGAATTACAATTTAGACTTGATGAACTCTATGATATTGGATATGCAGGAAAGCGTATTTGGTTTGGTATTTGAGGTGTAAAAATGACAGACAAAATTAAAGGATTAGTAGTAACATTTGAAAAAGACATCAGAGACGATGATGTTGTAGAATTAGTCAATGCGATTTCATTATTAAAAGGTGTAGTTTCCGTTAAAAAAAGTATAGGAAATGTCGATGACCAAATGAATAGGGAACGTGTAGAACACAATTTAAAGATTAAATTATTCGAGGTATTAAAATGAACACATTAGAACAAATAAGAAATGTAATAAAAGCTTTTGAAAGCGATACAGATATGGAAACACATCAAGCTTTAGACAAGATTAAAGATATTGTTGCAGAATCACAACGATTCCAAAAAGGAGAAATAACACAAGAAACATACAATGTAATCATGCACGATTTAGAATGTCTTGAAATACCACAAACAAAAAGTAATATGTATCATTATGCATTGTTAAAAGGTAACATACAAGACCTTTTTGGAGTGCAAGAAGTATTATCAATAAGTGAAGTGTATCTTGAAGAAACATACACACGAGACGACCTATATGCACTTTGTGATTACATTGCAGAAGAGGGGGCTATGCTATTTGGGGTAGTAAACAATGTTGCTTGTTTTAGAGCAGAACGTGACAAAGATGATAAAACAAACTATATCATAAAAGAATATTGGAGTAGTGAATAAAATGTTATATGTAATAATTTTTGGATTGATTGTATTTATTGGTTCACTTATAACTTTTTATGGAACAACATACCATGCTTATAAAAGAGATTTAGAATGGGTTGTTGCAATTGGTGTATCTATTATGCTGTTTATTAGTTGGTCTGTACCATTACTTATATATGATACAAAAGAAAAACCACTAATAGATGAAAAAGCACACCATTATTGTGAATCGCAAGGATACGACACATTTGAAGAATGGACAGGAGTTGGCGTGTTTCCATCTGAATACAATTTTGTTAAATGTAAATACGCAGACAATAGTTTTAAACCACGAGAAGATAGGAGTAGTGAATAAAATGAGCACATTAGATGATTTTGAATTTGAAAGACAACCTGATGTAAAGGTTTGTGGAATGACCGCTATAATAACAAAAGTTACAGATAAAAAAACTAGAAAAACAAGTTATACTTGTAGACTACCATTAGCTATTAATAAAAACACTAAAAAAGAAGCTATTAAAGAAGCAGAATTTTTAATGACTATGGTAAAGAGGTTAAAAAAATGAACTTAAATCACATATTTAGTAAAAAAATACCAAAAAAAGATTCAACACTAATAGATGAAAAAGATAGATTATTTTTTACATCTAGTGACAAAACATTTATTTTAATACCAAAAATTAAATGGGTAGAAGATTTTATTTGTGAGAATTTTGAGGTTGAAACAATAAAAAAGATACCTGAACACAAATTCACAACAAACAACATCTGCAACACAAATACAAAAGTGTTGGCAGAACTGTTCAATATCTTTGGAGATTCAAAAGATATAGATATTAAAGTTTCTGACAAAGGATTATTACACGTAGAAAGTGATGATTTAATCTATATAAAAACTCCTTATATGAGGTAATTAAAAATGAAAGAGGAAGACGCTATTAAATACGCAGATGTGTATGAAGACTTAAAAGATTGGGACTCACAAAAAGAGGCAGTAAAAGAAGCTTTTATGAGAGGATACGAAGCAAAAAATAAAGAAGAAAAATATGCTTGTTTGAGAATTCAAAAATCAGATATGCATTATTTGTACAAGTTATTAAGAAATGGTCAATTTAAAGCAGAAGAAAACTTTAGAAAAACAGAAGATATGAAACCATTAAATGACATTTGGAAAGATACACTTGAAGTCAATAAAAGGATACAAAAAGAAATTGAGAGGTTTGAATTACTATGAATAAAGAACAAGAACTAGAAGAATTTAAACGAACTTGTGTTACTAAAATGGAAAACCCAATAGTAACACAAGAACGAAATTTGAAAAAAATAAATAAAGAGTTATTGACTAAATCATTACCAAAAAAGTTTACAAAATTTAAGAAAATATCAAGTTTTGATGGAGATATATTCAGAGAAGAAAAACTAATAGAAATACAATTTGAAGATAAAACTTATCTTGGTAAGTGTTTTGTTAATAAAGAAAAAAGAGAAATGTATTGGAGACCAATGCATCGTTGGTATGTATTTATTGCAGAATTAGATAGTGCTTTTTCATATGATTTAGTGCAGAATAAAAAAGCTAAACTTGTAGCAACAGAAGTAGAAATAAAAAAAGCAGTAGATAAAAGAATTGATATGTTGAGACAAAAAGGGCAATATCATTTCAAAGAAGTTATTGATACTTATAATAAACTAAAGGAGTTGGAAAAATGAAATTTGAAATAAGTTATTGGATGTTAGGAGTAATCGAAGAAGCTATCAGGAAAAGAAAACAATCATTACCAGAGGGTAATCATCTGGGTTGTTCACATGATTGTGATAATAGATGGTGTGATATAGGACAATGTAATTTAATATTAAACAGCATAGATGAATATAGAAGTGAAGTCACAATTAAAGCAACTGGAGATACAAAAAAATGAGTTATACTAAAAATACAACCATATGGTGCGATTGGACAAATGAAGATGAAAGTGATATATGTAATAATTGGTACGGCAATGAAGGAAAAAATGTTAGTGATATGAGAGTTGATGCTAAAAAAGAAGGTTGGTCATATAAAGACGGAAAAGATTATTGCCCACATCATACGAAGAATATAGAATAAAAACGAAACATTTATATATAACCTAATATATAATAACTAATATACTTTTGAGAGGGAAAAATGGACAACAAACAAATAGAAGTTTACAAGGATTACTTACGAATGCTTTTTCAAGGGCATGTATATAGTGTCTTATGTCACTCTAAAGCAGGGCTTGGTAAGACTTATACCACAGTAAAATTATTAAAACAATTTGGCAAATCTTATGAATATAGTAGTGGAATTACCACAGCTGTTGGTTTGTATAAATTACTTTATGATAATAATGGAAAAGTGCTTGTGCTTGATGATATTGAAACAATATTTCAAGATGATAGGGCTGTAAATTTATTAAAGGCTGCACTTTGGGATGTTGATGGAAAACGAATAGTAACTTATAAATCATCAAGCGTTGTGCTTGAAGATTACCCTGATTCATTCGTATATACTGGTCAAATAATAATTTTAGCTAATGAAGTGAAAGGCAAAAAAGATGAGTCCTACAACGCTTTAATGAGTCGTTGTTTAAAATATGAATTAAATTATACTTTTGAAGAAGTTATCAAGATTGCAACATCAATGACAATGCAGTCATCAGACTTAAATCCCTCACAAAAAACAAAAGTTGTGGACGTGATACAAAGAAATATCCGTCCACAACACTCTTTTAATTTTAGATTGTTAGAAAGATTAAAAGCATTTGTTAAATATGATATTGAAAAAGCAGAATCATTATTTTTGGAAAGTCTTGATGTCAATGAAGAATTATCAGTAATCATGGATATTATTCAAAAGTATAGTTCGACAAAAGAACAGGTAAAAGCTTATACTGAAATAACAGGTAAAAGCCGAATGACTTTTTTTAGACAAAAAAAGAAAATGAAAAAGGATGGGGTATTAAAATGAAATTAAAAACAGATAATCGTAAAACTTCAATTGATATTGAAAAGATGGA
>Ga0102925_1001329_pt1 | contig 13673 bp, 15 predicted proteins | sample SalPonR1_A_D1_MG_FD_78216 | JGI IMG/M metagenome (GOLD analysis project Ga0102925, IMG submission 78216) | Salt pond soil microbial communities from South San Francisco under conditions of wetland restoration - Salt Pond MetaG R1_A_D1_MG | ecosystem: Environmental > Aquatic > Marine > Intertidal...
AACACCCGTTTGCAAGTGGAACACCCGGTGACCGAGGCGATCTTTGGCGTCGATCTGGTCCAAGAGCAAATCCGCGTTGCCGAAGGACATCCGATGTCCTTCACGCAAGACGATCTACAGATCAACGGGCACGCTATCGAAGTGCGTATCAATGCCGAAAAGCTGCCGGAGTTCTCTCCGCGCCCGGGCCGGATCACGCAATTTCACGCGCCGGGTGGTCTGGGCGTGCGCATGGATTCCGCGCTCTACGATGGCTACAGCATTCCGCCCTATTACGATTCCCTGATTGGCAAGCTGATCGTGCATGGAAAAGACCGCCAAGGCGCGCTGACCCGGCTGAGCCGGGCGTTGGGAGAATTGATCGTGGATGGTGTGGATACCACGGTGCCGCTGTTCCACGCGCTCTTGCAGGAAGAGGACATCCTGACAGGGAATTACAACATCCATTGGCTGGAACACTGGCTGGAGACCAACCTTCAGGATTGAGCGGGTGTTGGCCCGGTTTGGTGGGCCAACGATGGCGGTGTCTCTGATTACGGTATCAAGGTTAGGCTTTGGCGGCGTTGTGGGCCGGATTGATAGTAGTCCGACAGCCCCAATCGGTCGTCCTCGGGGACGCGGGTCCAATCAATCCACTCCATCTCAAACCCGGTATCCTGTGCCGCCTTGGCGATTGCCCCCCGGCTTGGAATGAGTCTTGGGTTCAGGCAGGATTCGGGGACGGGGCCGCGGTGGTTTTCCATGACGAAAACGGCGTCGTCGGTCATCGCGAACAATCCGTCGATCACGACCAACCTTGGCTTCACCGCCTTGATCGCTTGCAGGAGTGCATGCAGGTTTCCAAGCCGATCAATCACATCGAAAAGCACCACGATATCGTATGTGTACCCCTCCTCGGCATCCGTGGCCAAGGCTTCGATCGGGTTCGCCTCGCGCATTTCGATGCGTTCGCCCAGACCGATATCGGGAAGCTGAAGAAACCGTGACACCATGTCATTGCTTTCTTCGACGCCGACCACATGCAAAGCCCCGGCCGCGGCAAGGGTATAGCACCACCGCCCATCTTCGGCCCCCAATAGCAGGACGGTCGAATCCGCGATCACGTGCCGAAAATTATCCACCAGAATGGCATGGCGGGCCTGAATACGGTTGGCCATCATATTGACGTCGCTGTCCAGAAACCCGGCCGGTGTATGCTGATGATATGACATTAATGATCCTTTCGTCGCCCCGCCCTTGCAGGTCTACTCCGGGTGCCGATACTGAAAGGTTAACCGACCATGGGAAAACGCCTCGAATTGCGATGACCAAAGATGAACCGATCTTGACGCCCGAGCTTTTGCTGCGGGCCTACGCGGCGGGAATTTTCCCGATGTCGGAGCATCGCGATGATCCCGAGGTATTCTGGATTGATCCACGGCGGCGTGGGGTCCTGCCCCTCAAGGGGTTTCACATTTCTCGCTCGCTCGCGCGGCGGATGCGGAGGGGCGGATACCGGGTGACCTTGGATGCCGATTTCCAGACGGTTCTTGATGCCTGCGCCAACCGAGGAAACCTGGATCAACGAGGAAATCCGGCAGCTTTACACCGCATTGCACGGGTTGGGCCACGCGCATTCCCTTGAAATATGGGAGGAACACGACCTTGCCGGTGGCGTTTACGGTGTCAGCCTTGGCCGCGCGTTCTTCGGGGAAAGCATGGTATCGCCGCGAACCGATGGCTCAAAACTCGCGCTTGCGCATTTGACGGATCACCTTGATCGTTGTGGTTTCACGCTTTTTGACACGCAGTTCATTACGCCGCATCTGTCCAGTCTGGGGGCGGTGGAAATCAGCAGGGCAGAGTATCACAGCCGGCTTCACGAAGCGCTGAAAGGCGATGCCGACATACATGGCCTGCCGCTTTGTGAAGATCCTTATTCGGTTGTGCAGCGCAGGACCCAGACGTCGTAGCGTGGGTACTCCATCGCGTTCAGCGCGGGTGACGATCCGATCATCCAACCTTGGAAAACGGGTTGGTCGCGGCCTTCCTCGGAGATCGAGACAAAGGCAAAGGCATCTGCGGCGGGGTCGCCTTCGGGGTAGCGGCATTCGCCCAATCGCACGGTCAACCGGCCCAATGCAGCGCTTTCGCCGTTTTTCAACCTCAGGTCGGCGACATCACCGCTGACCTTGTCGAGACCGCGCAGGACGGCCCCGGTGCCCAAATCCACGGCTTCTTGCGCGACAGCAGCACCGGACAGGGCGAGTGTCAGGGCAAGGGCGGCACGGATCATTCCCCGTTGTCCTCGTCGCATGCCACGAATTTCATCAGCAAGGACAGAAGACCGACAGAGCCTTGGGTGAACTCGATCTCGTCGCCGGGTTCAAAATAGAACGGCGAACCGCCGGGAAGAATCTCGACGTAGTTGCCCCCCAGCAGGCCTTCGGAACTGACCGCCACGGCACTGTCGTCGGGGACTTCGATACCTTCCTGCACGGTGAACACCGTGCTGGCGCGATAGGTGGTGGGGTCAAGCTCGATGCCGGTCACGCGGCCGACCTTGACACCGGCCATGCGCACATCCGTGCCAAGGTCCACGCCATCGGCGCTGCGGAAGCTGGCCGCAAGTTCATACTCGCTCTGGCCACCGGATAGGCCCGTGGCCTGCCCGGCATAGACAAGGAATCCAATCGCCACGGCAAGGACAGCGCCGCCAACGAGTACTTCGGTGGTGTTTTCAGACATGGGCGTGCCGCCTTATTCCGGGGTCCAAGCCTCGTAATCCCGACGCTCGACAGGTTCAGGGCGTCGGATCGACCCAGCCGGAGCATAGGCCAACGCGGTCCCGGTCAGGTTTTCTTCGTGCGGCTTTTCCCAAGCCTTATGATCGAACGGGCGATCGGTGGGCGGTTCATCGAAGGTATGGTGCAGCCACCCGTGCCAATCGGGGCTTACGCGGCTGGCCTCGGCTTCGCCATTGAAGATCACCCAGCGGCGCTTGTTCTCGCGGTCGCGGTAAAAGGTATTGCCCTGCTCATCTTCGCCCACCTTGACGCCCTTGCGCCACGTGTAAAGCTGCGTGTTGAGCGTCTGCCCGTTCCACCAAGTCACGGCGCGCAGAAGAGTGTTGAGAATACCCATGAGAGACTCCTGATATCTTGGTGCCTTGTATGGCGAATTGCCGGGGCAAAGTCCAGTGCCGCACCCCCGGCTATTCGGCAAAAGAAAAGCCCCGCGTCAAGACAGCGGGGCTTTCAAACCAAAGCTATAATCACGCCATCAGCCGGCGCTTGCGCCTTCTTTTTTCTGATCGGCATAGATCATCAGCGGCGCCGCGTCCGAGGTGACGGCCTCTTCGTTGACGACCACCTCTTCGACACTGTCCATACCCGGCAATTCGAACATCGTGTTCAACAGGATATCTTCGAGAATCGACCGCAGGCCACGCGCCCCGGTTTTCCGTTCGATCGCGCGTTTGGCAATGGCCTTGAGCGCATCATCCGTGAAGGTCAGTTGCGCATTTTCCAGTTCGAAAAGACGCTGGTATTGCTTGACCAATGCGTTCTTCGGTTCAGTCAGGATGGTGACCAAGGCGTCGTCGTCCAGGTCTTCCAGCGTTGCAATCACCGGCAGACGGCCGACGAATTCCGGGATCAAACCGAACTTGAGCAAATCCTCGGGTTCGAGATCGGTAAAGACCTCCCCGATCCCGCGTTCGTCCACGTCGCGCACGTCGGCGCCAAAGCCCATGGCGCTACCCTTGCCGCGTTGTGAAATGATCTTGTCGAGGCCCGCGAAGGCCCCACCGCAGATGAACAGGATGTTCGTCGTGTCCACCTGAAGGAATTCCTGTTGAGGATGCTTGCGCCCGCCCTGCGGAGGCACAGCGGCGACGGTACCTTCCATCAGTTTCAGAAGCGCCTGCTGCACCCCTTCGCCCGAAACGTCGCGCGTGATCGACGGGTTTTCGGATTTGCGGGTGATCTTGTCGACCTCGTCGATGTAGACGATGCCGCGCTGCGCCCGCTCCACGTTGTAGTCGGCCGATTGCAGCAGCTTCAGGATGATGTTCTCGACATCCTCGCCCACATAGCCCGCTTCGGTAAGAGTGGTCGCGTCGGCCATGGTAAAGGGAACGTCCAGAATGCGGGCCAGGGTCTGGGCGAGCAAGGTCTTGCCGCACCCTGTCGGCCCGATGAGAAGGATATTGGACTTTTGAAGTTCAATATCGCTTTTCCCGGAATGGTTCAGCCGCTTGTAGTGGTTGTGAACCGCCACGGACAAAACGCGCTTGGCCATGGCCTGACCGATCACGTAGTCATCCAGCACCTGGCAGATTTCCTGCGGGGTGGGCACGCCTTCACTGGATTTCAGACCTGCGCTCTTGGTCTCTTCGCGGATGATATCCATGCAAAGCTCGACGCATTCATCGCAGATGAACACGGTCGGCCCGGCAATGAGTTTGCGCACCTCGTGCTGGCTTTTCCCGCAAAAGCTGCAATAGAGCGTGTTCTTGCTGTCACCGCCAGAGTTGTTCGCCATAACGTACCTTTCGGGCTGTCGGCCCCGGTTTAGCGGGCGCTTGCGCGCCGCGTGGTCTTCGTCTTGATCAGGCCAGCTTAAGACAGGCGCAGGACCACCACAATGTCAAAAATCACCGCGCCCCGTGGGGCGCGGCAGGCCTTTGTCAACTATCGCCGTCGTCACCTTCCGCCTTGGCGCGATTCTCGACGATTTCGTCGATGAGACCCCATTTTTTGGCCTCTTCCGGTGACATGAAGTTGTCCCGTTCAAGCGCATCCTCAACTTTCTTGAGCGTCTGCCCCGTGTGCTTCACGTAAATTTCATTGAGCCGCTTCTTGAGCTTCATGGTTTCTTCGGCGTGGATCATGATGTCGGTGGCCTGCCCTTGGTAGCCGCCAGACGGTTGGTGGACCATGATTCGGCTGTTGGGCAGCGAGAAACGCATCCCCTCCGCGCCAGCGGTCAGCAGGAGCGACCCCATCGACGCCGCTTGCCCGATGACCAGCGTGCTGACCTTGGGTTTGATGTATTGCATCGTGTCGTAGATCGACAGGCCCGAGGTCACGACACCGCCGGGGCTGTTGATGTACATGGAGATTTCCTTTTTCGGGTTCTCCGCTTCGAGGTGCAGCAGCTGCGCCACGATCAGGCTCGACATTCCGTCATGGACGGGGCCGTTGACGAAAATGATCCGCTCCTTGAGCAGGCGCGAGAAGATATCGTAGGCACGCTCGCCGCGGCTGGTTTGTTCAACCACCATTGGGACGAGGGTATTCATGTAGGTCTCGAATGGGTCTGTCATATTCCGCCTGCCTGTAGGTGTGGAGGGAGTTTAGAGATCATGTGCTAATGGAGTCTTAGTGGCGTGCAGGGGTAGCTGCAAGGGGCGCGGAAACTGTTTTGCATGGCATCTTGATCTGTCGACGACCGGCCCTACCTCAACAAATCTCTTAACGCGGATCAGAAGATGAACCGGTTTTTTCCATCCAGAAACAAAGGCTTGGAGCGCTTGAAGGGGTTTGCGCCGCATGCAGGCGGGGAGTACGCCCGGCTGCGCAACTACGACCTTGGCCCCGAGCGGCATGTGCATGTTTCACAGCTTTCCCCGTATCTGCGTCATCGCCTTGTCACGGAAGAGGAGGTTTTGCAGACGGTCTTGAACCGGCATTAGCGCGCTGCGGCGGAAAAATTCACACATGAAGTTTTCTGGCGAAGTTATTGGAAAGGCTGGCTTGAGATGCGCCCCGGCGTCTGGCGCGAGTACCGTGCGGGGCTTGCACGGGCGCTGGACCGGACCAAGGCGGAAAGCGGCCTGCGTCAGCGTTGGGAGGATGCCAGTCAGGGCGATACCGGGATTGAGGCCTTTGATCATTGGGCCAAGGAATTGCGCGAAACAGGATACCTGCACAACCACGCTCGGATGTGGTTTGCATCTATTTGGATTCACACGCTTAATCTACCTTGGGAGTTGGGCGCGGACTTCTTCCTGCGCCATTTGCTTGATGGTGATCCGGCGTCAAATACGCTGGGCTGGCGTTGGGTGGCCGGGCTACAGACCATCGGCAAGACCTATCTGGCACGCCCGGACAACATCCGAAAATTCACCCAAAACAGGTTTGATCCCAAAGGGTTGTCCGGGGTTGCTGAACCACTTCCCTCGCAGGGCCACCCAGAGCGCCGCCCGGCGCCGCAGGCCAAGCCCTTCACGGTGGGAGATCGCGTCGGTATCCTACTGCATGACGATGATTTGAATTTGAATCCCGTTTTTGAATCAGGTGTTTCTGCGCCTTTCTTCGCGCGACTTCTAACTTGTGAGACCCGCTCCCCTTTGGCGGTCTCACAAGATGTCGTCAGTTTTTCAAAACACGCGATGGAGGATGCCGCGCACCGTTGGGAAGACCGGCTTGGCGAGGATGGTGGTCTTTACAAATCCGCCGAGGCCGTCGCGGCTTGGGCAAAAAATACCAATCTGGATCAAGTGGTTACCCCCTATGCTGCGGTGGGTCCGGCAAAAGACCTGCTGGACGATCTGCACGACCATCTGGCACGCGAGGGGGTTGACCTCGTGCGTGTTGTGAACCCATATGATGCAAGAGCCTGGCCGTATGCGACGCATGGCTTCTTTCGCTTCAAGGAGCATATTCCGAAATTGCTGGATGCCATGCACCTTTAGGCGAACCACAAGAATGCAATGGGTTATCCGCCGGTTTTGCGGAAGGTCAGGTAGTGCGGCACGCGACCTTCGCGTAGGGCTTTTTGCTCGTACCGGGTGGAAATCCAATCTTTCCAAGGCGTTCGCCAATCTTGTGGGCCTTCCGCCAACCATTCAAACCCATGGCGCGGCACTTGCTCCAGCGTTTGGCGGACATAGTCGGGGATATCCGTGGCCACCCGAAAAATAGCGCCTTTTTTCAGCACCTTGGAGAGTGGTTCTAAATGCTCAGGCGTAACGAAACGGCGGCGGTGGTGGCGTTTCTTGGGCCAAGGGTCAGGGTATAGAAGGAAGGCGCGGGAGATGCTTTCGGCGGGCAGCACATCAAACATATCGCGGGCATCACCGGGGTGAACCGCAATATTCTGTGCGCCGGAGTCGCGGATTTTGCCCAAGAGCATGGCGACGCCATTGATATAAGGCTCGCAGCCGATAAAGCCGACATCGGGGTTCTGCACGGCCTGATGCACCATGTGTTCGCCGCCACCAAACCCGACTTCAAGCCAGACGTCCCGGTCCCCGAACAGCCCATTTAAATCAATGGTTTTCCGGTCAGGGTTCACGTCCCACCCAACGGCCCCCGGCGAGAGTTTCGCGAGGTCTTCGTCAAGGTAGGCTTCCTGCGATTTGCGCAGGCCCTTGCCCTTGAAGCGGCCATAGAAGTTGCGCCACGGGGCGCCGGAGGGATGCTTGTCTGAGGTCATGGGGTTTGTACGTCTCGTACGTTTTGTACGCGAGTTTCGTATGAAAATCGAACCGCCCCGAAGGTGAACCGTACGAGTCCTACGAAACACCTTCGGGGCGGGCGAAAATCACACGGATTTCTTGAGGGTCTCGACCAGATCGGTGCGTTCCCAGCTGAAGCCGCCATCGGCCTCGGGCTCGCGGCCGAAGTGACCATAGGCCGCCGTACGCTGGTAGATCGGTTTGTTAAGATCCAGCGCCTCGCGGATGCCGCGCGGGGTCAGATCCATCGACTGACGGATAGCCTTTTCGATTTCCGTCTCGTGAACTTCGCCGGTACCGTGGGTATCGACATAGATCGACAGCGGTTTGGCGACCCCGATGGCGTAGGAGAGTTGCAGGGTGCAGCGTTCAGCCATGCCGGCGGCGACGACGTTCTTGGCGAGATAGCGCGCGGCATAGGCCGCCGAGCGGTCGACCTTCGTGGGGTCTTTGCCGGAAAACGCACCGCCGCCGTGGGGCGCGGCGCCGCCATAGGTATCGACGATGATCTTGCGGCCCGTAAGCCCTGCGTCGCCATCGGGTCCGCCGATGACGAAGGTGCCGGTGGGGTTCACCCACCATTCGGTTTTGTCGTTGATCCAATCGGCGGGCAGAACCTCGCGAATGTAAGGTTCAACGATGGCGCGGATATCGTCGCTTGTCTGGTCTTCGCTGGCATGCTGCGTCGAAAGAACGATCTGGGTGACTTCGACCGGCTTGCCGTCTTCGTAGCGCAGGGAAATCTGGCTTTTGGCGTCGGGGCGCAGGGTGGGTTCGGCACCGGATTTGCGGGCCTCGGCCAGACGGCGCAGAATGGCGTGCGAGAACTGGATCGGCGCGGGCATGAGCGCGTCGGTTTCATTGGTGGCATAGCCGAACATGATGCCCTGATCCCCTGCCCCGTCGCGGTCGACACCTTGGGCGATATGTGCGGATTGTTCGTGCAGGAAGTTCAGCACGTGGCAGGTGTTCCAGTGGAAATGTTCCTGCTCATAGCCGATGTCGCGGATGCAATCGCGGGCGATCTGTGGAATCCGGCCCATGTAATTGCGCAGCTTCTCGGCGTCCGAAAGGCCGACTTCACCGCCGATGACGACCATGCCCGAGGTGGCAAAGGTTTCAGCGGCGACGCGGGCGTTGGCCTCTTCTTCGAGGAAGGCATCGAGGATCGCGTCGGAAATCCGGTCGCAGACCTTGTCGGGGTGGCCCTCCGAAACGGATTCGGAGGTGAAGATATAGTTCTGTCGGGACATATGAGGTGCTCCATTGAATGTCTGCCGTCACGCCAGGAAGCCGTTGTGACGGGATTGAATGGTGGTTACGCCCAAGCGCGAGTGGCGTCAATCTCTAAGTCCCGGACTGGTTGCGCCTGTTGTAGGCGCACGACAAGGCAAGAATGCCCAGAAGCGCCGCAAGGATGGGCCAATCGCCTATGCGCGCATAGGGCGTGGGGGCCATGGGCGGCGGCAGCGGTGCGTCGCGCCATCCGGCTTCGCCCAAGGGAATTTGCGCTGTGATCCGACCGCGCGCGTCGATCATCGCCGAGACGCCGGTATTGGCCACGCGGATCATCGGCAGCCCCTGTTCGGCGCTGCGCAGGCGGGCCTGTGCCAGATGCTGGTAGGGGCCGGAGATGCGCCCGAACCATGCGTCATTGGTGACGAGCAGCATGACATCGGCGCGACCGGGCGCGGCGCGCACATCTTGCGAGAAGACGCCTTCGTAGCAGATGAGCGGCAGGGCGCGGCCCAGAGCGCCAAGGTCGATGACCTGGGCACCGGGACCGGGAGAATAGCCCATGCCGCGCTGCGCGGCAAAGGCGGTGATGCCGAACTTCTGGAGGGTATCGCCGTATGGGATGTACTCGCCGAAGGGCACAAGGTGGTACTTGTCGTACAGCGCGGTGACATGCCCGGTGTCATCCAGCGCCACGAGGGAGTTGAAGAGCCGCAAACCGTCGCGGCGTTGCAGGCCAAGCACCACCGGCGCGCCTTGGGCGGCGCGGGCGATGGCGGAAAGCGTGGGCTTTGCATCGTTCAGCAGAACCGGGATGGCGGTTTCCGGCCAGACGATGAGATCGGGGCGGGCGCCGCCCTGCCCCGGTTCAGAGGTGAAGGCGATTTGGCGATCGAAGAAGGTCTGGATATGGGCCGGGTCCCATTTGAGGTGCTGGGACGCGTTGGGCTGGATCAGGCGGACCTGGGGGGCGTCTTGGGACGTTTGCGGCGCGGGCGGAAGTTGCCCTGCCACGGCGAAGAGCGCGGCAAAGCCCACCAGCCCCGCACCACCGGGCAGGCGCGGGCCGGTCAGCAGCGCGGCAAGGGCCGTGGCGGTGGCAAGCAGCATGAATGTAAGGCCGAGCGAGCCCGCGAGAGAGGCCAGCGGCAAAAGGCCCGTGTCGATCAAGGCGTGGCCCGGTTGCGCCCATGGAAAGCCGGTGAAAAGCGTGCCGCGTAGCGCCTCGGTCAAGGTGAGCACGCAGGCCAATCCGAGCGCCCCGCCCCGCGCGGCATAGGCCACGCCAGCGGCCAGCGCCCAGAACAGCGCCAAGCCGCTCGCAAGCCCGAACAGCGCGAAGGGTGCCATCCAGCCGTGGCGGGCGATATCGACGAGAAACGGCTCGATGATCCAGCTGAGCGACAGGGCGAAATAGCCCGCGCCCATGGCCCAGCCGCCCCAAGCCGCCGCACGCCAGTCGGGCAAGGCGGGGAGCACCGCGGAGCAGCCTGCAAAAGCAAGGATGGAGAGCCACCAAAGGCCCAGAGGCGCCTGCCCGGTGGCGGCCAGAGCGCCGAGGGCAAAGAGCAGGGCCAGTCGCCACCGGGGGCGCAGGTGAGTGGCGCTGTCCCTGAGGCGCAGGGCGCTTTGCATGGGGACAGGTATCCGACACGCCGGGCATCTGTACGCGCAGGCGCTTGATGCGGCGGGGGTCCGCCTCGGTCACTTCGATGGTGATACCGGCGGGGTGTTCGACCACTTCGCCGCGCACCGGCACCCGGCCCAGAAGCATGAAGACCAGACCGCCCAGCGTGTCGATCTCTTCCTCGTCCACTTCCTCGGTATCGGTCAGGGATTGGTCGATCTCAGCCTCGAATTCCTCAAGCGGGGTCTTGGCGAGGGCAAGGTAGACGCCGGGGCGTTCCTGCGTCCAGAACTGAGCGTCGTCGAGGTCGTGCTCGTCCTCGATCTCGCCGACGACCTGTTCGATCAGGTCTTCGATGGTGACAAGGCCATCCACCCCGCCGTATTCGTCGATCACCAGCGCCATGTGCCGCCGATCACTTTGCATTTTTTGCAGCAGGACGCCGATGGGCATGGAGGGCGGCACGTAGAACAACGGGCGCAGGGTATCCTTGAGCGAGAACCGCCCGCCCTTGCCGTTGAACCCGTGTTTGAGCGCGAAATCCTTGAGGTGGACCATGCCGATGGGGGTGTCGAGTGTGCCCTCAAAAACCGGCAGGCGGGTCATGCCGCTGTCGCGAAAAACCTGAACCAGATCATCCTTGGAGATGTCCGAGGGGACCGAAACGATTTCGGCCTTGGGGGTGGTGACATCCTCGACCGCCATGTTGCGCAGGTTGCCCATACCGGGGCCTGCGTCGGTTGGGTGGCTGTCGGTGATGGCCTCATCGCTTTGGGCATCATCCTCGCCGTGGGTCAGGACCCCTATGATGCGGCGGAAAAATCCGCCCTGATCCTCGTCGATTTGATCCTGTCGATCTTGCCCGTTTTCGGGCTGCGCGCGGTGCGCCGCGTTAGAGGAGTCTTCGGTACTGTCGCCCATTGTCTCTTTTGTCCGGTTGGTGGGGGTCACGGCCCCCGGGTATGTCCCTAATATGGGTCAGGTAGGCCCAGTTTGCCAAGTATCGCCACTTCGGTTGTTTCCATCAAAGTGGCATCTTGGTCACGGATATGGTCATACCCAAGCAGATGCAGCACGCCGTGAACCATGAGGTGCGTCACATGGTCTGCAAATGGTTTGCCCTGTTCGGCGGCTTCGCGGGCACAGGTGTCATAGGCGATGGCGATATCGCCAAGCTCGGGGTCAAACCCGGGTTGCGGCAAAACGGGCGATGCGCCCGGTGCGTCGGCGGCGCGGTCTTCGCTTGGCCAACTCAGAACATTCGTGGGGGCAGATTTTTCACGAAACTCGGCATTGAGGGTGGCGATACGCGCGTCATCACAGGCCAGCACGGCGATCTGCCAATCCGCCGGATCGAGGCCAAGGTGGGTAAGCGTGGCCCGCGCGGCGGTTTCGGCAAGAGCCTCAAGCCCGAATTCTTGCCAGCGGTGGTCTTCCATGAGCGTGTCGGTGAGCATTTGGCATATGCCGGGGGCGCTGCCCCCGGACCCCCGGGATATTTAGGAACAGAAGAAGAGGCTTTGGCGGGTTTTAAGGGGGGCGTCAACCTGCGGGGTTGTCCTTGTCATACGCCTCGATGATCGCGGCGACGAGCGGGTGGCGCACCACGTCCTTGGCCGAGAAGTAATTGAAGGCGATGTTGGGGATGTGTTTCAGTAGGCGTTCGGCGTCGTGCAACCCCGAGGTGACGCCGCGCGGCAGGTCGATCTGGCTTCGGTCGCCGGTGATGACCATGCGCGAGCCTTCGCCAAGGCGCGTCAGGAACATTTTCATCTGCATGGAGGTGGCGTTTTGCGCCTCGTCCAGCACCACGAAGGCATTGGCCAGCGTCCGCCCCCGCATGAAGGCCAGCGGCGCGATCTCGATGCGCTTTTCCTCGATCAGTTTGGCCAGTTGCTTGCCGGGAAGAAAGTCGTTCAGCGCATCGTAAAGTGGCTGCATGTACGGGTCGACCTTGTCTTTCATGTCGCCCGGCAGGTAGCCCAGTTTCTCGCCCGCCTCGACCGCGGGGCGCGCGAGAATGATCCGGTCGACATGGCCTTCGATGAACATCGACACGCCCACGGCCACGGCAAGATAGGTCTTGCCGGTCCCCGCTGGGCCGATGCCGAAGGCCAGTTCATTGGCAAAGAGCGATTTGACATAGGCCTTTTGCGCATCGGTGCGCGGTTCGACCAGTTTCTTGCGGGTCTTGATTTCGACCGTGCCGCCCTTGAACATCTCAAGCTGATCGCCGTCGCGGGTGCCGGTGCCATCGGCGCCACTGTCCATGCGCAATTCGCGGTCGACATCCGCCGCCTCGACCGGTTTGCCGGTTTCAAGGCGCTGGTAGAGCGCGCTCAGCACCTCGATGGCTTCCTTGGCGGTCGCCTCGTCCCCCATGACGGCGAGTTGATTGCCGCGGCGCAGGATCTGCACGCCCATTTTCTGTTCGATGTCGGCAAGGTTGCGGTCAAATTCGCCGCACAGGTCGATCAACAGACGGTTGTCAGGGAACTCGATTGCCTCTTCGTGCAGGGCATCGTCGGGCGGAGGCAGCACGGTGGTGTTCAATCAACTCTCCAAGGTTGGAAGCGTGTTTGGAAAAGGGTGCCAAGTTGCGCGGGCAGGCGCAAGGGCGGGTGATGAAATGTCATGGATTTGAGACGAAAACAGCCGCAGGGCGTGACCCTGCGGCTGTATCCTGGGCGTATTGCACACGGATCAGAGCGGGTCGCCGACCGTTTGGCTGCCTTTGTAGTTGCCCGTCGCCACGGTGGGCGGCGCCGTGCCGGAGCAGACCGGTTTGCCGTATTTGTCGAGGCGTTGCGACAGGTACCCTTCGATCCCGTCGTCGATAATCCAGTGGTCGCAGCCGTTGGGATCAACCCAGATACCCGCGACCAACTCGCTCAGGTGGGCACCACCGGGGCCATCGCTTTGGCCGTAGTCACGGGTTTTGTCGGTTTGAACCTTGCCACCACCGCCTTCGCCGGAGATGGCCGAAATGACAGCCCCGCCTTCCGAACAGGCGGAGAGTGCAAACGCTGCACCGGTGAGAAGCGCGGCAGATTTGAGAAGTTTCATAATGAGCCCCTTTTACCGGATACAAATAATTTCGACGCGGCGGTTTTGTGCCATGCCTGAGGATGTGTTGTTGGAGGCGCGCGGCATACGTTCACCGTAGCCACGGACATCCGCGATGCGGGCGCCGACGCTGCGCGCCACGCGGGCGACCGAGTTGGCGCGGTTATACGAAAGCTTCATGTTGTAGCTGTCCGAGGCGCGGCTGTCGGTGTGGCCGGTAATGATATAGGAGGTGGCCCCGGTTTTCTGGAAGAATTCCTGAAGGCGACGCTGGCCCGCGGTGCTTATATGGTGGCTGTC
>Ga0102925_1001344_pt1 | contig 13601 bp, 12 predicted proteins | sample SalPonR1_A_D1_MG_FD_78216 | JGI IMG/M metagenome (GOLD analysis project Ga0102925, IMG submission 78216) | Salt pond soil microbial communities from South San Francisco under conditions of wetland restoration - Salt Pond MetaG R1_A_D1_MG | ecosystem: Environmental > Aquatic > Marine > Intertidal...
CAGCAGGTAAATACCCGCAACCGATCCCACCAGTGCGATCGGGATGGCCACGGCGGGGATGAGCGTCGCCCCGAGGCGACCAAAGAACACCCAGATCACCGCGATCACGATCAAGAGCGCGGCACCGAGTGTCTTGAGCACTTCGAAGATCGCCCCCTTGATGAACACGGCGTCATCATTCGTGATGGCAAAGCCAAGGTCGGGAAAGCGCTGCTTCAAGCGGTCTATCGCGCCGCCCACCTCGTCGGAAATGCGCACGGTATTGGATTGAGCCTGTCGCACGATCCCGAGGCTCAACACCAACCGCCCGTTCAGTCGCGCCACACTTTCGGGTGTCGCAAGACCGAAATAGACATTTGCCACATCACCCAGCCGCACCCGATCGCGCAGCAGCAACTCCTTGATGCGCCTCGGTTCGGCCACGGTGGCATCGGCACGCACCAGAACGTTCAGCGGTCCCGACGAAAAACTGCCTACCGGCACGTCGAACTGCGCGGCGCGCAGCACCTCAGCCACCTCGCCAATGGAAAGACCAAACGCGGTGAGCCGATCAGGGCGAACTTCGACCCGCATCACCCGCTGCCGGTCGCCGAAGAGCACCACTTCGGCCACGCCATCGACTGCGGTGAACTCGGTGGCGATGGCGTCCTCGACCAGCCGTGTGAGTTCGCCCATCGAACGTTCATCGCTCCATACGGCGACATCTACAATCGGATCGGCATCCTCTTCGGATTTCACAACGAACAAATCCTCGACCCCGTCGGGCAACCGAGTCTCGACTCGGCTTACGGCCTCGCGCACGTCATTCGCGGCGTTGGCGAGATCGCGATCCGAGCTGAATTCTACGCGCATTCGGAAATTGCCTTCCTCCGAGGAGGTGCGCACGGCCTCGACCCCTGCCACCCGCGCAACCGCCCCCTCCACGAGCGCAGCGACCTCTGCATCAACGGTGGTGGGCGAGGCGCCGGGAAAGTTGGCGCGCACCGACACGATCGGTCGGTCCACATCAGGCAATTCGCGCACCTCGATTCCGAACAGCGCACCGAGGCCGGCGATCACGATCAAGAGGCTCATCACCGCAGCCAGATAGGGCCGCCGCACGCTGAGATCGGAAATACCGCGTCCGCCAATGTTCATGAGCGGGCTTCGTCGGATACGTTGAGCACATTGACTACGATGCCCGGGCGCAGCCGCTGCGTACCTTCGACAATGATCTCGTCGCCTTCCGCCAGGGGGCCGTCCACGATCACGAGGCCATCGCGGCGGCGCACCAGTTTCACCCTCACCAGATCTGCTGCGTTTTCGGCGACGCGCCAGACCTGCAATTCCCCGCGGGAAAATTGCAGCGCCAGTTCCGGCACCGCCGGATAGCTGGTGCCGGGCAGATCAAGCTGGATCGAAAACGACGCCCCTGGCCGCAACAGATCACCCGCATTGTCGACCGCTGCGCGCACGCGCGCGGTGCGCGTGGCGACTTCGACGCGGCTGTCGATAGCCACCACCTCGCCGTCAAAACTGCGCCCTTCCACCGCCGGGGTCTGCGCGCTGACTTGCAGACCCGTCTGGACTCGACTCAACAGCGCCTCGGGCAGGTCGAACTCCACAAGGATGCTGCTGCGATCATCATAGCTGGAGATCGGGTCGTCAACGACGATCCGGTCGCCCTCCTCGACGCTTGCCAGACCCGAAACCCCGTCGAAGGAGGCGCGCAATGCGCGATCGTCCAGTTCGGCGCGGGCCTGCTCGAATGCGATGCGAGCAACCTTGTAGCCGGTTTCTGCCTCTTCGAACCGCGCTGTCGCCGCTGCCCCGGTGTCCTGCAACGCGCGGTAGCGATCCCGCTCTGACGTGGCCCTCTCCAGTCGCGCATCGGCCAACGAAAGCGCAAGACGTTCATCCGTGTCGCGCAACTGCATCAGTACATCACCTGCCTCAAACCGTCGGCCAGGTGCGATAGCGAGATCGGTGATCTCGCCACTCGCCGGAGCGCGCAAAGTGACCGATCGCAGGGCAAAGCCGGTACCGATGGCAGAAAAGGTCAGATCGTCCTGCACGGTTTGCACTTCGGCTGTGATCACTGGAACGCCTGATGCCTGTGTCGCCTCGGAATCCGACTGCGTCGGCTCGGCGTTACCCAACCCAACCACGGCTTGCACTTCGGCCCGGTACTGCCATAGCAGCACTGCCCCGAAAATCAGCGCAGCGGACAGCGCAACCTGCTTGATGATGCTTGTTTTTTGCAACTGCGTTCATCCATCCAAAGCCAGATACAGAAGATAGGGCGCAAGTTCACCCTGTCACGGAGAGGGACCGATTCCGTATTGTCTGAAACCCCTCTCGGCTCTGACTCTGATTTCTGGCAGTGCTTCTGTCCCTGATCACAGCCCCATCTAGACCGGCGATGATCCTTGTTCCTCCCATATTACCATCTGCCGGTCGATGAGCTCGTGCAGCCGCTCGCGGCCAAAGCTGGGAGCATGTCCTGCATGAACCACTTTGACTGTCAGTTTCCGCAATCGCCTAAGCGTCTGAATGTAATGTTCCCGATCGGAATGATGAAGATTATCGATCAAGTCCCCATCATAGATCGCATCCCCTGAGAAAAGGGTTCCCGTCTTGGCCTCCCAAAGGGCAAGCCCGCCAGGGGAATGGCCAGGCAGATGTAGCACTTCGAAAGCCCGGTGGCCGAGATCGAGAACATCCCCTTCTTCGATACAAGAGACGTTCCGAGCTGACTTCAATTCATATGAGGTCAAATCAAACCCTTCGTGGGGTAAGGCGCTCACCATGGGGCCGGATAGCGCGGGGTCATGGATCGTCGGTAAATACAGCGTCGCCATGTCAGAAGGGTCGAAACGATTGTCCACCAGGGTCAGTTCCTTACCCGGACTGCGCAAGCCTTCAGCTTCGAAAGGATGTACCAGGCATTCGTCAAACTCATGATGGCAACCAACATGATCCATGTGTACATGCGTGGCGACGGCGGAAACCCGTTGGCCCAGAATATCTCTTGCGAAAGTGGCAAGGCTATCAAGACCGGTTCCTGTGTCTATCATCAGGTCCCTGTCGCGACCACGAACATGCCAGATATTGCATCTCAGGAACGGGACGACATGAGGTTCGTAGATCAGCGTGACGTTATCGTCGATCCTGATTTTCTCGAACCAGCTATCCGCAATCGGAAAGGGCAATACGTGTTCCTTCTTGTAGCTTAACGCGCGAATGCTGACGGGTGAATCTCATCTGCCACATTGAACTCAAACAACATTCAATCGACATGAATCAGAACGCAAACGGTCATTGCACTATCGTGTGAAAAGGGCTTTTTTAAAATGTATGTGTTCCGGCAAATCGGTTAGAGTAGAACGATCAGTGTCGACAACGGCAACCAATCTGTGTCTCGCGACTTCGACCTCGACGCCCAAGCCGATGACGTCACGCCGTACGTCTCGCAGTTCGAAAGGCACCTAGAAAATAGGGGGCGTTTCCACTCACAGTCCCGCCCCCGAGGCTCATTGGAAATACGCTTAGCATTATGCATGCTACGTTGAGTTGCAATGATACAGATCAGATAGCTTGTAAACTTCAAATATATGCCGGAAAAAGCAGCGATAAATCCACCCCATGCAGGCTGGCCACCTTGCCACAGGTGCGAAAAAGAAGAATCTAGCGCTCTGAAGCACTAAACGTTTGTCCTTTTGGCAAATCTTGGACGTGAATTGCGTGGGTGGACGAGGTACAGCTCCCGGGGCAACCTTAAGTTGGATATCGCGCGCAGGAGTGACAGAATGGATGCCTTTTCTTTGGGCCTATGGCTGGATCTTCTAGGAACGTTCGTTTTTGGACTCAGTGGCGCAATGCTCGCGGTTAGGCGCAGCCTTGATGTGTTTGGGGTCGTTGTTCTAGCAGGAACCGCTGCCTTGTTTGGCGGAGTAATCCGAGATTTGCTACTCGGGGCCACGCCGCCATCGGCACTTCAAGACACACGCTATCTCGCCGCGGCTCTCGGAGCCGCGCTTTGTGGCTTCTTTGGCCATGGCGTAGTCGCTCGGTTGAGCAAACCAGTAATGGTGCTAGACGCTTTGGGTTTGGGTTTGTTTGCAGTGAGCGGCTGCCGAAAAGCCCTTCTATTTGGCCTTGATCCCGCACCTGCTATCCTGCTTGGGATTGTAACGGCGGTGGGTGGTGGTGCCCTCCGTGACCTCTTGGTGGCTGAGGTGCCACGCGTCCTTCGGGAGGAGATCTATGCCCTCGCTGCGTTACTAGGCGCAGCCGTGGTGGTGCTTGGTGACCTGTTGAACTTGCAAGAAGAGTGGACAATTCTTGTCGGCGTTACTGTGGCGGCCGTGTTCAGGATCATCAGTGTCTGGCGAGGCTGGCACGCACCGCGGTCACCGGGCACGTAGGCGCTTCGCACAGCCTGTATAGAAGTGTATGCTCTGGAGCATTGCCAAGCTAATGATACCACGTTTTTGGAGATGATGCCGCGCCGCAGATAGAATGAATTCTGCTTCAAGCTTCACAGCGACTCTTCAATTTGAGAACTCGATAGAAAGATTACTAATCGTTGCTCGTAAGCGCCTTTGGAGCGGCTTCGCTTACTTAGTTGCCAAGATCAACAACCTGCGCCACAGCGTCCGTTTTGAATTCGCCCGTGACACGATTTTGCGATGACATCCGCGCTTCTCCTTGGCTTCCCAAATTACCAATTACAGCCTCTGCAAATCTAGGAGCACCACAGATAAAGCTTCTGCTCACAGCCTGTCGCGCATTGCCAAGAGCCTTCGCTCCCAGCTTAACCGCGTTCATTCGACTCGCAGCAATCGTCATTCAGTCGTCAAGCGCTTCTCGCAGAGCCCTAGCCATATCGGCTAGACGATAGGGCTTGCTCAATAATTGAAGGCCATCCTCCAGCTTTCCATTTCGCACCATCGCGTGACGGGAGTACCCGGACGTAAACAAGACCCGTAAGCCCGGACAACGCTGTTGCGCCTCTTCTGCTAGCTCCCTGCCGTTAAATCGTCCAGGCATCACGACATCCGTGAACATTAAATCGATGCAGGGAGTGGCGTCCAGGACTCCAAGTGCCTCATCCGCATCAGCGGCTGCCCTGACAAGATACCCAAGGCCTTCAAGCCGAGTTGTTACGTTTGCTCGAAGGCTGTCATCATCCTCGACCACGAGGATCTGCTCACCGTTTCCCTTCAAGTCGATAGGTTCTGGCTCGCTTGCCTCCAGCGTATCACCGTCGACCACCACGGGCAGATAGAGGCGAACCGTTGTGCCCGCGCCCGGCTCGGAGTAGATTCGTGAATGACCACCAGACTGCTTGACGAAACCATAGACGGAACTCAGGCCGAGACCAGTGCCTTCGCCTGGCGCACGCGTGGTGAAGAAAGGCTCGAAAGCCTTTTCAACAACTTTAGGGGACATGCCACTTCCATCGTCGGTAACAGAAATACTGATGTAGTGACCTGGAGCTATCCCCGCATGCTGGCTGGCGTAAGCGCGATCCAGAAATGCGTCTTCCGTTTGGATCGTGATGCCTCCCCTTTCGCCGACTGCATACCTGCTGTTAATCACAAGGTTCAGGATTGCAGATTGCAGTCGACTCGAGTCGACATTGACAACAGCGGACATAGCCGCCAAGTCGAAGGTGATATCAACCCCTTCTTCAACGCTTTTCTGAAGCAGCGTAATAGATTCTTTGATCAGTTTATTTACGTTAGTCGTCTCTGGCTTAAGCGGCTGTCGCCGGGCGAAAGTCAGAAGGTTGTCAGTGAGATGAGCGCCGCGCTCGGCTGCATCTAGTGTGATTTCGGCGAGATTCCGGATGGTTTCATCCCGGGATTGCTCCAGGATCATGTCCGCGTTGCCAAGGATAATCGTCAGCAAGTTATTGAAGTCATGTGCCACTCCGCCGGTCAATTGGCCGATACTCTCAAGCTTCTGAGCTTCATGAAGCTGCTGATCGAGCTTGCGGATTTCAGTGACGTCGGTCATACCCGCGACCATCCGCACCGCCTTGCCATCGGCATCGCGGATGATGAAGGCACGGTCCTCGACGATCTTGTACTCTTCAGTTCCCGTGGAAACCCGATACTCGGCTTGCCAGGAGGTTCCCCGGCCCCGAACCGCCTCGACAAGACTCTCGCGTATCCGTGATTGATCTTCGGGGTGTATACGAGCGATCGAGGCATCGAAGGTCTGAGGTTCTGCTTCAATGGTCTTCTTGAAAACCTCCTCGTAATTCTCGCTCAACCAAAAATCACCGGTTTGTAAGTTCCAATCCCAGATAACGTCGCTACTTGCGCGACTGATCAAGCGAAACCTCTCCTCGCTCTGAGCAAGCTTCTCAGCATTCTGTTTTCGCTCTGTAATGTCACGGAGGATTACGACCCAATGTTGTACCTCCTCATTCTTCCCGCTCACAGGCGTCGATGTAAGTTCCAGCCAAGTCAGCGTGCCATCCTTGCGACGTGCCAGTATTTCCTCGCGGCTAGCTTCGCCTGCCTGATGCGCATCAATGATATTACTTATGGTTGCCTGAGCAGTTTCATGCTCTGCGAGAAACCATGGAGCTTGACCTTGCAGTTCTTCACGCTGAAAGCCGAGCCCGGCTTCGAACGAACTGTTTACATAAAGTATCTCCGCTCCGTCCGATGTTTCTCTGCCGATCATAACCATATCGTTGAGATGCTTTACGGCCTGCTCGAGTAATTCGAGCCAGTCCTGTGTCACGCGCTGGTCAGTAATGTCAGAAAAATAGACTGCAATCCCGAAAGGGGTGGGATGAACGTGTACCTCGAACCATTTGCCGACCGCCTCAGCATAGTCGACAAATCTGCGACTCTCACCGGTGTCGATCGCCTTGCAGACCTTGGCCTCGAAGATTGCGCCTCGCGCTCTCGGGAACACGTCCCAGAATATCTTGCCTTCCAGATCTTCGCGGTTCAGATGCAAAAGATCCAGCGCGTATCGGTTGATGAACGTGCAGCGCCATGTCTTGTCCAGCGTGAAGAACCCGTCCCCAATCGACGCGACTACGCTCTGAAGTTCGGCGTTTTGACTCGCGACTTCCTCCCGCGCTTCGAATAGCTCAGTGACATCCTGTATTGCACCTTGTGCTGCAACGATCTGACCGCTCTCATCGAACTCGGCCTCGCCGATCGTGCGAACGCGCCGCTGTTTGCCCTTGGCTGTTTTTAGCTGGAAGACATCATCAAACGGCTTGCCGTGAGTGAGACAATCTTCCAGGTAATTCGCTATACGCCGTTGGTCCTCTGCCACATAGTAGCTCATGGCCTCGGCCACGGAAACTTCTGTGCCTTCAGGAAGTTCACGGATAGCCGATGCGCCTTCAGACCAAATTTCAAAATCAGCACCGAGCTCGTAACGCCACCCACCGAAGCTTGCTTTTTCGGCCGCCATACGAATGAGTTTTTGTTGCCAGACCGCTTCCTGTTGCGCGCTATTGTAGGCAAATTGTGCGGACTTCAGCTTCGTAACGTCAATAATGCTTCCGGTTACCATTCGGCGATTTCCGTCTGCCGCATCGTCGAATTCGGCCACTTCCTCGAGCCACCTAACGTCACCACCTGCTGTCACAATACGGTATTCGCTCTCGAAGTGCCCACCCCTCTCACGCCAAGCTTTTCGTTCAGCAAGAACATGACTACGGTCGTCGGGATGTAATGACTGTGCGAGCAAATCCTCTATCCCACAGGCATCGCTCACCTCGCCACCCAGGATGGTGGTGAGCGTGGGACTGATGATTTCCTCCCCTGTCAGCGTGTCCCGCTGCCAACTGCCCAAGCGCCCCAGAGCCTCGGCGCGCTGCAGCATGCTCTGGACACGGATATTGTGACGTTCGGTGCGTCGCAGGGCATTGTTCATTCGGTCCGAAACAAGCTTCAGAAACAGCGAAGAGATAAATACGAACAAGATTCCTTTCGTCGTCTGAAGCGATACTGAGGGTGGTAAGTTCTCTCCGACCAGAAAGTCTCCAATAAGGATCCATGGGATGCCAAACAGGAGAAAAAAGAAAGCAAGCTTCGTTCCAAAACTTAAGCGTAGAAAGTCTCTCAAGGTCGTGGCCTCATTATTCTCAGACGAACGATCGGATCATCCGTTCGGGCAGCAAACACTCTAAAAAACCTCAAAACTTGAAGCGATTACGTCCGGTCGGTCGCTTCTTCTGATCATTTCGTCCCGGCTACGGCCTTCTTGACAAGTTCCAGCAATTCTGCGGGGCGGAACGGCTTGCGCAATGCATAGTTGGCGCCAAAGAGACAAGCGCTCTCGAGATTATCATCTGCAAAACCCCGCTTATCGCTAGAATAATCACCGCCACCGCTCATCGCGATGATCGGCATACCAGGATTGGAATTGCGGATCTCCAGAATCGTCTCGATGCCCTCTTTCTCAGGCATCAGAATATCGCAGATTACAACGTCCGGCTTGCTCTTCTTCAAAAAGCCAAGACCCGCCGCGCCGTCCTTGGCATATTCCACGTTATGGCCGGCGAAGGACAAGCTTCGAGCTAACGTCTCACGGACGTCCTTGTCATCATCTATCAGTAAAATTAGTGCCATCTTTCTCTCGCTGCGTCAGAGGTTTTGGGTTTTTCAGCGCGCGAAAGATTCCCAACCGCTGCTCTGGCTTTGAAATTGCTTTTCGGCTCCTTAGTCCTTGCTCACCATCATGTAGCCTAAGCCCCTTATGGTTTTGATCTTGTTCGGACCTGAACCGTCCGGGAAAAGCTTCGAGCGCAGCCGACTAATCAACCCATCGACTGCACGGTCGGTGGCGGCCGGAGCCCGCCCACTGACTTGTTGAATGATCTGGTCGCGGGAGCGCACCCGGTTCAAATTTGAAGCTAAGACACTGAGAACGTCGAATTCGAGCGTAGTCAGGTTTACAGCTTCCCCATTCTGCCGCCGGACATCCCGAGTAGCTCTGAAAAGTTCCAACCCGTGGAAGACCTGGCAACTGCTCGCGCTATAGTCTGTTTCTGTGCCGATCTCGCTGCGCCGGGAAACTCTGCGATACACAGCCTTCGCTCGTGCACGAAGTTCCCGGATTCGGAAGGGTTTCACGATAAAGTCGTCGGCCCCAAGCTCAAAGCCGACCACTTGGTCAATCTCGTCGCCGCGGCCTGTCAGGAAAATGATGCCGGCGGAGGTCTTGCTCTTTATGTCTTTTACAACATCCATGCCATTCCCGTCTGGCAATGAGATGTCTACAAACAAGAGGTCGAAATCCTTACAGGCCAGTTCATCCTTGAACTCCTGAACAGTCTGACAGCAAACAACATCGAAGCCATCATCGCTCAAACCTGTGGATACGATGTTCGCGATCTCGGGATCGTCTTCGAGGACAGCTGCAAGCGCGTTCATGGATTAGCATTTCACATCAGATTGCCTGATTGTCAAATTCATCTTTTTTGGTAGGCAGCGCTCCGCTGCAGTATGTGACAGACGGGAGATCGAGCGAAGCCATGAACCTGCAGGTGCCCACTTACTTCAGCTTTTCTGCCGAAATTTGCTCTGGTTCTAACCTGAAGTTCTCCGCAAAGGTCACGAATGGCTGCGATAGGCCGTTCGCAACCTCAAGTGGCCGCACTCTGTTTACGAAGTCTGGTGAGGGCATCGGCCGCGATCTCAAATGAGCGTATTCGCGCCGAATGGTCATGGATCATGCCGGTGACCATCAGCTCATCGGGCCGGAACCTGTCGATCAGCGTGCGGAGCTGCTTGTGTACGGTAGCGGAGGAACCAGTGGCCGAGCATGACAGGGCCTGCTGCACTTGAGCGATGACCGGCGTCGGGATGTCGCGATCGACATCGTGGGTCGGGAGCGGCAGTTTGCCCGGGCGGCCGGTTCTGAGCCGCGCAAATGCGAGGACCTGCGAAGAGCGAAGGAACTCCGCCTCGGCGTCGCTATCGGCCGCACAGACGCCTGCCGCCATCATCACATGTGGTTTTTCCAAATGCTCAGACGGCCGGAAGGTGCCGCGGTAGACCTTGAGCGCCTGCTCAAGCATGGCCGGTGCGAAATGCGAGGCAAAAGCATAGGGCAACCCTAGATAGGCGGCAAGCTGAGCGCCATAAAGGCTGGACCCAAGTATCCAGACCGGGACATGAGTACCGCTTCCGGGGATGGCGCGCACTTGGGAATCGCCGGCATTTTCGCCCAGATAGCCGATTAGTTCCTGCACGTCCTGGGGAAAGCTGTCGTCTGGGGCCATATGGCGGCGCAGCGCGCGGGCGGTGGCCATATCGGTGCCGGGCGCACGGCCAAGGCCGAGGTCGATCCGGTCCGGGTAGAGCGTTGCCAGGGTGCCGAACTGCTCAGCTACGACAAGCGGTGCGTGATTGGGCAGCATGATGCCACCTGCACCGATCCGCATGGTCGAGGTCGCACCGGCCACATGGCCGATCACCACGGCAGTTGCCGCGCTGGCGATTCCTGGCATGTTGTGATGCTCGGCCAGCCAGTAGCGGTGATATCCGAACCCCTCGGCGGCACGGGCGAGATCGACCGTCCTTGCCAGCGCATCGCCAACCGTTTTCCCCTCAGGGACCGGGGACAGATCGAGAAGTGAGAAATTCTGCATAGGAGCCTCCCTTCGAAAGAGCTAATCATCGCGCGCGGTCAAACCAAGGTCATTCGGCTGCTTCCGGTCCCATGTTGGTGTTCGACAGTCCTACTTTCTAAGGCTCACCAATACACGGGAGGGTCGCGCATTTGGATAAACGTGGCCGTGGCGGCTGCATCTGGGTCGCTTTGATTTCTAATCGTCGCTTATTCGACCACCTCCGCAATCTGCAGAAGACTCATTGGCCGCTAAAGCCTTCCTCTCGCATTCAGTGCGGAGGCCCACCTGCATTTCATCTGTCCGGAAAATGGCTGTCAGTTCATTCGCAAGATGCTCGCGCTTGAGGTGACTTTCCCGGACCAGAGCAGTCAACGTGGCCAGAATTGACGTCTAACTCTACGTCTGAAGGACAACTTTGTCCCATACAGCCGCCACTCGCGCCTTAAGAATGCTGCGGGATGAACAGGTGGCTGATCCGGTGAAGCTGCGCTGCGGCAGTACGTGATCCGGTCAAAGTCTCTTTTGGACCGTGAATTCCGATGACACAACTGCTTGGCAAGAGGGAAGCCGCGCAGCCCCGAGGTCGGCACTGAGCCCGATTTGCCCAATGTCGTTCCTTACAGATTGGCAGCTATGCCCACCAGCGACGCAAGGGCCGCCAGCGAGGTGAAGTAAACACCGAAGCAACCGTATATTCATTGCGTGGAAAAGGCTAAGATATGCGTGAACGCGCGGCACAAAGGGGTTAACGTATCCAGCCGCCATATGTCCGGAAAGGTCAACCAATGATCAGTGACCCTGCTCTCGACGATAGACGGACGATGATGGCTGTCGTGACAAAAGGCAACGGCGGATATGAAAAGCTCGTGTATCGCGCAGTGCCGATCCCGGTCCCCGGACCGGGCGAGGTCCTCATCCGGGTCCTGGCGGCTGGTGTGAACAATACTGATATCAACACCCGTCTTGGCTGGTATTCGTCCAGCGTCACAATGGACACGAGCACAGCATCGCAGCAGCAGGAGACCACTGCCGATCAAAAGGCTGATGGCGGTTGGAGCAAGACCACGCCATTTCCTCTGATCCAGGGCACTGATTGTTGCGGTGAGGTCGCGCAGGCTTATGACGAGACTGGCGCTGCGCTCATCGGCAAGCGGGTGCTGGTGCGTTCCTGTATGCGGCCCAATGGTTTCAAAGATATGGAAAACGTCTGGATGGCATCGGATTTTGACGGTGCCTTCGCGCAATACGTGAAAGTTCCCGCCAGCGAGGCCTTCACCGTGGACTGCAATTGGTCCGATGCAGAACTGGCGACGATCCCCTGCGCCTATGGTACCGCCGAGAACATGCTGCATCGCGCGAATCTACAATCTGATGAGCTTGTACTGGTTGCGGGAGCATCGGGGGGCGTAGGATCCGCAACCGTCCAATTGGCCAAGCGCCGGGGTGCGCGTGTGGCCGCGATTACGAGCCCTGCCAAAGCCGAGCTGCTGAGAGATATTGGCGCGGATGTTATCGTTGAACGGGGCGCTGACCTGGTTGGCGAGCTGGGCGATTCCTCGATCGATGTGGTAGTCGACAACGTGGCGGGGGAAGGATTTCCGCAAATGCTGAAGGTTCTACGACGCGGCGGTCGGCTTGTTTCGTCCGGTGCGATTGCTGGTCCGATCGTCAGCCTCGACATGCGGGACATGTACCTCAAGGACATCACCCTGATCGGATGCACGGCTTGGGATGAGCCGGTTTTTCCCAATCTAATTGCCTACATCGAACGGAGTGAGATTCGCCCGATGCTTGCCAAGGTCTTTCCGCTCGATCAGATCGCCGACGCACAAAAGACCTTTCTGAGAAAGACCCACGTCGGGAATTTCGTTCTAGTGCCGCCGAAGGCAGAGCAGGCGCATGGCTGACACTTGACGCTGTCCCACAGCTGCGGATCGGCTGCGAATGGAAATCTAAGGCCAAGGGCAGCAGTGGTCGTCAAGAGTATAGGGGTCCGGAAGTCCGCACTCCGGTGCTCCATCTATAAAAATGCTACGTGATCCACGATGGCCGCAAAGTGAAAGGTCCGGGCGGCTTTGCAGCGACCGCCAAGCGGCAGCTTTGGGCCGATCATATGAAAGAAGCTTCGGGCCTTGGGGGCAGTGAAAAATACTTCACTGGACGAACATCGGTCGCACGATGTTATCGGTGTCAAGGTTGGTTAACCAAAACTCAGCCGTGATGTGACGTCCGAGGCGCAGGGAAATCAACAGTAAATGCGAAACCTCGAGCGGGGGAAGCTCATATTCATTGATCAGCTTTTTGTAGCGGAACATCGCCTTTGCGCTTTTTCCGGCCAGTCGAAATGCTCGACGGCCCAAGGGAAGAAGACGCGCTTCCTTGCAACACCACCTTCATAGTGCATCCCGCATCCGCTAGGCTGTCATCGGGAGAAAGACGGAGCGGGAGGCAAGGCAATGGCTAGGATCGTGGAATACAAGGTTTTATCAGCGCTCTATGCGGAGACAGATGCAAATGAAACGCATGACAGGCGGTCCAAGCAGGTAAACGATCTTATCAAGACCGGATGGCAGCCCTTTGGACAACTGGGTTCGTCTACGCTCGCCGGAACGCTCATACTCACTCAACCGATGGTCAGGTATCAGGAACCGTGACAGGTAACCCAGCTTCCGGTTTTCCCTGTTGGTTCGTCCGCCCAATGCTGTCGACTTGCCTTCCAGAGGATTTCTTTGACGACCTTCCTCGCCGACTCTTTATGCTTTTCCGAATTTCTGGACGCGCGCAAGCCGTTTACATTCTTCGTGTAACTACATGATTTCCTTAACCTGGATTTTGAAACCGTTTACAGAATTTGTCTTTGGTTTCAGTTAATCTCGATGGATTGCAAATCCGTGTACACCGGTTCGATTCCGGTACTCGCCTCCATTTTCTTGCGACCTCTTTGCGCTCGTTCTAGCGCTCATTCACCGTAGTTATCGGTGATCTGTACAGTATCATGACG
>Ga0102925_1001345_pt1 | contig 13592 bp, 8 predicted proteins | sample SalPonR1_A_D1_MG_FD_78216 | JGI IMG/M metagenome (GOLD analysis project Ga0102925, IMG submission 78216) | Salt pond soil microbial communities from South San Francisco under conditions of wetland restoration - Salt Pond MetaG R1_A_D1_MG | ecosystem: Environmental > Aquatic > Marine > Intertidal...
CACTATATTCGGCTTTTACAAATTCTGTAAGATTTTTAAAATAATCTTTTTCAAATTCATCAGCCAATTCTTTTTTCCAGCTGGGGTGTATCGCTACCTTCATTTTATTAAGTAAATTTGCAGGACCTCAAAAGTAGGGAAATTTATTTATGATCAAAATTGCATCAAAAAGCCTTATAGACCTTGAATTTCCAGTTGTTTGCCAGCAAATTTCAGACTTGTGCATCACTGGGCCCGGCAAGGAGAAAGCTTTAAAACTTCAGCCTTATAAATCGGGGAATGAAACAATTTTCGGACTTCACCAAACCAATGAGTACTTAAGCTCTAAAACCAGGGAGAGCCGAATCCCCAATCACGGTTTTGAAACCATTAAAAACGAACTGCGAACGCTAGAAATTGAAGATTCTATTCTGGGAGTTGGTAGCTTCAGGAAAATTTCCAGCCTTTCAGAAACGGTAAATACCCACATTAAGTTTTTTAGGAAATTTGAAGAGTATTATCCCAGTTTGTACAAAACAACTTCGGAAGTAGAATATACAAAAGAAATTGTAGAAAATATTGGCCGCGTTATCGACAAATTTGGGGAATTAAAAGATGATGCTTCCCCATTGTTGCAATCGGTTAGAAGATCCATCAATTCAGTAAAAGGCCAGATAAACTCGAGTTTTGCCAAAGCGCTAACCACTTATCATTCCTATGGATATTTAGATGAAATTCGAGAAAGTGTAGTAGAAAATGTTAGGGTTTTAGCTGTTAGCGCAATGCATCGCCGTAAGGTTAAAGGTGGTATTTTAGGCAATTCTAAAACCGGAAGCATTGTTTATATTCAGCCTGAAGCCACTTACCAGTATACTCGTGAGCTAAATAATCTTGAATACGAAGAAAAAGAAGAAATTAAACGAATTTTAAAAGAGTTAACCAATAGAATAAGACCGTTTAAACCACTCTTAATAGATTATCAGGATTTGCTTTGCGAAATTGATGTAATTGCAGCAAAAGCAAAATATGCTGAAATGACCAATGGCTTGCTGCCAAAGATCACGAAAGAGAGGGAACTTCAGCTAAAAGATGCTTACCATCCACTACTCTATTTAAGCAATAAGAAAAAAGGTGATAAAACCTATCCGCAAAGTATTGAACTCGCAAAAGATAACAGGATTATTGTGATTTCAGGGCCTAATGCCGGCGGAAAAAGTATCACTTTAAAAACCGTGGGCTTATTACAGCTTATGCTACAAAGTGGGATCTTAGTACCTGTGCACGAATACAGTAGAATGTGCCTTTTTGAAAAAATTCTCACTGATATTGGTGATAATCAATCTATAGAAAACCACTTAAGTACGTATAGTTACCGACTCAAGAATATGAATTATTTTCTTCGGAAATGTGATGATAGAACACTGTTCCTTATCGATGAATTTGGAACCGGAAGTGATCCCGAACTTGGTGGTGCTTTAGCAGAAACTTTTCTAGAAGTTTTTTATGAAAAGGAATCCTTCGGAATCCTAACTACGCATTATGCAAACTTAAAAAAGCTGGCCAACGAGATGCCCAATATGAGCAACGCTAATATGCTTTTTGATTCCAGTAGTTTAGAACCTATATTTAAACTGCAGGTAGGTGAAGCCGGTAGCTCTTTTACTTTTGAAGTTGCTCAAAAAAATGGAATTCCTTATAGCTTGATTAATCGTTCCCGTAAAAAGGTTGAAAAAGGAAAAATACGTTTTGACCGCAGTATTGCCAAGCTTCAGAAAGAACGTTCTAAACTTCAGAAAACAACAGATTCTTTAAAGACAAAAGAATTAAAGGCAGCTCAGGAAAAAGATAAATTGGAAGAAACCAACAGTAGGATCCAGCAGAAGCTGGAAAGCTATCAGGAATTATATGATAGTAACCAGCGCCTCATTTATATGGGGCAAAAGGTGAATGAGCTTAGTGAGAAATATTTTCATAATAAAAAGAAAAAAGAACTGATTGGTGAATTTTTGAAGTTTGTAGAAATAGAAAATTCCAAACGTAAAAAGGAATCGGCCAAGCAGCGAAAAATTCAGAAAGAAAAAGAGAAAAAAGTTCAGCAAGAAGTTAAAAAAGAGGTTTCGGTTATACGGAAAAAGAAAAAAGAAGAAAAGGCCAAAATCACTGAAAAAGAACGGCAGGAAGCGAATAAACCAAAGATTAATCCGAAGATCGGTGATAGAGTAAGATTAGAAGATAGCCGTTCTGTAGGGACCTTAGATAGAATCGAAAAAGGAAAAGCTACAGTGAACTACGGTATGTTTACCACACAGGTAGATGTGGAAAAACTGGAGCTGGTACAGGCCATGAAAAAGAAATAGAATGGAATTACCAAAAGACAAAAAAATTATTCTTTTTGACGGCGTTTGCAATCTCTGCAATACTGCGGTAACCTTTATCATTAAGCACGATAAGAAAGATACATTCCGTTTTGCTTCATTACAAAGTGATTTTGGTAAAGAACTGGTAGCAGAACGTGGTATGGATCCAGAAGCATTAGATTCAATAATCTTAATCGATCCCGGGGTAGCTTATTACCAAAAATCTACCGCAGCCCTGGAAATTTCCAGGGAACTTTCCGGCGGATATTCCCTTCTTAAAAACTTCCTGTTTATACCTGAAGGATTACGCGACGGTATCTACAACTTTGTGGCTAATAATCGTTACAAATGGTATGGTAAAAAAGAAAGCTGTATGATCCCTACACCAGAATTAAAATCTAAATTTCTGGATTAAACTTTTTCTTTCTCCTCAACCGTATTTGGTATATCGTCTTCATTTCGATCAGGATGGTAATTGTCATCCCATTCTTTTACATTGGGAGGTCCCATCTTATTTACAGATTTCGCAACCATAAGAGAGACTGCGGCATCACCGGTTACGTTTACCGTAGTTCGGCACATATCCAATGGCCTGTCTACCGCAAAAATAAGCGCCAATCCTGCTTCTGGAATTCCCGCTTGTGCAAGAACTATTACCAGCATTACCATTCCTGCGCCGGGAACAGCTGCAGAACCAATTGAGGCTAAAGTAGCCGTAGCGATAATTCCCAATTGCGCACCTATACTAAGGTCCATACCAAAAGCTTGAGCAATAAAAACAGCTGCAACGGCCTGGTAAAGACTTGTTCCGTCCATATTTATTGTAGCTCCAATTGGTAAAACAAAACTGGATACTTCCCTACTTACGCCCATATGCTCTTCTACTCTTTCCATTGTTACCGGCAAGGTAGCAGCACTAGAACTGGTTGAAAAAGCTAACAACTGTGCAGGAGCGATTCCGTTAATAAAGAAAGATGGTTTATTTTTAGTAACAACCCATACTAAAAGAATATAGAAACCAATCATTAAAGCCAAACCTATGAGTACCGTAACCCCATACATTGCCAATGCGGCAAAAAGATCGGTACTTGGTGATTCTACGACCAAGGCGGCAAGCAAAGCGAAAACACCATATGGTGCCGCTAGCATAATTAAATCAATCATTTTAAGGATCACTTCATTAAAACCATCGAAGAAATCTTTTACCGGTTGCGCTGTTTTTTCAGGAATAAGGATAAGACCAATTCCGAAGAAAATGGCGAAGAATATTACTTGCAGCATATTCGCATTATCACCAGCGGCAGCGAAAATATTATCCGGAACAATATCTTCTAAAGCTTGTAATGGGCCAGATTCTCTTTGTTTATCGGCATTTGCTTTAACACCTGATGCATCTCCCTCGTAACTCGCTATTAAATCCTGTTGTGTTTCTGCAGTAATCGCATTACCCGGCTTAATAAGGTTTACCATACCCAGACCTATGGTAACCGCAATTATAGTTGTGAAAATATAAATTCCAATGGTACGTGCTCCCATTTTAGAAAGCTTGGAAATATCTTTAAGATCTGAAATTCCTTTAATTAAAGAGGCCAAAATAAGCGGCACTGCAATAAGCTTTAAAGCATTGATAAAAATATTACCGAAGGGTTTTATCCAATCTCCGATAAATTCTGCTCCCCAGCTAAAATTGGTAAGAATAAGGGCAAAAATAACCCCGGCAGCCATTCCAAGTAAAATCTGCCAGTGCAGTGCAAGTTTTTTCATGCTAAGTAAATTTCAGTATTTAAATAAATTAAATTTTTGAACTTTTATTCTGAAGTAAATAGTCGGCGATCACTAATGCGGCCATAGCTTCAACAATAGGTACAGCTCTTGGTACAACACAGGGATCGTGTCTACCTTTTCCCTGCATTTCAACATTTTCACCTTGTTTATTTATAGTCTCTTGTTTTTGCATTATAGTAGCCACAGGTTTAAAGGCTACATTAAAATAAATATCCATTCCGTTAGAAATGCCGCCCTGTATTCCTCCACTTAAATTGGTTCTGGTAGTCCCATCTTCATTAAACAGGTCGTTGTGTTCACTGCCTTTCATTTTGGTGCCTTCAAATCCGCTACCATATTCGAATCCCTTAACTGCATTTATAGAAAGCATTGCCTTACCCAATTCGGCGTGAAGTTTATCAAAAACCGGCTCTCCCAGGCCTTTGGGCATATTTTTAATTACGCATTGCACGGTACCGCCTATGGTATCTCCTTCTTTTCTAATTTGCTTTATATAATCTTCCATTTTTTCTGCGGAAGCAGGATCAGGACAACGCACAGCATTAGTTTCTATAAGGGAAAAATCAAGATCTCTGATATTTTTATCTATTTCCAGGTGTCCTACTGAAGCAGTATAGGCATTAAATTGAATATCATTTAAAAACTGTTTTGCAACAGCTCCTGCCACTACTCTACAAGCAGTTTCCCTTGCAGAAGATCTTCCGCCACCTCTGTAATCGCGTACACCATACTTTTCATCATAAGTATAATCTGCATGACTGGGGCGATATGTGTCTTTAATATGAGAATAATCCTTAGATTTCTGGTTGGCATTCTTAATTACAAAACCAATAGGAGTTCCAGTAGTTTTTTCTTCAAAAATTCCGGAATAAAATTCAACGGTATCAGGTTCTTTTCTTTGAGTTACTATAGCCGATTGCCCCGGCTTCCTGCGATTTAGTTCTGACTGTATCTTTTCCAGGTCAAGTTGAATTCCCGCAGGACACCCATCAATAATCCCTCCTATGGCCTGCCCGTGTGATTCTCCAAAAGTGGTGAGTTTAAAAAGTTTTCCGAAGGAATTTCCAGCCATTTTATTGATTTTGAACAAATGTAATTTTTTCAGGCAATATTTAAAAATGTATCTCCATTTAATATTAACCTAACAAACCGCTGACTTATTAATGATTTGGTAAATATTCAATAAAATTAATTGAAGGTTTCAAACCCCGACTTTTCTGTTATTTGTACGGAAAGAAACTCGCTCCATTGTCCAGTAAGAGAAAACCAGAAATAGTAGTGATATCAGATGTACATCTTGGTACATTTGGTGCCCATGCTGCAGAACTCATTGAATACCTGGAAAGTATACAACCTAAAAAATTGATACTTAACGGAGATTTTATCGATATCTGGCAGTTTAGGAAAAGTTATTTCCCAAAAACTCATTTAGAGGTAATCAAGAAGATTATCGACCTCAGTAGTAAGGGAACCGAGGTGATTTATATCACCGGAAACCACGATGAATTTCTTAGAAAATTTAGCGATACCCAAATTGGAGATCTGCGAATTACCGATAAACTGGTTTTGGAATTGGATGGCAAAAAAGCCTGGTTTTTTCACGGGGATGTATTTGATGTTGGAATTCACAAAGCGAAGTGGATCGCCAAACTGGGCGGCTGGGGCTACGATCTTTTAATCCTGATTAATCGCTTATTGAATCAGGTTTTAGTAAAAATGGATAAAAAGAAATATTCCCTTTCAAAAAAAATTAAAGCCAGCGTAAAAAATGCCGGCAAGTTTATTGCCAGGTTTGAAAAAACCGTTTCAGATCTGGCCATTCAAAATGGGTACAAATATGTGATTTGTGGGCATATTCATCAGCCTAAAATTATAAGAAAAACCAATAAAAAAGGAACCTGCTTGTATTTAAATTCAGGAGACTGGGTAGAAAATCTTAGCTTTCTTGAATACGAAAATAAGAAATGGAACCTCAAATACTTCAGTCAGCTGCAACCCCTCCAAAAACCTTTATTGGCTGCGGTAACTGTTATAAAAAAGGATTAAACTAAAGCTTCCCTTAAAATACTTACCGGGTGTTTGGCTTCACGTTGCGTACCATCGAAAATCTGGTGTCTACAACTGGTGCCGTTTGCTGAAATAACGGTCGCTTCGCTTGCTTTTCTAACCGCCGGAAACAATGTTTGTTCTCCAATATTCATACTTACTTCGTAATGTTCTTTTTCATAACCAAAAGATCCCGCCATTCCGCAACAACCAGATGGTATTATACTCACTTTAAAGTTCTCCGGAAGATTAAGAACATCAAAAGTTATGGCTGTATTTGATAGTGCCTTTTGGTGGCAGTGTCCGTGAATTTTAATATTTTTTTCCTCTGAAGTAAATTGCTCCGGATTTATATTACCCAGTGCGATCTCCTTTTTCAAAAATTCTTCGATTATAAAGGAATTTTTTGCCAGTGTTTCTGCTTCCGATTTATTATCGGCTAATCGTAAATATTCATCTCTAAAACTTAAAATAGCCGAAGGTTCTAACCCGATTAATGGTGTTTCTTCAGAAATTATATTCTTAAATAAACTTATGTTTTTATCAACGAAAATCTTAGCTTCTTCCAGAAAACCTTTAGAAATATGGCTTCTACCGCTTTCTTCATGTTTGATGATTTCTACGCGGTAATTGAGTTCGTAAAGTAACTCTAGCGTATCTATTCCTATTTCAGCATCTAGAAAATTCGTGAATTCGTCGTTGAAGAAATAGACTGTCTTAATAGGATTCTCTATCTGAAAACGTTTTTTATTCTTCTGATAGTAATTTTTAAGCGTTTGTTTGGCCAAATTCGGGAGACTTCTTTCTGGAGCTACGCCCATTATCTTTTTTGCGACGCCGGAAGTCAAGGAATTATTAAAGAAAAAATTAGCAATACCCGGAGTTTTGGATGCAAAACCATTCATTCTACCATTATTAGCAAAGATCTTACTTCTTAAACTTTTACCGTTTTCTTTTTGGTATTGGTATTGAAATTCGGCTTTTAGTGCAGCAACATCTACACTAGATGGGCATTCGCTTTTACAACCTTTACAACTAATACAGAGATCAAAAGCTTCTTTTATTTCTTCGTGGTTAAACCTGTTGCTTTTATCTGAATTGGTTAAAAATTCACGCAAAGTATTTGCCCGGGCTCGCGTAGTATCCTTTTCGTCTTTAGTAGCGCGATAACTGGGGCACATTGTTCCACCTGCTTCTGCCGATTTTCGGCAATCGCCACTCCCGTTACATTTTTCAGAAAGTTTCAAAATTCCTTCGGAGTCTGAGAAATCCATTAAAGTTGAAATTTCTGGCTCTTTTCGGTCTACTTCATATCTAAGCGAAGTATCCATGGGAGCGGTATCGGTAATTTTTCCAGGATTAAAAATATTATTGGGATCAAAAGTGAATTTAATATCCCTTAGAAGCTGGTAATTCTTAGGGCCAATCATCATTTCAATGAATTCGGCTCTTACCCTACCATCTCCGTGCTCACCACTTAAAGAACCGTTATATTTCTTGACCAATTTAGCGACATCGGTAGTAATGCTTCTAAAGAGTTTTACATCTTCAGATCTTTTTAAATTCAAAATTGGTCGCAAATGAATTTCTCCTGCTCCCGCGTGAGCATAATACACGGCATCCTGGCCATAGTTTTTCATTATTTCAGCAAATTCTGAAATATAATTGGCGAGGTAGGGAATCGCAACAGCGGTATCTTCAATACAGGCTACAGCTTTTTTATCTCCTATAATATTCCCTAAGAGTCCAAGGCCAGCTTTCCTTAACTCCATCGCAAGCTCTATTTGGTCGCCCATTAAAACCGGGTAAGCGTAGCTTAAATCAGAGTTTTTTAAGGTGTCCAGTACTTGTTGGCTCTGGTCCTGTACTTCTTTGGTGGTATTCGCCCTGATCTCCAGCATCAAGATAGCTTTGGGATCCCCTTCAATAAAGAACCTATTTTCTTTATACTTCAGGTTTTGCTTTGTACAATCCAGGATGGTTTTATCCATCATTTCGCACGTGTATAAAGAATGCTTCATCACCGGTACAACAGCTTGCATACAATTTTCTATACTGTCAAAATGAGCTGCGATCATTGCTGCTTCAGGAGGCTGAAGATCATCAAGCTTTAAAGTTATTTCAGTAGTAAAAGCTAAGGTGCCTTCACTCCCACATAATAATTTACATAGATTCAAGGGCTCGGTAGAACCTTCAGAAAAAACATCAGCATACATTAATTCATCAATCGCATACCCCGTATTTCTTCTATGTAAAATTCTAGGCGGAAACTTTTCTACAAGTTCCTTTTTGTTTTCTTCGGAAGAAAGTTGCTTATTTATTTTCCGGTAAATCTCACCTTCAAGATTCTGGAGCTTTAATTTCTCCTGAAACTCTTTTGCCGAAATGTCTTTAAATTCAGCTTCACTACCATCACTTAGTATTGTTTTTAAAGAAAGCAACTTCTCCCGGGTGGTTCCATATTTAATAGAAGTGGTACCGCTGGAATTATTACCAACCATTCCTCCAATCATACAGCGGTTAGAGGTGGAGGTATTAGGCCCAAAAAACAAACCGTATTCTTTTAAAACCCTGTTTAAATCGTCCCGAATTACTCCCGGTTGCAAGCTTACGGTTTTAGCTTCCTGATCAATATTTATGATTCTTGTAAAATGTTTGGATACATCTACTACAATCCCATCTCCCACACATTGCCCTGCCAGGGAAGTTCCGGCGGTTCTTGGTATTAAAGAAGTTTTGTTATTTTTTGCAAATTTTATAAGCTGCTTTATATCATTTTCGCTTTTGGGATAGCACACTGCCAATGGCATTTCACGATAAACCGAGGCATCTGTGGCATAGATTGAACGCCATAATTTATCGTCATAGATCTGGCCTTCAATTTCCTGCGATAATTGTTGAAGTTTTTCTTTCATAATCGTGTATAAAAATATAGAATTTACCCTAAAGCGCTTAACAGATTTTTAAGCAATATTAACAATAGATTGGCGCTACATACGTTTTATATGATGTTTTAACATTTAAATTTGCGAGCAATTCTAAAAACGCTAACTATGAAAAAATTAATTTTACTTGCCGCTTTTGTAATCGGCGCAGCATTTTATAATCAGGCTGAAGCTCAAAGTATTTCAGATAACGCCCTGGGACTTAGATTTGGAGGCGGTGATGGGATTGGAGCTGAAATTTCCTACCAAAGAGCTGTAGGTGTAGACAACAACCGTTTAGAATTAGACCTGGGATGGAGAGACAACAGCGATTATGATGCCTTCAAACTTACCGGAATTTACCAATGGTTATGGAATATTGAAGGTGGTTTTAACTGGTATGCCGGTGCCGGTGCAGGGCTTTTAGGGGTTGACGATACTCGTTTTGACGATAGAGATGGTGACGATGGAACTTATCTTTTTCTTGCAGGTAATGTTGGTATAGAGTACGACTTTGATATTCCGTTACTAATATCATTAGATATTAGGCCAGAATTCGGTTTCTTTAGCGATAATGATGTTTTGAATGAATTTTCACCAGATATTGCTCTTGGAGTAAGATACCAATTCTAGAATTAAATAGATTAAAGATTATAAAGAGGCTGGTTTAAATCAGCCTCTTTTTTTATACCGTAGTTTGTAAAGCCTTTTTATAAATATCTTCATACAGTGGCATTACATTTTTTATATCAAATTTTTCAGCCACCTTTCGGGCGCCCTGCTTAAATTTCTCCAGGGTTTCCTCGTTTTCCAGAATTTTAAGGGCGTTGGAAGCCATTTCACCTATATTTCCAACATCGCTTAAATACCCAGAAATACCGTCTTTGTTCACTTCGGGTATACCGCCTGTATTCGTTGAAATCACAGCTACTCCATTAACCATAGCCTCTAAGGCAGAAAGCCCAAAACTTTCTTTTTCTGATGGTAATAAAAACAGATCTGAAAAACACAGAATTTTCTCAATTTCGTGGCTTTGGCCCAGAAACATAACTTTATCAGCAATGGCGAGTTCATCTACTAAATCTTCTGCCATTTCCTTTTCTGGCCCCTCGCCCACCATCATTAATTTCGCGTCTATCTTCTTCTGAATTTCGTGAAAGATCTTTATAACATCATCTATGCGTTTCACTTTTCTGAAATTACTAATATGGGTGATAATTTTCTCTTTTTTATCGGCCATCATTTCCCGCTGGCAATCGGTGTACTCTTTTTTATCATATTTACTACAGTCAATAAAATTGGGTACTACTTCTATTTCGTTTTTTATTTTAAAAAACTTCAGAGTGTCTTCTTTTAAACTATCGGAAACAGAAGTCACCATATCGCTATTATTGATGCTAAAATTTACTGCCGGTTTATAAAAAGGATGGTTACCAACCAAAGTGATATCGGTACCGTGAAGGGTGGTGACCATAGGTAAGCTTATTCCTTCTTCAGCCAACATTTTTTTAGCCATATAACCTGCATAAGCATGGGGAATGGCATAATGAACGTGCAAAAGTTCTATGTCGAATTGCTTTACCACATTTACCAGTTTACTGCTTAAAGCAAGCTCATAAGGCTGGTAATGGAAAAGGGGATATTCTGGCACGTGTACCTCGTGAAATCGAACATTGCTGGATAGCTGGTCTAAGCGAACCGGGTGACTATAGGTAACAAAATGTATTTCGTGACCTCGTTTTGCAAGAGCTAAACCCAACTCTGTGGCGACTACTCCACTACCTCCAAAGGTAGGATAACATACAATGGCTATTTTCATTAAGTTTGATTTACTCACTCTGTGAGATATTTGGGCATAAGCCCAAATGTTGATTTTATAAGTTAGGCTTTATAGACGTTAATTTAAGTGATTCAACAGGTTGAAATTAATTGCCTAAAAATCTATAGCCTCATAAATAACTTTCTGTATTCTTGATCTCACATCTTCCCTAATTAACTTTCTATTCGTAGAATCGGGAAAAGTACGATTAGACAAAAATACATAAACAATTTCTTCTTCCGGGTCTGCCCAGGCAAAGGTGCCTGTAAAACCGCTGTGACCAAAACTTTCCATTGAAAGACAATTACAGGTTGGACCCGAAGTTCCCAGCTGGGGTTTGTCGAAGCCAACGCCACGCCTTACATCTTGCTCACAATAATAACAAGTATTGAATTTAGAAATGGTTTCACCTTCCAAATATCTTTTATCTCCATATACGCCTTTATTAAGATAGATGTGCATAATTTTAGCTACATCATTGGCATTACTAAAAAGCCCGGCATGACCTCCAATACCGCCCTGTAGAGCCGCGCCCTGATCGTGTACTACACCATGAATAAGTTGCCTTCGCCATAGTTTATCAACTTCGGTAGGTACAATTTGTTCTAAAGGAAATCTTGAAGTTGGTAAATAACCGGTATATGTAGCACCCAAGGATTTATAGATTTTCTTTTGGGTGAGATTATTCAAGGTTTGACCATAATAGTCTTCCAGGTAATATTTTAGTATATGAAAAGGAAGATCACTGTATTTATAATCCAGTTTCCGTTCTAGTTCGCTATTCTTTATAATATTAATGATACTATCCTGCATATCTCCTCTAAGGTACATTTCGGTAGCAACTTTAGTATTAAATTCGGCTGAAGGCGTTTTATGGAAATACTCTTTAGACGGTAGTCTTGTTTTTTTATCAATGGTATTAATATGGAACGGAATCCAGGGTTTTAGCCTTGCATAGTGCATCAACATATCCTGCAGGCGAATATTGGCTTTGTTAGAATTTTGAAAATCAGGCATCATCTCCCCTAACTTAGTATCGAAGTTTACAATTCCTTTTTCTTCCTGTTCCATTATTAAGGGTAAGGTAGCCAGGATCTTTGTTAAAGAGGCCAAATCGTAAACCGAAGTATCTGAAACCGGAATTTGCCTGTCGTAAGTATGATGTCCAAAATTCTTATTGTAAACAATTTTCCCCTTCCTGGCTACTAGAATTTGAGCTCCGGGTGTCATCTTTTTGTTGATAGCTTCGGTAATAATGCTGTCTATTCTACTTAATTTATTTGAATTAAGGCCCACACTTTCGGGTAGCCCATAAGACAATCTTTCTATACTCTTTGTTTGATAACCGGTGCCTTCGGGGAAATTTTCACCAATACTAACCGGAAGCTTTCCTTTAGCTTCAATTGCCCCAAAAATTAACTGAGCCGCTTTTTCCTGCGCTATGTTATGATTTTGATAATTGACCAAAATCCCATCCAGCTCATGGAGACCACGCAGGTCATTTAAAGCATACGGACTTGAGAACAGGCTTAATATTGTCTTGTTCTTTTTCGCTATTTGATTGACCCAGTATAATTCGGCAGGGGAAAATTTATAAGAAGCCCAGGGACTTTTATTGGATTTATGATAACCTAAAATTACCACATCGTAATCAGCCAGTTTTTGTTGTAAATTATTTAAACCGGTTGCAGTTATCCAATCTACTGCTGCATATTTCTTTAATTCTTTTAAAAATGGGCCTCCATTTGCATCTCCAAAGTTCACGTAGGCAATCTTAGTATCGGCGAGATCTTTAATAGGTAATATGCCTTTATTGTTTTTGATGAGACTTAGTGCATTTTCAAAAAGTTTTTCCAACAAAACCTGATCACGTATAGTATTAAGATCTTCGGAAAGAAAATTTTCCTGCACTCTTTTTTGCTGGTGAAGACCCACTTTATATTTTGCAAGGAGTATTTTCTTAACCGAATGCGATAAGCGCGAAGGGCTAATAATTTGATTTTTAAAAGCATTGCTTAAGACTTCTGATGCTACTTCAACTTTTTCGGGCATTAAAAGCATATCATTTCCTGCCAGAAAGGCCCTTAATTCAGCATCACCGGGTTCGGTACTATTCGTTAGCCCTTTCATGTTAAGAGCATCAGTGAAAACAAGTCCTTTAAAGTTCATTTTATCTTTTAGAAGGTCTGTAACTACTGCTCCAGAAAGTGAAGATGGTGTATTGGGATTTTCCTGGAGTGCCGGTATATTTAAGTGAGCCACCATTACGCTGGAAAGTCCGTGGGCAATTAAAGGATAGTAGGGATATAATTCTAAATCTTCCAGTCTTTCTTTTGAAAAAGGAATTGTGGGTAATGTTTTATGCGAATCTGTATCAGTATCTCCGTGGCCGGGAAAATGTTTAGCGCTAGATAGAATTCTTTCCCGTTGCATACCACGCATAAATGCAAGAGATTTTTCAGCTACGTTTATTTTATTCTCTCCGAAACTCCGGTTACCTATAATGGGGTTATCAGGATTGGTGTTAATATCTACTACCGGGGCAAAATTAATATGAACGCCTAATCGTTTGGTATTTCGTGAAATGGCAGCACCAGCTTCAGCAATTAATCTATTATCCTGAATAGCGCCCAGGGTCATATTCCAGGGAAGTGCAAAGGTAGAATCTAGACGCATGGCCAG
>Ga0102925_1001346_pt1 | contig 13587 bp, 15 predicted proteins | sample SalPonR1_A_D1_MG_FD_78216 | JGI IMG/M metagenome (GOLD analysis project Ga0102925, IMG submission 78216) | Salt pond soil microbial communities from South San Francisco under conditions of wetland restoration - Salt Pond MetaG R1_A_D1_MG | ecosystem: Environmental > Aquatic > Marine > Intertidal...
CCGACAAGGCGTGGCGGAGCCTACACCCAGCCCCCGAGCTCGTTGTTGATCACGGAGAGCAGTGCGGCGATATGGTCGTCGCGGTCGTTCAGGCAGGGAATGTAGGTGAAGGTCTCGCCCCCGGCCTCGATAAAGCTCTCGCGGATCTCCTCCTCGATCTCCTCGAGGGTTTCCACACAGTCGGAGGAGAAGGCCGGCGACACCACGGCGATGTGCTTCCTGCCCTGGCGTGCCAGTTCGGCGACGTGCTCCACGGTCGCCGGCCCCACCCACTCCTCCGGGCCGAACTGGGACTGGAAGGCGGTCTGGATCGACGACTCGTCCCAGCCCAGCCGCTCGCGCAGCAGGCGCGTGGTCTTCTGGCACTGGCAGTGGTAGGGGTCGCCCTCCAGCAGGTAGCGCTTGGGCACCCCATGGTAGGAGGCGACCAGCACTTCGGGCGATGTCTCGGCGGCGTCGTAGGCCTCGCGCACCGAATTCGCCAGAGCGTCCAGATAGGCAGGATGCTCGAAGTAGGCCGGCACGGTGCGCAAGGCCGGCTGCCACTTGAGCGTCATCAGGGTGCGGAAGGCCTGGTCGTTGGCGGTGGCCGTGGTCGGCGAGGCGTACTGCGGATACAGCGGGAAGAACAGAATTCGCTCGCACCCCGCCGCCTGCATGCGCTTCAGCACGCTATCGGTGGAAGGATTGCCATAGCGCATGCAGAAGTCGACCATCACGGCGTCTCCATGCTGCTCCTGGAGCCCGGCCGCGACCTTGCGGGTCTGCTCACGCGTAATGGTCAGCAGCGGGCTCTCGTTCTTCTCGGTGTTCCAGATGCCGCGATAGGCCTCGCCGGACTTGAAGGGGCGGCGCGAGAGAATCACCAGCTGCAGCAGCGGCTGCCATTTCCAGTCCGCGTAGTCGACCACTCGCTTGTCGGAAAGGAATTCGCTCAGATAACGGCGCATCGACCAGTAGTCGGTGGCATCCGGGGTACCCAGGTTGGCGAGCACCACGCCGACCTTCGCCCTTGGGATCGACGGGTGGTCGGCCGGCGCATGAGCCAACCGGCCACTGCCCGGTGGATCCAGGTCGGAAGAGGCCTTGTCCGGGGTCTGCGAGGTCATGCGGGAGCTCCTTGGGATCGGTGGGACAGACGCTGACAGTCTATCAGCCCGCTCGCTTGGGGTGGAGTGAAGTTGTACTATGGTGATGATTTGTACAACTTGGGAGTGCCGCCATGCCCCGGCCACTTGTGCTGCTGCTTGGCGATCAGCTGAGCCTCGACGTAGCGAGTCTTCGCGACCTGCCGAACGACGCGGTGATCGCGCTGTGTGAAGTGGCCGCGGAAGGCAGCTATGTTCCGCACCATCCCCAGAAGATCGCGCTGATTTTCTCCGCCATGCGCCACTTTGCCGCCGAACTTCGTGACAGCGGCCACCGGGTTCACTACAGCGCCCTGGACGACCCCGACAACACCCAGGCGTTGATCACCGAAGCGGAGCGGCTGGCCGAACTCTACGACTGCAACGAGATTCGCGTGGCGCGCCCCGGCGAGTGGCGGCTGTGGCAAGCGATGCGCGAGCGACAGCATGCTGCCCTGGCCTGGCAGCTGATCGAGGATGACCGCTTCTTTACCACCCCCGAGGATTTCGCTAGCTGGTCCGCAGGGCGCAAGGCACCGCGCATGGAACATTTCTACCGAGAGCAGCGCCGCCGCACGGGCCTGCTGATGGAAGACACCCAGCCGGCCGGTGGCCAGTGGAACTTCGACCACGACAACCGCGAACCGCTGCCCGATGAGGTGACGATACCCGACCCGCCACGTCACCGACATGACGCCATCACCGACGAAGTACTGGCACTGGTGGAGGCGCATTTCAACGAGCACTTCGGTTCCCTCGATCACTTCCACTGGCCGGTCACCCGCCGCCAGGCACTGGGAGACCTGCGCCACTTCATCGAGCACCTGCTCCCCGACTTCGGCCGCTACCAGGATGCCATCCGCGACGCCGACCCCTTTCTCTTCCACTCGCGGCTCTCCGCGTCCCTCAACCTGGGACTGCTATCGCCGCGGGAGGTCTGCGAGCGAGTCGAGCGCGAGTATCACGAGGGGCGCGCCCCGCTCAACGCAGTGGAGGGCTTCATTCGCCAGGTACTCGGCTGGCGCGAGTACGTACGCGGGCTCTACTGGACGCGCATGCCCGACTACAAGCGCGGCAACACCCTGGGCGCCCGGCGCGGACTGCCGAGCTTTTTCTGGGATGGCGATACCGAGATGCGCTGCCTGCGTCGCGCCATCGAGATGACGCGCGACCACGCCTATGCCCACCATATCCAGCGACTGATGGTCACCGGCAACTTCGCGCTGCTCTGCGACGTGGCGCCCGAGGCACTCTGCGACTGGTATCTCGCCGTGTACGCCGACGCCTGCGAATGGGTGGAGCTGCCCAACACCCTGGGCATGGTGCTACACGCCGACGGCGGGCTGATGGGCTCCAAACCCTACTGTGCCTCGGGTAAGTACATCGACCGCATGTCGGACCACTGCCGGCACTGTCGCTTCGACCCGAAGCAGGTCACGGGACCCGATGCCTGCCCCTTCAACAGCCTCTACTGGGCCTTCCTCGAACGCCATGCCGATACCCTGAGCGGCAATCCGCGCATGGCACTGATCTATGGCAGCCTGCGGCGCATGAAGGATGACAAACGCACGGCCATGCGCGAACAGGCCGAACGCTTTCTGGCAGCGCTCGAGACCACCCCCGCCTATGGCCAGGGCATGCATCGGGCCGGCTATGATGCAACCCGGGAGACAACCTCATGACACGCAGCAAGACGCTCGACGCCAGTGCCCCCGCAACGCTCTATCACGACGGCGAATGTCCGTTGTGCCAGCGCGAAGTCGCGTGGCTGGCACGCCATCCGCGCCGCGAGCGCATCAGACTGGTGGATATCCGGGATGAACGTTTCGACGCGGCAGCCGCGGGGGCCAGCTTCGACGCGATGATGGGCCGACTGCACGTGCGCGACGCTCAGGACCGCTGGTATGTCGGCATGGATGCCAGCCGCGCGCTCTATGCGGTGCTGGGCTATCGCCGACTGGTGTGGTTGAGCACCCTGCCGGGGCTTGCCGGCCTGCTGGATGCGGGATATCGATGGTTTGCCCGCCGCCGGGTGCGACTGGGGCGCTGGCTGCAACGACGGCAGGAGAAGAACTAGAAGACCAGCGGCATGCGTGACGTCAATGGATCCTGGTAATGCGTCTCGCGTCCGATGACCTCGTCGTGAGGCACCTGCTGAACCAGATAAGCGCGGTGGATGCCGGCACGCCTCAGCTCCAGATAGACGTCGTCCAGCGAGCGAAAGAGCATCGGCTTGCCTGAACGGGTCAGCATATGGCGCTGACCTTCAACGTCCTCCAGTTCGACCTGGTAGAACCGACTGCCGGCATGGCCGATCACGCGTATTTCGAAGTTGTCGTGGCGGGCCACGAAGGTCTTGAGTTCCTGGAATTCCATGGGTCCTTCCTCCTGATGTCCGGGCCGATGATGTCGAGATATACGATCGGGCAAAGCCTGAAGGCGCCCGATGACGATATCGTGTCGTCGACGTTAACTCCCTGTGACCCTGACCATGTCGTCAGGTTCCGGACCTACTGATATTCCGAAGGATCGATCGCCTTGCCCAGGGAGTTGCGGTCCACCCAGTTGCCGGCCTTGGTCTCCTTGTAGCGAAATACCACCCGATCACCGACCTGGACCGGCAGTTCGGCATCCTCGGTCTGGTAGCTGTAGGCTTCGCCGTCCACCACCAGGTGGTAACGATAGAGATCGGGCATCCCCAGCCACTCCTTGAAGGGGCCTTCACGCTCCATCGACTGGAGCTCGCCGCGCCCCTCGAGCTTCGGGGTACGGCGACGGTTGCCGCGTCGAAATCCGCCTGCCATGGTGCCTCCTTCCTGTGTCATTCAAGGGCTCGGCATTATACGGCGCCGGCCACGGGACTCAAGGGTAGCGTTATTCGCCGAAGGCCTCGCGATAGCTGTCCGGGGCCAGGTCCTCGAAGCGGGTGTACTTGCCGATGAATGCCATATGCACGGTGCCGATGGGGCCATTACGCTGCTTGCCGATGATCACTTCGGCCAGCCCCTGGTTGTCGGGGTTGTCCGGATTGTAGACCTCATCACGATAGACGAAGCCGATGATGTCGGCATCCTGCTCGATGGCCCCCGACTCGCGCAGGTCCGACATTACCGGGCGCTTGTTGGGGCGCTGCTCCAGCGAACGGTTGAGCTGGGAGAGCGCCACCACCGGGCAACCGAACTCCTTGGCCAGCCCCTTCAGCGAGCGGGAGATCTCGGAAATCTCGCCGGTGCGGTTCTCGGAGAAGCCGGGGATCTGCATCAGCTGCAGGTAGTCGATCATGATCAGCGCGAGATTGCCGTGCTCGCGCACCACCCGGCGGATCCGCGAGCGCATCTCGTTGGGTGATAGCGCGGCGGTATCGTCGATGAACAGCTGCTTGTCCTTGAGCAGGTTGACCGCCGACGTCAGGCGCGGCCAGTCCTCGTCCTCAAGCTGGCCGGTACGCACGCGAGTCTGGTCGATCCGCCCCAGCGAAGAGAGCATGCGCAACATCAGCGAGTCCGCGGGCATCTCCATGGAGAACACCATCACCGGCCTGTCGCTGGAAATCACCGCATGCTCGACGAGGTTCATGGCGAAGGTGGTCTTGCCCATCGAGGGCCGGCCGGCAACGATCACCAGATCCGAGGGCTGCAGTCCCGAGGTCATCTCGTCCAGGTCGCGAAAGCCGGTGGAGAGCCCAGTCATCTCGCCCTGCAGGTTGAACAGCTCGTCGATGCGATCCACCGCCTTGGTCAGCAGCTCGCTCATGCCGATCGGCCCACCCGACCGGGGGCGCTCCTCGCTGATCTGGAAGACCAGCCGCTCGGCCTCGTCGACCAGCTCGTCGGCGGGTCGCCCCTGGGGGCTGAAGGCGCCGTCGGCAATCTGGCTGGCGGCACGGATCAGCTTGCGCAGGGTCGCCCGCTCGCGAACGATGTCGGCATAGGCGCGGATATTACTCGCCGAGGGCGTGTTCCTGGCCAGCTCCGCGAGGTAGGCCAGCCCTCCCACGGTATCCAGCTGGTCGCGTCCTTCCAGCGCTTCGGAGAGGGTCACCACGTCGAGTGGGCGCCCTGCCTCGGCCAGACCTGCCATGACGTTGAAGGTCAGGCGGTGCTCATAGCGATAGAAATCATCCGCCACCAGGCGGTCGGCCACGTTGTCCCACGCCTGATTGTCGAGCATCAGGCCGCCGAGCACCGATTGTTCGGCTTCCAGCGAATGCGGTGGCACCTTGAGAGCGGCGGTTTCCTGGTCAAGGGTGGGGCGTTCATTCATGGTGCGCGGACCTGCGGAAAGAAAGGGGCTGACTCATTCTACGCGATGGCACGCCACGACCCCATGCCAGGGACAGGGCCACCACAGGCGTTCAGGAAACCCTGATGGCACGAAAAGGGGGGCGAGGATTCGCTCCTCACCCCCCCCCCTGTCGAGGCACGCCCTGCAGGCGTGCCATCGTGCTGGCCTTACTCGGCCACGACCACCACACGCACGGTGGCATCGACTTCGGCGTGCAGGTGCAGGTCGATGTCGTACTCGCCGGTCTGGCGAATCGGGCCCTGCGGCATGCGCACTTCGCTCTTGGCGACCTCGATCCCGGCGCTGGAGATGGCCTCGGCCAGATCCCGCGGACCGATGGAGCCGAACAGCTTGCCCTCGTCGCCGGCCTTGGAGACCAGCGACAGCTCGATGTCGTTGAGCTGTTCGGCACGCGCCTCGGCCTCGGCCTTGCGCTCGGCGGCCTGGGCCTCGAGCTCTGCACGCTGGGCCTGGAAGGCCTCGATATTGTCCCGGGTGGCCGGCACGGCCAGCCCGTAGGGCACCAGATAGTTGCGGCCATAACCGGGCTTGACGGTGACCTGGTCACCCAGACCGCCCAGCTTGCCAATCTTGTCGAGCAGAATGACGTCCATTCTCGTAAACCTCTTGTCAGTGGCTGCGGGCCATTCGTCCACGGAAATCCGCGAACGTATCGATGAAGGCCACAAGCAGCACGATGAGAATCATGGGCCAGGTGGTGATCAGCAGCACATAGAAGGCGACCAGCCACAGCCCGTTCATTCCCTTCAATCCGATAAAACCATGCACCAGCGCGATGCCGGCCACCAGCAGCGGCACCCAGACCAGCATGCCCAGGGCCGGGAGCTCCAGCACTGCCCCCAACACCCCCAGGACCACCAGCAGGATGAGCTCACGAGGGGCCAGGCGCAGGCCGTGAAACTCCTCGCGGAACCCGCCCGGGTTATAGAGCCCGGCCTGCCAGCCACGCGCCAGCGCCAGGCAGGCCACGGCGGCGAGCAGCACGATCAGCGCCGTTACACTGCTGATCAGCAAGCCCGCGAGCCGCTCGGTGTCCATGCCCTGGCGCGAGAGCTCGCTGAGCATCGAGGCAATATCCGGTGACCCCTGGCGAAGCTGCTCCAGTACCGGCCCCGCCCCGCCTGGCGGCAGGAAGATACCCAGCTGGATCATCGCCGACCCTGCCAGCACGCCGGCGATCAGCGCCTCGCTCCAACGCAGCCGTGAGCGCAGTACCACTGCCATCAGTACCACCAGCAGCACACTGGCCAACGGAATGACGTCCCCTTGGGTCCACCACCAGCCGGCCGGCACGGCCGCGGCGATGATCACTGGCAGGGACGCGGCCAGGCCGTGTCGCAGGGTAACCAAAGCGGCCACGGCGGCCCCCAGCCAGAACAGCCAGGGAATTGCGGTGGCCACGGCCGCCCCCGCGGCGGCGTAGGGCGTGCCGCGCATCATCCAGCGGGCAACGGGCAACATCACGCGCGGCGCATTACTGGTGGCTGTCGGTGTAGGGCAGCAGCGCCAGGTAGCGTGCCCGCTTGATCGCGGTGGACAGCTGGCGCTGGTAACGGGCCTTGGTCCCGGTAATACGGCTGGGAACGATCTTGCCAGTCTCGGTGACGTAGGCCTTCAGCGTATCCAGATCCTTGTAGTCGATCTGCTTCACGCCTTCAGCGGTGAAACGGCAGAACTTGCGACGACGGAAAAAGCGTGCCATGGGAAGACTCCTTCAGAGGGCGATGGGGTGGCTCAGGCGGATTCGGTGCTACGCGGCTTCTCGTCGCGACGGACACGCTTCTCTTCCACCGGCTTCATCATCGGTGAGGCCTCGGTGACGGCTTCCTTGGCGCGAACCACCAGGCTGCGGATGATGGCATCGTTGAAGCGGAAGATGTTCTCGATCTCGTCGAGGGTCTCGCCGCTGCACTCGACGTTCATCAGCACGTAGTGAGCCTTGTGGATCTTGTTGATCGGGTAGGCCAGATGGCGACGGCCCCAATCCTCGAGGCGATGCACGGTGCCGCCGTTCTCGGTGACGAGGCCGGTATAGCGCTCGACCATGGCCGGAACCTGCTCGCTCTGGTCCGGATGGACCATGAAGACGATCTCGTAGTGACGCATGGGATCTCCTTGCGGTTTGGCAGCTTCCACAGTGGCGAACACGTATTCGCTCAGGGGAAGCAAGGAGTGATTGTCAAAAGACGGGTTGTCAGAAGACACAAAGACCCGCTCGCAGGACGAGCGGGCGCAGGCATTTTAATGACATGTGCCACGATTGGCAAGGCAGATGCGACTCAGTCGCCCGGCGTGCGTCCTTGGCGCTGGCGTACGGCCTCGAACAGACAGATGCCGGTGGCCACCGAGACGTTGAGGCTGGAGACGCTGCCCGCCATGGGCAATTTTACCAGGGTATCGCAGGCCTCGCGGGTGAGACGCCGCATCCCCTTGCCCTCGGCACCCATCACCAGCGCCGCGGGGCCGGTGAAGTCGCCCTCGAAGAGGCTCGCCTCGGCCTCGCCGGCGGTACCGGTGATCCAGACACCGAGCGCCTTCAGCTTGGCCATGGCGCGGGCCAGGTTGGTAACCTGATAGACAGGCATGCTCTCGGCGGCACCGCAGGCCACCTTGCGCACCGTGGCATTGAGCGGCGCCGCCTTGTCCTTGGGCACGATCACGCCATGGACACCTGCGGCATCGGCGCTGCGCAGGCAGGCGCCGAAGTTGTGCACGTCGGTGATGCCGTCGAGCACCAGCAGTAGCGGGGGGGCCTCATGCGGCCAGCCTTCGAGCCTCAGCCACAGCGAGGTCTCGCCCTCGAAGGCGAGCGGCGTGGCGAAGGCCACGATGCCCTGGTGGGCAGCCCCCTGGGCGAGCTGGTCGAGCTCGTCACGGGGCCGCGACTGCAGGCGCGCCCCACCTTGGCGCGCGGCCTCGACCAACTCGGCCAGGCGAGCGCCGGCGCTGCCCTCCTGCACCCAGACCTCACGGGGCATCTCGCCGCGGTCGAGCAGCGCCCGCACCGCATGCACGCCGAACACCGCCTCGAGCCCGCCAGGTGGCGCAGGCGGGCGGGACGCCGCCTTTTCGGGGTGTCGCCGCTTCCCGCTCTCCTGCCCCGGCTTGCCGCCATGCCGAGGCTTGCGACCTGCCGCCATTAGCCGCGGGCCCTCGAGCGACGCGGACCACGACGACGACGGCCGCTCTTGCCCGACTTGTCACCAGGCTTGCCTGCACCCGCCTCGGCGGGCTTGTCGCCCCCGCGGCGCTTGCGCGGTGTCCGCTTGGGACGCGGCTTGTCGTCGGCCAGTTCGAAGTCGATCTTGCGCTCGTCCAGGTCGACGCGGGCCACCTGCACGGTGACGCCGTCGCCCAGGCGGTAGCTCATGCCGCTGCGCTCACCCTTGAGGCGGTGCTTCTCGGGCTCGTAGTGATAGTAGTCGGAGGGCAGCGAGGTGACGTGCACCAGCCCTTCCACGAACACCTCGTCGAGGCGCACGAAGATGCCGAACTGGGTCACCGAGGCGATGCTGCCGTCATAGACCTCGCCGAGCTTGTCGGACATGAACTCGCACTTGAGCCAGTCTTCCACGTCGCGGGTGGCGTCGTCGGCGCGCCGCTCGGTCATCGAGCAGTGCTCGCCTAGCTCGAGCATCTGCTCGAAGGTGTAGGGCGCCCACTTGCTGGGCGGCTCCACGGGAGCCCCGTCGGCGCGCAGCACGGTATTGGTCTGGCGTGGGCCACGGATCACCGAGCGGATGGCGCGGTGGACCAGCAGGTCCGGATAGCGCCGGATCGGCGAGGTGAAGTGCGCATAGGCCGGATAGGCCAGGCCGAAGTGGCCGTCGTTCTGCGGCGAGTAGACCGCTCGGCTCATGGAGCGCAGCATCACCGTCTGTATGACGTCGGCATCGTCACGCCCCTTGATCGCCTCGGCCAGGTCTCGATAGTCCTGGGGGCTCGGGTCGTCGCCACCGCCGAGCGACAGGCCCAGCTCATTGAGGAACAGACGCAACTTGTCGAGGCGCTCCGGCGATGGCTTTTCGTGGATACGATACAGCGCCGGCAGGTCGTGCTTATCGAGAAAGCGGGCGGTGGCCACGTTGGCCGCCAGCATGCACTCTTCGATGATCTTGTGGGCGTCATTGCGCGAGCGCGGGACGATCTTTTCGATCTTTCGCTCGTCATTGAAGACGATGGCCGTCTCGGTGGTCTCGAAGTCGATGGCGCCACGTTCCACCCGGGCCTCGCGCAGCAGCCGGTAGAGCGAATGCAGGTTCTTCAGCGACGGCACCAGCTCGCGGTACTCCTGGCGCAGGTCGTCACCCTCCTGCCCCTCGTCATCGAGAATCGCGGCCACCTTGTTGTAGGTGAGGCGCGCATGAGACTGGAACACCGCCTCGTAGAACCGGTAGCGGCTGATCGCCCCGCTCTGGGAGATGTTCATCTCACAGACCAGCGCCAGGCGGTCGACGGCCGGATTCAGCGAGCAGAGGCCGTTGGAGAGCAGCTCCGGTAGCATCGGCACCACCTGACCCGGGAAGTAAACCGAGTTGCCGCGAGTGATCGCTTCCTGGTCCAGCGGCGTGCCAGGACGCACGTAGTGGGAAACGTCGGCGATGGCCACCAGCAGCTTCCAGCTGCCCGACTTGGTCTTCCAGGCACAGACGGCGTCGTCGAAATCCTTGGCGCTCTCGTCGTCGATGGTCACCAGCGGCACGTGGCGCAGGTCAATGCGATGGTGTTTATCCTGTTCGGCCACCTCGGCGGACATGCCGGCGATCTGATCGTGAACATCCGGCGGGAACTCGGCGGGAATCTCGTAGCTGCGGATGGCGATGTCGATCTCCATCCCGGGATCCATGCGCTCGCCGAGCACCTCGACGACCTCGCCCACCGGCTGTACCCGGGTCTCGGGCTGCTGGACGATATTCGCCGAGATCACCTGACCGTCCTGGGCTCCACCACAGGCGCTGTGGGGAATGATGATCTCCTGGGTGATGCGCGAGTTCTCGGGGATCAGCACGCCGAATTCCGGGGTATTGGCCCGATAGACGCCGACGATGGTCTGGGTGTTGCGCGCCAGCACCTCGACGATGGTGGCTTCATCGCGGCCCCGACGGTCGCGACCGCTGACCCGCACCAGCACGTGGTCGCCGTGGAAGACCCGGCGCATCTGCCTTGGCGGCAGCACCAGGTCGGGCTTCTTGCCGTCGTCGCGAAGCAGGAAGCCGAAGCCATCACGATGCCCCAGCACCTTCCCCTTGATCAGGTCGAGCTTGTCGATCAGCGCATAGGCACCGCGACGGTTGCGCAGCACTTGGCCATCGCGCTCCATCGCCGCCAGGCGCCGGCGCACCGCCTCCTGGAGCTCCTCGTCCTCGAGGCCCAGCTGCTGGCTCATCGCCTCGTGGGTGAGCGGCTTGCCCGCTTCCTCCAGGCGAGCGAGCAGATATTCACGGCTGGGAGCAGGCTTATCGTACTTGTGGGCTTCGCGTTTGGCGTGCGGATCGTCGCTGAGCGTCCAGTGGGTCATGCGGTGGGCATCCTTGGCGGCATCGGGAGCAGCGTGATCGAAAGGGCGCGGGGACAGCGTCCGGCGCGTGGCGTCTGGCATCGAGGGTCAATTGTCATCCACCTAGTATAGCGCCGGCGCCTCCGTCACCCAACCATGGCGACGCCGATGAGCAGGGACAGGCGGCAAAAAATCTCTCAGGCAAGGCCGGTTGTGCTTGCATCAGCAAAGGAATCCGGTACCATACGCCTCGCCTGCCCAGATGGCGGAATTGGTAGACGCGCTAGCTTCAGGTGCTAGTGTCCTTACGGACGTGGAGGTTCAAGTCCTCTTCTGGGCACCATCGGTATCCGTCAGGCGGGATACCAGGGAGATCTTTCCCACGCTCTTTGTCAGCTCGAAACGCTCGTGTTCGCCCAGGTGGCGGAATTGGTAGACGCGCTAGCTTCAGGTGCTAGTGTCCTTATGGACGTGGAGGTTCAAGTCCTCTCCTGGGCACCATCGCTCAAGCGATGACCGCGAACACGACGACAGCATGATGCGCCCAGGTGGCGGAATTGGTAGACGCGCTAGCTTCAGGTGCTAGTATCCTTACGGATGTGGAGGTTCAAGTCCTCTCCTGGGCACCACTTCGCGCATCATGGCCCATGACACTGCAGCCATACAGGTAACCGCGACGCCATGCTCGCGGTTTTTTTGTGCCTGCCGCTCAGAAGCGGCCCGGCAACCGGGCGACGGCCTCGAGCCCCCAGCCCGCCGTTTGCACTTCGGCCTCCAGGGCGGCGGCGGCCTCCTCGGAGAGTTGCGGGAAGAAATTCAGCCCCGTGCGCGCTTCCAGCATATCGATGCTGACCAGGAAGTCATCCAGCGGCTCGTCACCAGAGACATCCTGCGACATGAGGAAGGCCAGTGCCCGTGGCGCCTCGCCGGGCACCACCAGAATCTTGTAGAAGGCCTCGGGCACCTCCACCAGACCGACCCGGTTGAGCACGTTGTCCCGGAACGACGCCGGGAAGACCGGCCCCGTGATCACTTGAAGCGTGCCGAAGCGAGGCACGAAGTGATCCATCACCACCTCTTCCAGCCGCTGCCAGAGACGCCGGTTGAGCGCAGGCCGCTGGGGCGACATGTTGCTCATGAGGAAGGTGTCACGCTGTGCCTCGACGCCATGAACCGCGGCGATCGCATAGTTGGGCGCGAGATGCCCCCGGTCATAGCCGCTGCCGAAATAGCTGTCCGGCGCGATGGGCCATAGCGCCCGCCAGTCGCGCTGGAAGCCGGGGCGCGGGCCTGCGCGAGGGTTGTCGACCTCCTGGAGCAGATAGCTGACCCACAGCGGATTGACCCGCACATCGGACCAGCCCAGCAGATAGCCATCGTTGCGCAGCACGCGATGGAAGCTCAGCGGGGTGAGGTCCTGCCAGGTCGTCACGCCCTGCCAGCTGAGCCCGTCACGCAGCTCACGCTCCTGGAAGTGCCAGAGCCCCGTGGTCACGACCACGAAGAGTGCCGTGATGCCGAATCGACGCACTCGACGGCGCCAGCGGTTGGCGACGCGCTTTTGTCTTGCTGCCATGCCTGCCTATTCCCTGTCCGATCATGCGGCGGGCACGGAGCCCCCGCCTTCCCTCACCAGCCCAGCGAGAACATGGTCTCCAGATCGTGCCGGGAGTGGACCTGCATGGCATTGAGCGTCTCGGTGTCGCGAATCCCCTCGACGGCATTGAGGTGCCCGGTCACCAGCTCGGCCAGGCTCTCGAAGTCACGGGTGCGCGCGATGGCGACCAGGTCATAGCGGCCACAGGTGGAATAGACTTCGCTGATGCCCTCGACATCGGCCAGCCGCTCGGCCACGGCCTTCACCTGGCCCTTCTCGGCATTGATCAGAATCACCGCGTTCTGCATCGGACTTCTCCCTGCTCTGGGCGCTTGCGCGCACGTCTCGTTCTGTGGCCGACCGGCCGGCCGCCGCAGCTGGCGCGAGTATAGCAGCGCCATCGAGGTCGCTGAACCGAGGGGCCAACCGCGCGAGGGGCTGTGCCATGACCACCGACTGTGCGGCGGATTGCCGCACAGGCCCCGGCCGGTTCGCGATCCCCCCAGCAGTTTACTACTATTGTGCGGACGAACTCCGCAGGGAAGCGCCTGTCGGATCAAGAGGTGGCTCAACCACCCGCCAAGAAGAAACGGGCACCCCGAGTGCCAACCGTGACCCCAGATCCACCATGATGACGAGGAGAGACCATGGCCGACACCAGCCGTCGTGACTTCATGCGCAACAGCCTGCTGGGCCTTGCCGCCCTGCCCCTCGGCGCCGGCATCCTGTCGAAGAGCGCCTTTGCCCAGGACCTGCCGCGGCTCGACCCGAGCGCCGACCAGGCCCAGGCCCTGAACTATGTCGAGAACGCCAGCGACGCCAGCGATCATCCGGCCTACGAGGAAGGCGAGCGCTGCGACAACTGCATGTTCTACCAGGCCGACAGCCAGGGCTGCCAGCTGTTCCCGCAGAACAGCGTCGAGCCGGGCGGCTGGTGCCAGTCCTGGACCGCCCAGGCCTGACACTTGACCGACGCCCCACTCGAAGTGAAACGACGAGGCCCGCGCCATGGCGCGGGCCTCGTCGTTTCACTTCGAGTGGGGCGTCGGTCAAGTGTCAGG
>Ga0102925_1001351_pt1 | contig 13577 bp, 13 predicted proteins | sample SalPonR1_A_D1_MG_FD_78216 | JGI IMG/M metagenome (GOLD analysis project Ga0102925, IMG submission 78216) | Salt pond soil microbial communities from South San Francisco under conditions of wetland restoration - Salt Pond MetaG R1_A_D1_MG | ecosystem: Environmental > Aquatic > Marine > Intertidal...
ACGGTTTCACGTCGGTATCGCGTCGGTACCGGATCGGTAAAGGCCAGGGGTTAACAGGGCGGGCGGATGAAAAGCGTACCAGTGGCGCCGCTTTTCGTACTCTTCATCTGGCCTCAAATACCGCGGGGGGTCCGGGGGGCTGGCCCCCCCGGCCTTCACTTGATGCGCTGACCGTTGGCCAGGACCTGGCCTTCGGCATTGACCTCGATCGTCGAGATCAGCTCGTCCTCGGCCTCGCCGGGGCGGGCGAAAAGCCCCATCATCATGCGCATGCCGCTGGCCTGCTCCTCGGGCAGGATGCCGATGGCGATCAGCTTGTCGAGCAGGCTGTTGCCGCCCACCAGCTTGAGATCGAGCGTTCCTTGGGGTGCGGGCATGCCATCGAAGCTTTCAAGGTCGTCATTGTCGAAGGTGAAATCCCCCTCACCGGTCAGTTCCGCCCCCGCGAGGCGCAGGGTCAGGTCGTTGAGCGTCAGCGCGTTGAGTTCGCCCGGTGCCGCGTCGGACTCCTCCATGGTCTCGATCTGCTCGGGGTCGAGCAGGTCAACCAGCAGCCTGGCCTTGCCCGCGATATCGAGCACCAGCGTTGCCGGCTCGCGCGGCAGTTCCTGGCCGGGGTCGAACATCGCCCAGAGCATCTCGGACATGGTGAAATCGGAAAGCTTGAAGCTGGCGGCGAAATCCCGGGGCTCCTCGCTTTTCGAGACCGGCGCCGTCAGATCCATCGCCAGTGTCTGCATGGCCAGTTCAACCGGGAAGGGCAGCCCCGCGCCCTCGAGCTGCATCTGCATGTCGCGGGTCGCGGCGCCATAGCGCAGCTGTTCCTGGTTCATCGCGATGTCGAGCGTGCCGCCGCCCGATTGCGTGCGCCCCTGCATCGGGCCGTCTTCATCCTCGACGCTGAACTGGCTCGTGCCGTTCTCGAAGGTGAAGCGCCCGTCCATGGTGAACCCGGCCTCCAGCATCGCCGCCATGTCGTCGCTGCTGACATCTTCCGGCAGCGTTCCCGTGCCTTCGAAACGCACGCTTTCATATCCGCCCGTGGCCAGAACCTGCCCGCCCTCTTCGGGATCGGTCACATCCAGCGCATAGGTCACAGGACCGGCGCTGAACTCCTGCGTCACGTTGCGCAGATCGCCCGTGGCCATGCGGCTTTTGCCCGCGACATTGTCGGCGGTCATGCTGGCGGTGCCGACATCCATCGACTTGCCATCGGTTTCGACACCGGCCAGCGCAAGGGTCATCGACCCGGCGCTGTACTCATAGGTCATGTCATCGGGGTCGCCCGCCACCGACATCTCGAACCCGCTGGTGCGATAATCGAGCCGCGTGACGACTGTTTCGCCATCGGGTCCGGTGCCGTTGATTACCATCGGCATGTTCTCGGGGAAGGACACCTTCACGGTGCCGTCGCCGTTATCCGTGAAGACCAATTCGTCAAGCGCGATGCTGGCGCTGCCCTGATCCTCGGGTATGTCGATGCCAAGCGCGATGTCGCTGACGGTCAGCGTGTCGCCCGACTGCGCCTCGCTCGCTTCGATCGAATAGCCGAATCCCTCAAGGTAATCCTGCCAGTCCTGCCAGACCTGTTCAGGCGTGACATCCGCGAACGCCGCCGATCCGGACATGGAAATCGACAATGCGGCCAGTGCTGTGGCGGATCTTATACGGAACGTCATGGCGAACCCCTTTACTTGAAATGCGCGCATAGCTTCTGATGATGCGGCGGCAGGGTCAAGGGTTGTTCTGGGTGGACCTTGCCCAAACGGCGCGCTACCAACCCCTGCAACCACAGGAAAAAGGGGAGGCGAGATGGACCTGACCGGCAAGACTGCCCTGATCACCGGCGCAAGCCGCGGGATCGGCGAGGCCACCGCGCGGCTGTTCGCCGCGGCGGGCGCCACCGTGGCGCTGGCCGCGCGCGACCGCGACGCCATTGACGCGCTGGCCGCCGAGATCGGTCCGGGCGCCATCGCCGCGCCCTGCGACATCAGCCGGTTCGACGAGGTGCAGTCGGCCGTGGATGCCTGCGTGGCCGCGACCGGACGGCTGGATATCCTGATCGGCAATGCCGGGGTGATCGACCCGATCACGCCGCTGGCCGAAGCCGACCCCGAGGCTTGGGGCAAGGCCGTCGACATCAATCTCAAGGGTGTCTTTCACGGCATGCGCGCGGCGATGCCGGTGATGCAGGCACAGGGTGGCGGCACGATCATCACCGTCAGTTCCGGCGCGGCGCACAGCCCGCTGGAAGGCTGGAGCCAGTATTGCGCCGCCAAGGCCGGGGCGGCGATGCTGACCCGCTCGGCGCATCTCGAAGCCGCGCCGCTGGGGCTCAGGGTGATGGGCCTTTCGCCCGGCACCGTGGCGACCGCCATGCAGCGCAAGATCCGCGCAAGCGGTATCAACCCGGTCAGTGCGCTGGACTGGTCCGACCACATCCCCCCCGAATGGCCCGCAAGGGCGCTTCTGTGGATGTGCGGCCCCGGGGCCGATCCGTGGTGCGGCGAGGAAATCTCGTTGCGCGATCCCGAAATCCGACAAAAGGCAGGTGTGGCATGATCCGGCTCGACAAGCATGACAGCGACGACAGGTTCTGGGTGGTGACGATCGACCGCCCCGACAAGGCCAATTCACTGACCGAAGCGATGCTGGTGGAGCTGGCGCGCATCGTCGAATCGGCGCAGGAAAGCGCGCGGGTGCTGGTCCTAACCGGCGCGGGCGAGGTGTTCTCGGCGGGCGCCGATCTTGAGGCGGCGCGCGCCGGGCTGGCCACTTCGGCGGTCTGGGAGCGCCTGAGCGCCGCCATCGCGGGCTTTCCCGGCCTCAGTATCGCGGCGCTGAACGGTACCGTCGCGGGCGGTGCCATGGGCATGGTGCTGGCCTGCGATCTGCGCATCGCCGTGCCGGGCGCGCGGGCCTTCTACCCGGTGATGAAGCTGGGTTTTCTGCCCCAGCCCTCGGATCCCAAGCGGCTGATGGCGCTGGTCGGCCCGGCCCGCGCCAAGATGATCCTGATGGGCGGTCAGAAGATCGACCATGACGAGGCGATCCTGTGGGGTCTTTATGACCGCATTGCCGCGCCCGATGCGTTGATCGAGACCGCGCATGACATCGCCGCCGATGTGCTGTCCGCAGATTACCTGCATTCCGCCACGATCAAGGGCATGTGCCGGGGCTGAGCGTTCAGGACGCCTTGCGGTTGGCGAGCTCCTCGCCGATGCGGTCGAGTTCCTGCTCGTCCTCGGGCAGCCCCTCGCGCGACAGCAGCACCGCCACCTTGCGCAGGCCCGGCACGTGGCTGCAGATGACCAGCAGCATCACCATGATCGGCACCGAAAGGAACATCCCCGGAATGCCCCAGACCGCGCCCCAGAAGGCGAGGCTGATGATGATCCCGAACGACGACAGTCTGAGCGCGCGGCCCATCATCCAGGGGTCGATCACGTTGCCGTTCAGGAACTGGATCGCCGCCGACACAAGGAAAATCAGCCCCGTGGTCTGCGCGTCGCCGGTTTCCACATAGGCCACCAGCGCCACCATCCCCGTCGCCACGATCGAGCCGATATTGGGGATGTAGTTCAGGATGAAGGTCAGGATTCCCAGTGCCAGCGCCAGTTCGATACCGAAGAACTGCGCAAGCACATAGATCATCGCGCCGGTGATCAGGCTGACGGCGGTCTTGACCAGCAGGTAATAGTTCACCCGGTGGATGATCGAGGAGATGATCTTGTTCACACGCTCGGCCTGTGCCGGATCGCCCAGGAAGTTGCCCATCTTGGTGTCGAACCAGATGCGCTCGGCAAAGAGGAAGCCGACGAAGAGGATCACCAGCACCGTGCCCTGCATGAGGTTCCCGGCCTGTCCCGCCACGGTGCGCACATAGCCCGATATCTGCACGCTGCTGAGCGAATTCAGAACCGCCTGCTCCACGTCCTCGCCCATCCAGGAGAACAGCGAGGCGACCGCCTCGGGTGCGCGCTCGGCATAGGAGACGGTGGTGAAGATCACCGTGTTGAGCTGCGCCAGAAGGATCGAGGACAGCACCAGAAGCGCGCCCGAGATCAGCACCAGCGCGATGATCGAGGCCAGCCAGTTGGGAAAGGCGAAACGCCCGATGCGCTGGCGTGCGATCAGGCGGATCACGTCAGAGGTCAGCGAAAAGAGAATGATCGCCACCGCCAGAGAGATCAGCAGGAACCGCGCCTGCACCAGAAGGAACAGCACCACGGCAAAGGCGATGATCACCAATGCGGTGGTACGCACGCGCGCGTCGCTCTCGGTCTCGCCCAGAACCCGCGCCAGCTTATCTTCGTCTTTCGTTCCCATTGTCCCCTGCATCGATCCCCGTTCACTATGGGCAGCGCGGCAGCGGGTTACAACCCGCCCGCGCCGCGAGGGGCAAGGTAATTCGCCCTCAAGCGCCCTCAACGCCCATTCCCGCGGCATCCGCCCGGAGGGAGTCAGGTCACGCGGATCCAGTTCATCATGCCTGACATCTGGTGGCTGGGCATGTGGCAATGGAACATCCAGTCGCCCGGATTGTCGGCGACGAAGGCGATCTCGCGCATCTCTCCGGCGCGCAGAAGCAGCGTATCGCGCCAGGGACCGGTCACGCCGCCGGGCCGCAATTCGCGAAAATGCATGCCGTGCAGATGCATGGCGTGGGCAAAGGCCGTGCGGTTCTCGATGGGAATGCGGATGGTTTCGCCAAGAGAGGCCGCGACCATGGGCGCATCGGGCATGCCGACCATGCCGTTGAAGGCCCAGAACTGCCCGGCCCCGGCCAGTGCGCGCATGTCCATCCGGTTGCCCTTCCAGGTGCCGCCATCGGGCAGGCCGCGCATCGCCCCGCCCTCGAGCGTCAGCGGCACCTGCCGCGCCTTCGCGGTGTCGATCACCGGCATGTCATTGGGTGGCAGGGGCGCGGGCGCGGGGCGGATGGAACGCTGCGGCCCGGTGGCGTCAAGACCGACAAGCGCGAAGGTGCCGTCGCGCTCCTGCGATGCGATCAGCGCCTCGTCGCCCGGTGCGGCGGTCACATCGACCAGCAGGTCGGCGCGCTGTGCGGGGGCAAGCAGCAGTTCGTCAATGGCGAGGGGCCGTTCCAGCGGCATCCCGTCCAGCGCCGCCAACCAGACCGAGAGCCCGCGAAAGCGCAGATCGAAAATTCGCGCCGTGGCGGTGTTGACCAGCCGCAGGCGCAGCCGCCCGCCCGCAGGCACCGTGCGGCGAAGCTCGGGGCGGGCATTGACGGTGATGTGATTGCCCAGCCGTCCGGCATGGGACATATCGTGCGGCGTGCCGAAATCGTCGCGGATCACCGCATCCGAGGCCACGCGCCAATCATCGAGCACCAGCACTTCCTCGCCATCCAGGTCGGGGCGCGCGGTTTCGGGTTCCTCGACCACCAGCACACCGGCCAGCCCGCGCGATATCTGCTCAAGCGAATTGGCATGCGGGTGATACCAGAACGTTCCCGCGTCGCGCAGCGCGAGGCTGTAATCAAAGGTGCCGCCGGGCGGCACCGGATCCTGCGTCAGCCCCGGCACGCCATCCATTGCGTTGGGCAGGCGCAGCCCGTGCCAGTGGATGGTCGTGGCCTGCTCCAGCCGGTTCTCCAGCCGCACATTCAGCATATCGCCCTGCACCTGGCGCAGGGTCGGCCCCGGCACCTGCGCATCATACGCCCAGACATCGGTTTGCGCGTAGCCGCGTGGGGCCAGCTGAATGCGCGCCGGTGCGGCTGTCAGGGTGGTGGCGCCGGCCTGGCTGCGCGCCGTGCCTGCGAAGGCCGGCAAGCACGCCGCCGTGCTGGCACCGGCAAGGATCTGTCGTCTGCTGAGGGTCATGCTGCGGCGGCTCCGTTCCTCGCGCATTTGGGGCGCATCTGGCCAATATGATCCGAGAGACCCGGTCGCGGGCAATGATTCTTCGTGCAGAAAGGGTCGCAGGCCCGAAGGGCGCCCCGGCGTTCGCGCGCCATGGCTGGGGCGTGCCCGAGCTGTCGCGCACCCGTTTTGAGCGCCCCGCCCTTGCACCCTCATGAGGCAGGGGCTACCTGTTGCGCGCCACAGGAGAGATGCATGACACAGGCGCTTGACCAGATCACCGACGCGTTGCTGGACGCCGCGCGAAAGGCCGGGGCCGACGGGGCCGACGCATTGGCGATGAACGGGCGTTCCGTCACCATCGACATGCGCGGCGGGACGTTGGAGCAGGCCGAGCGGGCCGAGGGGCTGGATATCGGGCTCAGGGTGCTGATCGGGCAGCGTCAGGCCTGCGTTTCGGCCTCGGATGCGCGCCCCGAGGTACTGACCGCGCTGGCCGAACGCGCCGTTGCGATGGCGCGCGAGGCGCCCGAGGACCCCTGGATCGGGTTGGCCGATCCCGAGCAGTTGGCCGAGACGCGCGACGCCGACGCGCTGGAACTGGCCGATCCCGCGCCCGAGCCTTCGCCCGATGCTTTGCAAGAGGATGCCCGCGCCGCCGAGGCCGCCGCACTGGCCGTCAAGGGCGTCAGTCAGGTGCAATCCGCCAGTGCCGGTTACAGCTGGCGGGCGGTGCATATGGCCGCGACCAACGGGTTCGCGGGCGGCTATGCGCGCAGCGACCGGGGGATTTCATGCGTCGCCATTGCCGGTGAGGGCAGTGGCATGGAGCGCGATTACGATGGCGACAGCCGCATCTTTCAGAGCGATCTGCGCAGCGCAGGTGATATCGGCCAGCGCGCCGGGGAACGCGCCGTCGCGGCGGTCAACCCGCGCCGCCCGCGCACCGGCGCTTACCCGGTCCTGTTTGACGAGCGGATTTCGGCGTCGCTGATCGGGCATCTGCTGATGGCCGCCAATGGCGCGGCGATCGCGCGGGGGTCGTCCTGGCTGCTCAACCGGCTGGGCGAAGAGGTGCTGCCCGCGTCGCTTTCGCTGATCGAAGACCCGAAGCGCCCGCGCGCCATGGGATCGCGCCCCTTTGATGGCGAGGGGCTGACGACGCGCCGCCGCGCCATCGTGGAAAACGGCGTGCTGGCGGGCTGGTCGCTGGATCTTGCCAATGCCCGCAAGCTGGGCATGGCGTCCACTGGCAACGCGCGGCGCAGTGCCTCGTCGCCGCCAAGCCCCACCACCTGGAATGTCGCGCTGACCGAGGGCGAGCAGAGCCGCGAGGATCTGATTGCCCAGATGGGCACCGGGCTGTTGGTGACGTCCATGATCGGCTCGACCGTCAACCCCAACACGGGCGATTATTCGCGCGGGGCGTCGGGGTTCTGGGTCGAGAATGGCGAGATCGTCTGCCCGGTCAATGAATGCACCATCGCGGGCAACCTGCCCGAGATGCTGCGCCGGATCACGCCCGCCAATGACGCGCGGCCCTGGCTGAGCCGGGTGGTGCCGTCGCTTCTGGTCGAGGGGCTGACGATTGCCGGCGAGTGATCTTGACCTTCTGATCGAGGCCGCCCGCGCGGCGGGCGAGGTGGCGGCGCGCTTTGCCGGGCCGAAGGCGAAACGCTGGGACAAGCCCGGCGGGCTTGGCCCGGTAACCGAGGCCGACATGGCGGTGAACACGCTTCTGGCGGCGCATCTGCGCGGGGCGCGCCCCGATTACGGCTGGCTTTCCGAGGAAAGCGAGGACAGCAGCGCGCGGCTTGCGCGCGAGCGGGTGTTCATCGTCGATCCGATCGACGGCACGCGCAGTTTCATCGAAGGGTCCGGCACCTGGGCGCATGCGCTGGCGGTGGCCGAGGCGGGGAAGATCACGGCGGCGGTGGTCTATCTGCCGATGCGCGACAAGCTTTATGCCGCTGCTTTGGGGCAGGGCGCGACCCTCAACGCGCGCCCGATCACGGTGAGCGCAAGGACCGATCTGGCCGGGGCGGAGGTGCTGGCGGCCAAGCCCAATTACGCCCCCGAGCACTGGCCGCGCGGCGTACCCGAGGTGAAACGCGCCTATCGCCCGTCGCTGGCCTATCGTCTGAGCCTGGTGGCCGAGGGGCGCTATGACGCGATGCTGACGCTGCGCGACAGCTGGGAGTGGGATATCGCGGCGGGCGCGCTGATCCTGGACGAGGCGGGCGCGCGGGTCTCGGATCGCTGCGCAATGCCGCTGCGCTTCAACAATCCCGTGCCGCAGGTCGGCGGCGTCGTCGCCGCCAACCCGGCGCTGCACGCGGCGCTGGCCGAGGCGCTTGCCCCCGAGGCTCCGACGGGCTGACATTGCTGCATCGCGGCGGGATCGGCCCCTTGTGCGTCGGCACGATCCGGGGCACATCCGGGATGGCGCATTCCCCGCAAAAGGCAGCGTGATGATCCCACGATCCGACAACCTGACAGGCGCGCTTCTGATGATGGCGTCGATGGTGGCCTTTACGGTCAATGACGTGTTCATCAAGGCGCTGGCGGGTGAACTTCCCTTGTTTCAGGTGTTGTTCCTGCGCGGCGCGCTGACCACGTTGTTCGTGGGGATGATTGCCTGGCGGATGGGGGTGCTGCGGTTGCGGCTGTCGCGGCGCGACATGGGCAGTGTCGCGATCCGCATCATCTCCGAGATCGGCGCGGCGTATTTCTTTCTGACGGCGCTCTTCAACATGCCGATCGCCAATGTCACCGCGATCCTTCAGGCGATTCCGCTGACCATCACGCTGGCCGCGGCGGTGTTCTATCGCGACGAGATCGGCTGGCGGCGGCTGGTGGCGATCCTGGTCGGTTTTGCCGGTGTGCTGCTGATCGTGCGTCCCGGCGCCGAGGATTTCACGGTTTATTCCTTTTACGTGCTGGCGGCGGTCGGGTTCGTCACGCTGCGCGACCTGATCACCCGGCGGCTGTCGCGCGATATCCCCTCGATGCTGGTCACCTTCATCACCTCGGCCGCGATCATGGTGGCGTTCGGGCTGGCCATGCTGGGCGGCGAGTGGGTGGCTGTGGATCTGCGCGCGGGCGGGCTGGTCCTGGGCGCTGCGGTGATGGCGGTGGGCGGTTATCTTACCTCGATCATGGTGATGCGGGTGGGCGAGGTCAGTTTCATCGCGCCGTTCCGCTATACCGGTCTGATCTGGGCGCTGTTGCTGGGCTGGCTGGTTTTTGGCGAATGGCCCGCGCCAATCACGCTGGTCGGCGCGGCGATCGTGGTGGGCTCGGGCCTGTTCATGTTGTACCGGGAGGCGAAGCTGGGGCGGAGAAGACGCTTTTCACCTGTGCCTCGTCCACGTTGAACCGCGCCTTGAAGTCGGCGCGCTGTTTGTCATCCAAAGGCGTGAGCGGCCCGGATGAGGGGCTGGAATCATTGTCCCCATGCACCGCGCGCAGGTACATCGGCATTGTGGGATCGATGAGGGTGGGCATCTGCTCGTGCAGCTTGTGATGGGGGTAGTTCATCACCGTCTTGGGATCGCCGGGGCGAAACAGCACCGCCAGCCCGCAGGCCCAGAACGGCGCCTGAACGGCGCGGGCGCGGATGCCCTGGGATGACAGTTCCACCGTGTAGCCGCTGCGATACTCGAACGCCATGTTGCGCCAGCCCTCGCGCATCCGCGCGCCGCGCCGGGCGGTGCGGCGCAGGGTGCCGACGAAATTCACCCCCACCGCGTCGTCGTCATCGAGGCGAAACTGGATCGACTCGGTCTCGTCCTCGCCCAGCTCGGCCTTGAGCGCCAGCTGCATGGCCAGCCGGTGCTTCATCGGTGCGCTGGCGACGATGCGGATCTGGGGGATGGCCGCGGTCAGATCCTCGAGCCGTTCGCGCCATACATCCGGCAGGCTTTCGCCGACCAGCACGAGGAAGTCAAAGCGCGGATCCCTCTGCGCGGCGATCGAGGGCAGGGTGAGAGTTTCGAAATGCCGGAACCGGAGCGCCATGCGGTCCGGGTCATAAAGATAGGCCTCGCGTTCGGCGATGGAGTCATGCATCCGCTTGAAGCCGCCCTCGGCGGGATAGGAGAAGCGACAGATACCAATGACACGCATGAAACAGACCTTGCTTGACGGCATTTGGCACATGCTGGCAAAACCCTGTGGCCGGAACAAGCCCAAAGCCTGACAAAGCCATGATCGCGGACGCGCCGCGCGCCGTCATGAACGCCGCTCAGGCCGCGGAGCAGAAGGCGGCAAGGGCTGTTGACAAGGCAAACGACTCCCCCTATACGCGCCCCATCCCGGCCAAGGGGGTCGCCCCGCAGCCGATATCATAACTGAAGTGGTCACGATCCGGGCGTCCTGCGCTCCGATCCTCTGGAAACCCACCGCGTCGTACCTGAACGAGCAGGCTGCGATAGCGGTTTTTGCGTTTTGCGGACGCGTGAGGCGCTGCATAGGAATGAACCCGCACGGCTTTTCGTGCAGACACATGTGTTGAGAGACGGGGAAAGATACCCAATGCCAACGATCCAACAGCTGATCCGTAAACCGCGTCAGCCGAAAATCAGAAGTCAGAAGTCCATGCACCTGCAGGGGTGCCCGCAGAAGCGTGGCGTTTGCACGCGCGTCTATACCACGACGCCGAAGAAGCCGAACTCGGCCATGCGTAAGGTTGCCAAGGTGCGCCTGACCAATGGTTACGAGGTCATCAGCTACATCCCCGGCGAAAGCCACAACCTTCAGGAACACTCGGTGGTCCTGATCCGTGGCGGCCGTGTCAAAGACCTTCCCGGTGTGCGCTACCACATCCTGCGCGGCGTTCTCGATACGCAAGGCGTCAAGGATCGTAAGCAGCGTCGCTCGAAATACGGCGCCAAGCGTCCGAAGTAAGAGGAATAACAGATGTCCCGTCGTCACGCCGCTGAGAAACGCGAAATCCTTCCCGACGCCAAGTATAGCGATCGGGTTCTGACGAAGTTCATGAACAACCTGATGGTCGACGGCAAGAAATCCGTCGCCGAAAAGATCGTCTACAACGCGCTCGACCGCGTCGAGGACAAGGCCAAGCGCGCGCCGGTGGAAATCTTCCACGAGGCGCTGGACAACATCAAGCCCGCGGTCGAGGTTCGCTCGCGCCGGGTGGGCGGCGCCACCTACCAGGTGCCCGTCGAAGTCCGCCCCGAGCGCCGCGAAGCGCTGGCGATCCGCTGGCTGATCACCGCCTCGCGCGCCCGCAACGAGAACACGATGGAAGAGCGTCTTGCCGGCGAACTGCTGGACGCGGTGAACAGCCGCGGCACCGCCGTCAAGAAGCGCGAAGACACTCACAAGATGGCCGAGGCGAACAAAGCCTTCAGCCACTACCGCTGGTAAAGCTCGGAAGGCTCACGACATGGCACGCGAATTTTCGCTCGATCGCTACCGCAACTTCGGGATCATGGCGCATATCGATGCAGGCAAGACCACCTGCACCGAGCGCATCCTGTTCTATACCGGCAAGTCCCACAAAATCGGTGAGGTGCACGATGGTGCGGCCACCATGGACTGGATGGAGCAGGAGCAGGAACGCGGCATCACCATCACGTCGGCGGCGACGACCACCTTCTGGTTCCGCACCGAGGATGGCGAGAACCCGACCGGCATCTATGGCGACACCCCGCAGGAAGCCAAGTTCCGCTTCAACATCATCGACACGCCCGGCCACGTCGACTTCACCATCGAAGTCGAGCGTTCGCTGGCTGTTCTTGACGGCGCCGTCGCCGTTCTGGACGCCAATGCCGGTGTCGAGCCGCAGACCGAAACCGTGTGGCGTCAGGCTGACCGCTACAAGGTGCCGCGCATCGTGTTCGTCAACAAGATGGACAAGATCGGCGCCGATTTCTTCAACTGCGTCGACATGATCGCCAGCCGCACGGGCGCCGTGCCCGCGCCGGTCCAGCTGCCCATCGGGGCCGAAGACAAGCTGGAAGGCATCGTTGATCTCGTGACCATGAAGGAATGGGTCTGGATCGGTGAGGATCTGGGCGCAAGCTGGGTCGTTCAGGATGTCCGCGAGGACATGAAGGAACTGGCCGAGGAATGGCGCGGCAAGCTGATCGAGAACGCCGTCGAAATGGACGACGCCGCGATGGAAGCATACCTCGAGGGCGAAGAGCCCGACGAGCCGACGCTGCGTTCGCTGATCCGCAAGGGCACGCTGTCGATGAGCTTCGTCCCGGTTCTGGCCGGTTCGGCGTTCAAGAACAAGGGCGTGCAGCCCCTTCTGAACGCAGTGATCGATTATCTGCCCGGTCCTCTGGACGTGCCGCCCTACATGGGCTTCTCGCCGGATGACGAGACCGAGACCCGCAATATCGAGCGCCGTCCCGGCGACGATCAGCCCTTCGCGGGCCTGGCGTTCAAGATCATGAACGACCCGTTCGTCGGCACGCTCACCTTCACGCGGATCTATTCGGGTCTGCTGGAAAAGGGCGGCAGCGTTCTGAACGCGACCAAGGGCCGCAAAGAGCGGATCGGCCGCATGATGATGATGCACTCGAACTCGCGCGAAGAGATCGATTGGGCCGGCTCGGGCGACATCATCGCGCTGGCGGGCCTGAAGGAAACCACCACGGGCGACACGCTCTGCGATGCGCAGAAACCGGTTGTTCTGGAAACCATGACCTTCCCCGATCCGGTGATCGAGATCGCGGTCGAGCCCAAATCCAAGGCCGACCAGGAGAAGATGAGCCAGGGTCTTCAGCGGCTTGCCGCCGAGGATCCCTCCTTCCGCGTCGAAACCGACCTCGAGTCGGGCCAGACGATCATGAAGGGCATGGGCGAACTTCACCTCGACATCCTGATCGACCGTCTGCGTCGTGAGTTCAAGGTGGACGCCAATATCGGCGCGCCGCAGGTCGCTTACCGCGAGACCATCGGCCACGAGATCGAACATACCTATACCCACAAGAAACAGACCGGTGGGTCGGGTCAGTTCGCCGAGGTCAAGATGATCATCGCGCCGACCGAGGCGGGCGAAGGCTACAGCTTCGAAAGCCGCATCGTCGGTGGCTCGGTGCCCAAGGAATACATTCCGGGTGTCGAGAAGGGGATCGAAAGCGTCATGGACAGCGGTCCGCTGGCCGGCTTCCCCGTGATCGACTTCAAGGTCGCGCTGATCGACGGCAAGTTCCACGATGTGGACTCCTCGGTCATGGCCTTCGAGATCGCCGGGCGGATGTGCATGCGCGAAGGTCTGAGACGGGCCGGCGCCAAGCTGCTGGAACCGATCATGAAGGTCGAGGTGGTGACGCCGGAGGAATATACCGGCAGCATCATCGGCGATCTGACGTCGCGTCGCGGCCAGGTCTCGGGCCAGGCGCCGCGCGGCAACGCGATCGTGATCGACGCCAACGTTCCGCTGGCCAACATGTTCGGCTACATCAACACGCTGCGCTCGATGTCCTCGGGCCGCGCCCAGTTCACGATGCAGTTCTCGCATTACGATCCGGTGCCGCAGAACATCAGCGAAGAGATCCAGTCGAAATACGCATAAGCAGCGGTGCGGGGGGAACCCCGCACCCTACCCACCCGTAGGGTGCGTGACAGCGCGCACCGCCACAAAAACCAGGAGGCCATCATGGCAAAGGAAAAGTTTGACCGTTCGAAACCGCATGTGAACATTGGCACGATCGGCCATGTTGACCACGGCAAGACGACGCTGACGGCGGCGATCACGAAGTATTTCGG
>Ga0102925_1001358_pt1 | contig 13546 bp, 11 predicted proteins | sample SalPonR1_A_D1_MG_FD_78216 | JGI IMG/M metagenome (GOLD analysis project Ga0102925, IMG submission 78216) | Salt pond soil microbial communities from South San Francisco under conditions of wetland restoration - Salt Pond MetaG R1_A_D1_MG | ecosystem: Environmental > Aquatic > Marine > Intertidal...
CTACTTTAATTTCAGAAAGTGAAGTTGAAATATTATTAGAACAACTTATTGCCGATTTTGAAAACGATGTGCCCGATAATGGTTTTTCTCAAACCGATTTGCTGGCAAAGTCGCTCGCAAAGGGAATGGCGGTAAAATCTGGAACACTTTTAAACAATACCGAGCAGCAGCATATCGTTAACAGGTTGTTTGCTTGTAAAGAACCTGGGCTAAGCCCGTCTAACAGATCGGTTTTCGTTACTTTAACGGTAGACGAGCTGGATAAAAAATTTATGTAAATGGGAAGAATTACCGAAACTGTAAAAGTACTTTTAATCATCAATATTATTTTCTTTGTTGGTAGCCAGTTTCTGGGTGATTACTCTTATCAATTATTTGCTCTTTGGTTCTTTGAGAACGAGAATTTTATGCCCTGGCAGTTTATTAGCCATATGTTTATGCACGGCAGCCTGATGCATATTATTTTTAATATGTATGCATTGTGGGCTTTTGGTGGCCCAATTGAACAAATGTTGGGGCAAAAGAAATTTATTTTCTTCTATTTTTCAGCAGGACTCGGGGCGGCATTTTTACATACCCTGGTAAATTATATAGAATTTAAAACCGGTTATAATGCCTTGTTAGATGCGGGAATGAGTATGGGTAATATAGAGCAGTTACTCAAAACTGGAGAATATTCTACCGCTATACTTGATTCTGTTCCAAAGGAGACTTTGCAGGACCTGTATATGAGTGTAAATACTCCGGCTGTTGGAGCCTCTGGAGCTATTTACGGTATTCTTGTAGCTTTTGGAATGATGTTCCCTAATGTTGAATTATTCCTGTTATTTGTACCTGTGCCTGTTAAAGCAAAATACTTTATTCCTGTTCTTATTTTAATCGATTTATTTTCAGGATTTACAGGATATTCGTTATTTGGAGGTGGCGTAGCACACTTTGCTCACGTTGGAGGTGCTTTATTTGGCTTTATAATGATGTGGTACTGGAAGAAGAACCAGTTTAATCAAAATCGCTGGGATTGATGAAAGGATCTGATAAAATAAGATATAAACTGCAAACCGCTACGGTAGTTGAAAAGCTGATCGCTATAAACGTATTGGTTTTCTTCCTGTTCTTTTTGTTTAGAACAATCGCTTATTTATTTCAATTGCCGTCAGATTTTTTACTGGAGTGGTTTGTTTTTCCGAAAGAACCGGGAGAGTTTATTTTTAAACCCTGGTCTATAATCACCTATGCATTTTTACACGGTGGGATTTGGCATATCTTATCTAACATGCTAATCTTATATTTCTCCGGAATTTATTTTCTTAATTATTTTTCGCCCAAAAGATTACTTAATTATTTCTTTTTAGGGGTAATTATGGGCGCGCTGGTTTATATGTTGAGCTATAATTTATTCCCTGCGTTCCAATCTATGGGCCGTTCTTATTTAATAGGAGCATCGGCCGGTGTTATGGCTGTTTTGGTGGGAATAGCAACTTATATTCCTAATATGCGGGTAAAACTGCTTTTAATAGGAAGTATTAAATTCTGGTACATTGCCGCTTTTTTGGTTGCATTGGATATCATCCAAATTCCAATGAGTAATGCCGGTGGTCATTTGGCTCACCTTGGAGGCGCAGCATTGGGTTACGTGTATACCAAACAATTACAAAAAGGTAATGATATTGGATCCTGGTTCGAAAAAATAATGGATAGTTTTTCGTCTTTATTTGGATCTAGCGAACGTAAAGCCAAAATGAAAACTGTCTATCGAAAAAACACAAATAAGAAATCGGCCACCCGCCCGCGTAAATCTACTTTTTCTAGAAAACTGGATAAAGATGAAAAGCAGAAGCAAATTGACGCTATTTTAGATAAAATAAGTAAGAGTGGTTACGATAGCTTGAGTAAAAGTGAGAAGGATTTCTTATTTAAAGCCGGTAAAGAAGATTAAATGAAAAAGCTCGGCCTTATAGATAAGATCATTTTCATCTTTAATTCCCTTCTAGCTACAGCATTATTACTATCCTATTTACTAGCATTTATACCGCCAAAATCATTTCCTTTATTATCGGTATTAAGTCTTGGTGTTCCAGTTTTAATTCTTGTAAACCTTGCTTTTATGGTTTACTGGGTTTTAAGACTAAAAAGGCAATTCTTGTTATCTTTTATTGTTTTGCTTATTGGTTATAATTATGTATCCAGCCTTTACCAGTTTAGTTCTAATTCAGAATCTTCGGAAGATGAGATAAGTATTATGAGCTATAACGTTCGAATGTTCAATACCTACGATTGGACTGATGAAAAAGATATTCCAGAACAAATAACAAAGTTTATAACACAAAAAGATCCTGATATTTTACTTATCCAGGAGCACACCGTGGGCGAGACTAATTTAAAAGAAATCTATCCATATCATTTTGTGCATAGGAAAGGAAGGAATTCAGAATTTGGTTCAGCTATATTTTCGAAATACCCTATAATCGAAAAGTATTCGGTTGAATTTCCACACGATGGAAATAACAATGCTATATATACCGATATAGTTGTAAAATTAGATACGCTACGTGTTTATAATGTTCATTTTCAATCTTTAAATGTGCAACCTGAAATTGATAAGTTACGAAAAGAAGATTCTAAAAAGCTGTTAGGTAGAATAGGGCAGGGCTTTGGTATGCAACAGGAACAGGCCGAAATGATGATGAAAAAAGTACAAGAATCCTCCCATAAAACTATTATCGCTGGCGATTTTAATAATACCGCCTTCTCCTATATCTATGAGATGATAAATGATGACGGAAGGTTTAAAGATGCTTTTCTCGAATCGGGAGAGGGGTTTGGACAAACTTTCAAACTGAATTACTTTCCGTTGCGAATAGATTTCATGTTTTTTGATTCCGGTATTCAAATTAACAGTTACGAGCGCTTTAAAAATGAGTTCTCAGATCACTTTCCAGTCATGACCCGGTTTAAAATTTAAATTCCTGAGCTTCCAGGAAATTTAAACTATTTGGGCCCTCATTAAAAATCAAGTCTAAGATGCTTAAATTCGGTAGAAAACCGAGTTTATCCTGAAAAACCTGCGTGTATTCAGTATGCTCATAATTGAATTTCCCTTTGGCATTAATCAAAGGTCTTAAGTCTTTTTTATCTTCTGGATGAAGAATATATTCCGAAGTTTTATTGATTTCCAGATCCAGTTGAAGCGCTTCGGTTACAAAATCGAAACAGGCATAATTAAAGTCTAATAGGTAATCGAATTTATTATGATAAAGAGGGTAAATGTCATCTTCATAAAACTCGAAAAACGGGGAAGTTTGGTAGGAAGCTTTTAAGGCCCGCCAATGTTGCTTTTGCCACTCAAAGTCATTTTCGATTTGTACCTCCTTATAGAGTTGGTGTTTTCCGGCTTTTTTAGGCTCACCCGTTAGAGCTGAACGATGTTTGATAGGAATATTAAGTAATAATTTCCCGTTAGAATCATAGATATACATCCGGTTTCTATAAGTTTGTTTCTGGTAATTGTCTTCATTTTCAAAATGGACTTTATCTGCCTTTACCAGCGCAAGAAATTGAGAAACCGGCCCAAAATAGGCCGGGTGTATTAGAATCTCTTTCATTTAAGCGTTTTTCCTGCGTTTTTTAAAGTAATTGAAGGCAATAATAATAACAACTACAATAAGGAAATAGGGCAGGTATGAGGTAGGTGTAGCATCTCCCTTAACAGTGGTAAAAACACGGTCCCATCTAATTTTATTAAAGAATCCCTGGGCATTAGCATCCCAGCTCATCCATACAAAAACAGGTTTTCCTACCACGTGATTTTCCGGGACATAGCCCCAGGTTCGGCTGTCTTCACTATTATGACGGTTATCACCCATCATCCAGTAATAATTCTGCTTAAAAGTGTAGGAATTTGTTGGTTGGCCGTTTAATAAAACCTGTGTTCCGTTTAGGCTTAATTTATTATTTATACCCATCTCGCTGCCTTCATAAGTTTCTATAATTCGCTTATAAAATGGCATTGATTCAGCTGTAAGATCTACTGTTACACCTTCTTTTGGGATATAAATTGGCCCCATATGGTCGTTGTTCCAGTTTAGTTTTCCATTGTTAGGAAATATACTTCGATCTTTAGATCCTAAAGAATCAGAATATCTTTGGATGCTGGTAACGTTTGGGTGATTTTTAATTCGGTTGTAGGCAGCTTCGGTTAAAGCTTTTATATAGAATTGATTGGTATTGGGATCGTGATAATAACCATCTGTAATATCATATTCTTCATATAAATACCTCGGATTAAAGCCCTGCCCGTTGGTAGTGCCATAATATGTATACTGTGGTTTTGCCCGGCCGGGAAGCTGAAGCGGTTCATTGTTAATAATCACTTTTCCTTTACTTACCTGCAGAGAATCTCCAGGAAGTCCAACCGCACGTTTTACGTAATTAGACTTCTTATCTATAGGTTTATAGTAATATTTCCCATCGCCGTATTGTTGAAAAGCGTTAACCGTATCTACAGGCCAGTTAAAGACAACGATGTCATTTCGTTCAATATCTTCAAAACCGGGTAGTCTCAAATAAGGAATTTGAGGTTCGGTTAAGTAAGATTTCACACCTAAAACAGGTATCGTATCATGAACCATTGGGAAAGCCACTGCTGTTCTTGGTAATCTGGCTCCGTAATGAAACTTACTCACAAATAAAAAGTCTCCAACCAATAGGGTTTTTTCTAAAGAAGAAGTGGGTATGGTAAAGGGTTGCATTACATATGTATGCACAATCGTAGCTGCAATTACCGCAAAAAGTATAGAGCTTATCCATTCTCCAGCCGCTGTTCTGGGTTTTAGGCTTCGGTCTTCAATATATTTAACATCTGTAGCGTAATTTACATAGTAAATATAAAAGCCTAGTGTTAAAATAGCCAAAAGGGTATCGGTAGTGCTATGACGTCCAAAACTTCTAATGGTCTCTACCCAAATTACCGGGAACATGATAAGGTTAACAATGGGTACAAAAAGAAGAATTACCCACCACCATGGTCGGTTGATGATCTTCATTAAAATTACTGCATTATAAACAGGAATTGCGGCTTCCCAGGCTTGTCTTCCTGCTTTTTTATAAAGCTTCCAGGTACCTGCAAAATGAATAACCTGAACTATAAGAAAAAACAAAAACCATTCTGTAAATGTCATATTTTTATGCTTTGCTCTATTAGTAACAATTTTTAGAATTTGTTACCCGTTAAGTGAGAATAAAGTCCCCACATAAGTTGGAATTGTATTTTTATCAAATTTATGCCACATGAGTTCTCCAAGGATAATTGACCCTCAATTATTTAATTTGCTCAGAAAGTACGTCTTTCATGGTGAAAACACCTTTCTTATCTTTAATCCATTCGGCTGCAATTACAGCACCAAGGGCAAAACCTTGGCGGGATTTAGCAGTATGCATAATTTCTATGCTATCTATTTGAGATTTATAAGAAACAGTATGTGTGCCGGGTACATTTTCAATTCTTTTCGCTCTAACAGGAATTTCATCTGCTTCAGCATGGTCTAGTTGCCAATTTTTCTTTCTATCATTTTTAGAAATAATTTGTTGCGCAAGGCTAATGGCCGTACCACTTGGGGCATCTTGTTTTTGAGTATGGTGAATTTCCTCAATTTCCACTTCATAGTCTTCCATTCCATTCATTATCTCCGCCAGTTTTCTATTAAGTTCAAAGAAAAGGTTGACGCCAACGCTAAAATTTGAAGCATAGATAAAGGCACTGTCTTCTTTTTTGCAGATCTCTACTGCCTTTTCATAATCTTCAAGCCATCCTGTGGTCCCGCAAACTACCGGAATATCATTCTTAAAACAAGTAGTGATATTTTTAAATGCCGCTTTTGGAACACTAAAATCTATAGCAACATCAATGTCCATTTTATTTAACTCGAAACTTTCAATATCTTCTTCGAGCTTCAGAACAATTTCATGACCACGGTTTACCGCAATCTCATCGATGGTTTTACCCATTCTCCCGTATCCTAAAAGTGCTATTTTCATTTCTATATATTTTAGAGCTATGTTTTAATCTTTTGAAAATTGTTTAAAACGATAACAAGTATTACTCACTATTTTGAGCTTAAAACCTATAATTTAAGGATAGCCCATATTTGGACTGCCCCGTAAAATTATCAAATTTCATATTGGGTTTTAAACTAAGGTCTTCACTAACATTAAATTGCTGTAAATGAGCATCTACATTGGCATCTATAATATTTAAAACATAAAATCCTGCGATAACCAATATTGATATTTCCTTATTTCTACTATAAAATTCCTGGGCCCTAATAAGTGCCTCTGTACTAATTCTATCACCAAATTCATCCTTTCTTCCCGCGAGTCGGTTTTTATATGCATCCCGATAACGGTTCCATTGTTTATCGTTATTTATGTAAAAATAAACTCCGGTTCCAATTCCGGCATAAACCAGGGGAATCTTCCAATACCTTCCGTTGTAGGCCTGTCCCAAACCAGGTAATATAGCCGAATAAAAAGCAGCTTTAGCAGGTGCAAGCGCATTGTATGGTTTATAATCTTTTTCTTCTGAAACCGTATCCGGTATTTCTCCCATGTCAACCCTTAAAGAATCTTCCTGGGCTGTAAGTTTGAAAACGAACAACAGAAAAAAAAGAAATGATAGAACCCGATTAGTCTTCACCCTGAATAAGTTTTTTAAGTCGAATAAAATCCTCTTCAGAAGAAAATGGAATACTAAGTTTTCCCGAACCTTTTTTAGTGACTTTTACATCAACTTTAGTCCCGAGATATTCTGAAAATTCTTTAATTCCTTTTTTATAAGAAGTAGGAACTGAAGCCGATTTCTTAGTAGTCTTTGAAGCTTTTGTGCCTTCGTTTACTTCACGTACCAATTGTTCAGTTTCTCTAACCGATAAAGACTTTTGAAGGATCTTTTCGTAGATCTCCAGTTGTTTTTGCGGATCGGTAACGTTTATAAGCGCACGGCCGTGCCCCATGCTCATAAACCCATCTCGCATTCCTGTTTGAATTATTGGGTCTAGTTTTAAAAGGCGTAAGTAATTAGCAATTGTAGACCGGTTTTTACCAATCCGTTCACTTAATTGTTCCTGGGTAAGATTTATTTCATCTATTAAACGCTGGTAGGAAAGGGAAATTTCAATAGGATCCAGATCCTGGCGTTGAATGTTTTCAACTAAAGCCATTTCTAAAGATTCCTGGTCGTTGGCAATCCTAATGTATGCCGGGATTGTTTTTAAACCTACCAGTTTTGAAGCGCGATATCGACGTTCCCCTGATACCAATTGGTATTTATCAAAATCCAGTTTTCTTACGGTAATTGGCTGTATTACACCAAGCTCTTTAATCGAGGAGGCCAGCTCTTTAAGGCTATCTTCATTAAAACTTGTTCTGGGTTGAAACGGATTTACTTCTATAGATTCTAAATCCAATTCTACAATATGCCCAACCAGCTTGTCGGCATTTTTATCTTCTGCAGATTGTATATCGTTTTGCGGATCTTTCAATAAAGCTGAAAGTCCACGTCCTAATGCTTGTTTTTTGGTCGCCTTCGCCATCTTCTACGAGTTTTTCTTTATAATTTCATGTGCCAGGCTCAAATAATTGCTGGCTCCTTTGCTGCCCGCATCATAGTTAATAATGCTTTCCCCATAACTTGGAGCTTCACTTAAACGCACATTTCTTTGAATGATTGTATCAAAAACCATCTCGCCAAAATGCTTCTGCACTTCTTCTACAACCTGGTTAGATAACCTTAGACGAGAATCATACATAGTAAGCAATAGACCTTCAATATCCAGTTTATTATTATGAATTTTTTGAACGCTTTTTATAGTATTTAATAATTTCCCTAAACCTTCTAGCGCGAAATATTCACACTGTATTGGGATAACCACCGAATCTGAAGCGGTCAAAGCATTTAATGTTAATAAGCCCAGGGAAGGGGCGCAGTCAATTAAAATAAAATCATAGAGCTCTTTTAACGGGGTAATAGCCTTTTTTAGCATAGATTCTCTGGCATCCTGATCTACCAACTCAATTTCTATAGCTACAAGATCTATATGTGCAGGAATAATATCAAGATTTGGGGAACTGGTCTTTTGAATGCATTCTTCAGGGGCTATCGAGTCTTCAAAAAGCTGGTAAGTACCTAATTCAACCTCTTCCACGTCAATTCCGAGTCCGGAAGTGGCGTTGGCCTGTGGGTCTGCATCTATTAACAATACTTTCTTTTCAAGTACTCCAAGCGAAGCGGCCAGGTTTACCGAGGTAGTGGTTTTGCCCACTCCTCCCTTTTGGTTTGCAATAGCAATGATTTTACCCATTAAGTCTTTATGATTTTTGAAGGGTAAAAATACAATTTATTACAGGTTTATAAAATGATTTTGTTAACAGCTTATACATAAAAAACCGATTGTTGACAGAAAAGCACAACAATCGGTTTTAAATAAATTGATTTTGAACAAATATCAGATTAATCTCCGGCTTCTGGAGCTTGTCCTTCTTTTTTCTCCGGCATCAAAACACCTAGTAGATAGTTCTCGTTTAAATACTTATTTGCAACTTCTTTAATTTCTTCTTTAGATAAAGCAGCTACTTTTTCTTCGTATTCTAAGACCTTATTCACATCACGCTCTTCCATATCAGCCGATTCCAGTTGGTTTAACCAAAAACGGTTTTCCTGAAGCTGGTCTTTGCGCTGTACCAAAAAGGTTTCTTTAATTTTTTGAAGATCCTTATCAGTTGGGCCGTTTTCTTTTATTTTTTCAACTTCGGCAAGTGCGGCTTCCGTTAAACTTTCCACATTTTCAGGTCCACAAGGGAAAGAAATATTAAAACTATAAGATCCATAAGGAATCTTGCTTAGGTTACCACGGGCGCCAACTCCATATACCCCGGCTTCTTCTTCTCTAAGTTGCTCTACCAATTTTATGGTTAGGATCTCTCCTAAAGCTTTTATAGTAAAATCTTCTTCGGCTTCATAATCGGTTTCCCCATTCCATAGAATGTTTACCATACTTTTTGGATCGGTTCCTTTATAAACCACTTTCTTATCTCCTGAAGTTGAAGTTTTAAATTCAGGAACTTCAAATTCTTCTGTTTCTTCCGAAGAAGGTAAGCTTGCGATATATGTTGATGCATATTCTTTTACTTTTTCTTCATCTATATTCCCTACAAAATAAAAGGTAAAATCACCAGCATTGGCAAAACGCTCCTGGTATTTGTTGTAGGCTAATTCATAATCCTGCGAATCATATTTTTCAGGTGTTGGAAAACCTATATATCTTGGATTTCCTTCATTTCTGAATTTCCCTAATTCGTTCTGAAAATAGAAATTAGGATTTGACATTAAGTTTCCTAAAAATGCCTTTTGCTTATTTACAAAAGCGGTATAGGCTTCTTCATCCATATTAAGATCGGTAAAATAAAGATGAACCATTTGGAATAAGGTTTCCAGGTCTTTTGGAGTCGAAGAACCACTTAAGCCTTCGGTAATTCCTGAAATCTGCGGACGTACCTGAACTATTTTTCCACTCATCATTTTATTAAGATCATTTACAGAAAGATCTGCAATACCGGCTTGAGAAAGACCACTATTGGCTAAAGCTGTATTTAAGTAATCTTCATCTGAATACAATGAAGTTCCTCCCATACTTTTAGCACTAAACAGAATTTCATCATTTTTAAAGTCGGTTTTTTTATAAACTACTTCAGCGCCATTACTAAGTTTTAAGCGGGTGTAACCAACTTCTTCATTTTTTTTGGTTTCTACCACGCTACCTGCATTTGGCATTTTGGTCATTAAACTGTCACGCAGCTTTTCTTCTTCATAAGCGGCAATTTCAGAGTTTTTGATTTCCTCTAAAAGCTCCATAACCTCTTCTTCTTTTACCGGCTCTAGACCTTCTTTTTTAGGACCGGTAAGAACAATTACGCGATTATCTTCATGAAGAAAATCAGAAATAAGTCCGTTTATTTCTTCAAGCTCGATATCCTCCAGGTTTTCCTGGGCAAAATTGTAGCGCCATTCAGTTCCTGGAATAGGGGAGTTTTCAAGAAAATGGTTTACATACTGATTAACCAAACGACCACTTTCCTGTTTATCTCTGTCCTTGTATTGTTTTTCTAATCTTGCTAGATATTCACTTTTAGCTCTTTCAAATTCACTTTGGGTAAAACCGTGACGTTTTACGCGCTCATTTTCTTCCAGTAAAGCTTTAAGAGCTTCTAATTGCTGGTTTTCTCCCGTCATGGCGAAAGACTGGTAAGCATTTTTATTTCTGGCAAAAGTCCCACCGTAGTAAGAATACCCATAGTTAAACGGAGGGTTCGAACTATTATTAAGTTCGCTTAATCGGTTATTGATCATTGTTGAAAAAAGATTCTTTTCCATCTGATCTATATAATCCTCTTTAGTTACAACATCTTCAGATTCTTCGTGATCTTTATAATAAACACGAACCTGCGAAAATGGAGCTTCTTCATCTGTAGCTATAGAAACAAAGGTTTCTTCGTGGTTAGGAAGATCATAAGTTTTTCGTTCTCTAGGGTTTTCTACCGGTTCCAGGTTAGAAAAGTGTTCTTTAATCTTTTCTTCTATCTTTTCTACGTCTAAATCCCCAACAGCAACTACAGCCATAAGATCTGGACGGTACCAGTCTTTATAAAAGTTGCGAACTGTTTCGTAATCTGCTTCCTGAATAACCTCTTTTTTTCCAATAGGAAGTCTGTCTGCATAATGAGAGTTATACATTACTTTTGGAAGGTATTCCTGCATCATACGTTTATCGGGGCCAAGGCCTAATCGGTATTCTTCCATAACCACACCGCGTTCTTCATCGATGTCCTCATCGGTCATAGTAGCTTTATGTGACCAATCTTCAAGTATTTGAAAACCGGTATTTAGGGTTTCTTCATCATCGCTGGGGATAGGAAGAATATAAACAGTTTCATCAAAACTGGTATATGCATTAAGATCGGCGCCAAATTTTACACCAATGCTTTGCAGGTAATCTACCAGTTCATTTTTTTCAAAATTTTCAGTTCCATTAAAGTTCATGTGTTCAACAAAATGAGCCAAACCTTGTTGATCTTCATTTTCAAGGATAGAACCTGCGTTTATAACCAAACGGAGTTCTAATTTGTCTTCGGGACGTTCATTATTTCTAATATAATAGGTGAGGCCATTATCCAGTTTGCCCATTTTTACCTTGGGACTCACGGGAATGTTCTCACTTTCCTGAGCTTGCAATCCAACATTGACTGCTAAGAAAAGAATTAATGAATTCAGTAATAATTTTTTCATTTAAATAGGTGTTATTGATTAATTGTGCAACAATATACATCTTTTGTAGTATTATTGTTAATAGAATTAAATATTTAGTTGAAAAAGGTTTTGTGAGATTACTTATATGAAATAAAAAAGCCTGAAATTTCATGAATTTCAGGCTTTGAAATATAAACTTCAAAAAAATACTTAACTACCTTTCTTAGATTTAATCATTGCTTCTAGTTGATCCCACATTTCCTCGGGAATTGCTTCCAGTAAGTTGAACTGCCCTGCACCTTTGAGCCATTCTCCACCATCTATGGTAATTACTTCGCCATTTACATAAGCCGAAAAATCTGAAACTAAATAGGCTGCAAGGTTTGCCAATTCCTGGTGTTCACCAACACGTTTTAGTGGAACTTTTTTAGCAAGATCGAATTTGTCTTTTAAATCCCCCGGCAATAATCTATCCCAGGCGCCTTTGGTAGGGAAGGGGCCGGGTGCAATTGCGTTAAACCTAATTCCATATTTTGCCCATTCTACCGCTAAAGAGCGCGTCATAGCCAAAACTCCTGCTTTCGCGGTAGCACTTGGCACTACATAAGCAGAGCCTGTCCACGCGTAAGTGGTTACAATATTAAGTACTGTCTTATCTTTTTGTTTTGTATCTATCCAATGTTTTCCAAGCGCCATGGTGCAGTTTTTACTTCCTTTAAGCACTATATCAATAATGGTATCAAAAGCATTAGCGCCTAATCTTTCGGTTGGAGAAATAAAGTTTCCTGCAGCATTGTTTAATAAAACATCTATGCTTCCAAATTCTTTTAGAACTTCATCACGCATGTTTTCTACCTGATCGTAATGCCTAACATCGCATTGAACCGCAAAACATTTACCTCCGGTTTCATCTTCCAGCTCTTTGGCTGTGTTTTGAAGTTTTTCCAGGTTTCTGGAGGTAATGGCTACATTAGCGCCAAGTTCCATAAAGTATTTTGTCATTGCTTTTCCAAGGCCACTTCCTCCGCCGGTTACGATAATCGTTTTGCCTTTTAGAGCATCGTCCCGAAGCATCTTTTTAGTAAAATCCATAATTTATATTTTAATTGGTTGGTTTACTCACTAAGTGAGATATAATATTTAAAGTCTTTTTATAATTTATAAAACCTTCAAGGTTTTTTTAAGAGTTTAAACTTCTTCCTCTATTAAAATTTCTAAAAGCTGAATAGCGGCATCACTTATTTTAGTTCCCGGTCCAAAAACCGCAACAGCGCCGGCATCAAATAAATACTGATAATCTTGGGAAGGAATTACCCCGCCTACAATTACCATAATATCTTCACGTCCCAGGTTTTTTAATTCTTCCAGAACCTGCGGAACCAGAGTTTTGTGTCCTGCTGCTAAAGAGGAAACTCCAAGGATATGTACATCGTTTTCCACAGCCTGTTTTGCTGCTTCTTTTGGCGTTTGAAAAAGTGGTCCAATATCTACATCAAAACCAAGATCGGCATAACCGGTGGCAACTACTTTTGCCCCACGATCGTGGCCATCCTGACCCATTTTTGCGATCATAATTCGGGGTCTTCTGCCGTCCTGTTCTGCAAATTTATCGGCCAGTTCCCTGGCTTTTTTAAACGAAGTGTTTTCTTTCATTTCTTTAGAATATACACCGCTAAAGGTTTGTACTTTAGCTTTATGCCTGCCGTAAACTTCTTCCAGCGCATCGCTAATTTCACCTAAGGTTGCGCGATGTCTTGCCGCCTCAACAGCTAAACTAAGCAAATTCCCGTTTTCTTTTTCGGCACATTCGGTAAGATCTTTTAGCGCTTTTTCAACTTTTTCGGTATTTCTTTCGGCTTTTATTTTTTCCAGGCGTTCTACCTGTTGTTTTCTTACGGTCTGGTTATCTACTTCTAAAGTAACCAGCTCATCTTCTTTTTCGAGTCGGTATTTGTTAGTGCCTACAATAATATCAGTTTCACTATCTATCCTGGCCTGTTTTTTTGCTGCGGCTTCTTCAATGCGCATCTTCGGAATTCCTTCTTCAATGGCTTTGGTCATTCCGCCTAATTCTTCAACTTCTTCTATAAGTTTCCAGGCTTTTTCAGCGATCTCGTCCGTAAGTTTTTCTACATAATAACTACCGGCCCAGGGATCTACCGTTTTGGTGATCTTTGTTTCCTGCTGAAGGTGCAACTGCGTGTTTCTCGCTATTCTTGCTGAAAAATCTGTAGGTAGCGCAATGGCTTC
>Ga0102925_1001360_pt1 | contig 13534 bp, 13 predicted proteins | sample SalPonR1_A_D1_MG_FD_78216 | JGI IMG/M metagenome (GOLD analysis project Ga0102925, IMG submission 78216) | Salt pond soil microbial communities from South San Francisco under conditions of wetland restoration - Salt Pond MetaG R1_A_D1_MG | ecosystem: Environmental > Aquatic > Marine > Intertidal...
AAGGGCTCGGGGCTTGGCGGAAAATAATCAGTTCAGGAAGCTCGAGGCTATCCCGGAAGCAGGCCCCGGAGCGCCGGACCGTCGAGGAGGCGCTGTGAACCCCTCCCTGGGCGCTACCGATGCCATCCCTGGCATAGGACCTCCTCTTCGGCCTGCTCCCGGCGCCTCTCGTGGTGTCGCTTGAGCGACCTAGAACAGCGCCAGCTGGCGCTTTACCGGACCGAAGGAGCGACGGTGCTCCGGCAGCGGCCCCAGGCGCTCCAGGGCGGCCAGGTGTTCGCGGGTCGGGTAGCCCTTGTGGCGGGCGAAGCCGTAGTCGGGATACCGGGCATCGAGGGCCACCATGCCCGCGTCACGGGTGACCTTGGCGAGTATCGAGGCGGCGGCGATGGCCGGGTGACGGGCATCGCCCTTGACCACCGCCTGGCCGGGGACATGATGCCCGGGCAGCCGGTTGCCGTCCACCAGCAGGTACTCGGCCGCCGGCAGCAGGGCATCGATGGCACGGCGCATGGCGAGATGCGTGGCATGGTAGATATTCAGTGCGTCCACCTCTTCGGCCGACGCCTCGGCCACGGCACAGGCCAGGGCGCGCTCGCGAATCTCGAGCGCCAGGGCCTCGCGACGCCGCGCAGTGAGTGCCTTGGAGTCGGTAAGGCCCGCGACGGGCCGTGCGGGATCAAGAATCACCGCCGCGGCAACGACCGGACCGATCAGCGGGCCGCGCCCGACCTCATCGACCCCGGCCAGGCGGTCTCCCGCATAGTTGACCACCAGCGGCGGCAGCTCAGGGGTCTCGCTGTCGTTGGCGCACGCCTTGAGGATCATGACGCCACCTCGTCGGCCAGTTCCGGGGCCACGCTTGCCGGCAAGGGCTGACCTGCCACCAGCGTCTCGATGGCTTCGGCCGCGCGACGGCTGGCATCGCGCTGAAGGCCGGCGTGCATGGCGGCGAAACGCGCCTCCAGGGCCCTGCGCCCCTCGCCATCGTCGAGCAGCTCACCCAGTCCAGCGGCAATCGCCTCGGGGCTGGCCGCGTCCTGAATCAGCTCCGGCACCAGAGTCTCGCGGGCGATCAGGTTGGGTAGGGCGATCCACTCGGTCTTCACCAGCCGCTTCGCCAGCCAGTGAGTCATCGGTGCCATTCGATAGGCGACCAGCATGGCGCGGTGGCAGAGCATCGCCTCGAGTGCCGCCGTGCCCGAGGCGAGCAGTACCGCGTCGCTCGCCACCATGGCCTCGCGGGCCTGGCCCGTGACCAGGGTCAGGCGCTCCGCCAGGGCGGGATGTGCCCCGATCAGCGCCTCGAGCTCGGCGAAGCGCTCAGGCGTCGCCGCGGGGATCACCACCCGCAGGCCCGACCGCGATGCGCAGAGGCGCTCGGCAGCGGCGAGAAAGACCTCGCCGAGGAAGCGAATCTCGCTGGCCCGGGAGCCAGGCAGCACGGCCAACACCTGCTCGGTATCGGCCAAGCCCAGTTCGGCACGGGCCGCGGCGCGGTCGTTGTCGAGGGGCAACTCGTCGGCCAGGGGGTGACCGACGAAGGCCACGGGCACGCGGTGGCGCGCGTAGAAGGCTGCCTCGAAGGGCAGGAAGGTAAGCATGGCGTCGACGGAGCGGGCGATGCCCTTGACCCGTCCCTGACGCCAGGCCCAGACGGAGGGGCTGACGTAATGGGCAGTGGCCAGGCCCGCCTCGCGCAGCTGTCGCTCCAGCCCGAGATTGAAGTCCGGGGCGTCGATGCCGACCATGATATCAGGCTGCCAGGCCAGCGCATCGCGCCGTAGCTCGCGACGCACCCGGACCAGGCCGGGCAGGTGCCGGATCACCTCGACCAGGCCCATCACCGACAGGGTCTCCAGGGGAAAGCGGCTGTCGATGCCCTCGGCGATCATGCGCGGGCCGCCGATGCCGCGGAACGCCACCCCCGGGTGACGCGCCTTGAGCGCGCGCATCAGGCCGGCCCCCAGGATATCGCCCGAGAGCTCGCCCGCGACCAGGTAGACACGCCGGACCGTCATGGGGCCGCCATGCTCAGCGGATGATGCCGCGGGTCGAGGCCTCGATGGAGGCGGCAAAGGCCTCGGACTCGGGCAGCGAGAAGCGGCTGCGAATCTCGGCGAGCGCCTGCTCGGTGGTCAGCCCCTGGCGGTAGACCAGCTTATAGGCCTCGCTCAGCGCGCGGATGGCCTCCTTGGAGAAGCCGCGGCGCTTGAGCCCCACCAGGTTCAGGCCGTGGACCTGGGCCGGGTTGCCGTTGATCATCACGTAGGCCGGGGTGTCCTTGGTGATGATCGAGCCGCCGCCGGCCATGGCATGGTCGCCGAAATGGCAGAACTGGTGGATGGCCGAGAGCCCGCCGAGGATCACAAAGTCGCCCAGGTGCACATGGCCGGCGAGCGTCACCTGATTGGCGAGGATGCAGTCGTTGCCGATCACGCAGTCGTGGCCGACGTGCACATAGGCCATGAAGAGGTTGCGCGAGCCGATGGTGGTCTCGCCGCGATCCTGGGCGGTGCCGCGATGCAGCGTGGCTCCCTCGCGGATGACGTTGTCATCGCCCATCACCAGGCGGGTCGGCTCGCCCGCGTACTTCTTGTCCTGGCAGTCCTCGCCCACCGAGGCGAACTGGAAGATGCGGGTACGCGCGCCCAGCACGGTGGGCCCCTTGAGCACGACATGCGGGCCGATGCGGCTGCCGGGCCCGATCTCGACATCGGGCCCGATCACCGTGAAGGGCCCGACCTCGACATCGTCGGCCAGGCGCGCCGAAGGATCGATGAGGGCGGTGGGGTGTATCAAGCGACCTTCCTCTCGGCGCAGGTGATATCGGCCTCGCAGACCAGTTCGTCGTCCACCGTGGCGCGGCAGACAAACTTCCAGATGCCGCGCTTGGTTCGCTCGACCCGAGCTTCCAGCACCAGCTTGTCGCCGGGCATGACCGGGCGCTTGAAGCGCACGTTGTCACTGGCCACCAGATAATAGACATAGCCGTCGGCAGGCAGCTTGTTGACGGTCTTGAAACCGAGGATGCCGCAGGCCTGGGCCAGCGCCTCGATGACCAGCACCCCGGGCATGATCGGATGATCCGGGAAGTGCCCATTGAAAAAGGGCTCATTGATGCTGACATTCTTGTAGGCAACGATGGCTTCGCCCAGGGTGATTTCCGTCACCCGATCCACCAGCAGGAAGGGATACCGGTGGGGCAAATACTCACGAATCTCGTTGATGTCCATTACCATCGTAGCGACCTCTGAAATGACAGGATGCCCGTCCTGCGGAGGGGCATGGCCGGCAGCCGGGGCCGGCGGAAACAGGCGGTGGATTATACCGCCCTGCGACATGGCCTCAACCGCTGCGACCGGTCTTCTCGAGCCGCGCCAGGCGCCGAGCGATGTCGTCGAGCTGCTTGAAGCGCACCGCGTTGCGGCGCCACTGGGCATTGTCCATGGCACCGGTACCCGATGAGTAGATCCCGGGCTCGAGGATCGAGTTGGTCACCAGGCTCATGCCGGTCACCTGGACCCCGTCGGCGATGGTCAGATGGCCGGAGAGCCCCACGCCACCCCCCAGCATGCAGTGGCGACCCACCCGGGTGGAGCCGGCAATGCCGACGCAGCCGGCCAGGGCGCTGTGGTCACCGATCTGCACGTTGTGGGCGATCTGCACCTGGCTGTCGATCTTGACGTCGTCACCGATCGAGGTATCGCCGAGCGCCCCGCGGTCGATGCTCGAGCAGCTGCCCACTTCGACATCGTCGCCCAACACCACCCCGCCAAGCTGGGCGATCTTGTGCCAGCGCGCTCCGTCGTGTGCGAAACCGAAGCCGTCGCCGCCAATCACGCAGCCGCTGTGCAGGATGGCCCGGGCCCCGATCACCACCCCATGGCAGACGGTAACGTTGGCATGCAGCCGCGAGCCGGGGCCGATGGTCGAGTCGGCACCCACCACACAGCCGGGGCCGATCACCACCTCGTCACCCAGTTCGACCCCCGACTCGATCACCGCCTGGGGACCGATGGCCACGCCAGCCCCCAGGCGGACATCGGCGGCGACCACTGCGGTGGGGTGGATGCCGGCCGGTGTACGCCCGGCCAGGGGATCGAAGAGCCGCGACAGCTCGGCGTAGCCCAGATAGGGGTTGTCCATCTCCAGGCGCGCCGCCGGGCAGCTCTCGGCATGGCCGGGCGCCAGCAGAACGGCCGCCGCTCGCGTTCCCGGCAGGTCCTTGAGGTAGGCCCGGTTGGCGAGGAAAGCCACCTGATCCGGTTCGGCCTCCCTGAGCGTGGCCAGGCCACTCACCCGCCGCTCGCCGTCACCCTCCAGGCGGGCTCCCAGGCGCTCGGCGATCTCGGCCAGTGTGAGGGTTCGGGCGTCTTGGTTCATGGGAACTCGCTGTCGTGGGGCGGCCGGGCTCAGTAGAGGCTGTTGAGGATCGCGGTAACTTCCCCGGTCAGATCCTGCAGCTCTCGTTCGGTATGCAGCACGCCATTCGGCTCCACCAGCACCTCGACCCCGTGGCGATCGATGACTCGCTGGACGGCCTGGTCCAGCTTGGGCTCGGCCTGCTGAAGGAACCGTTGCTCGGACTGCTGGCGCGCTTTGCCGATCTCCTGGCGCAGCTGCTCGAAGCGCTGTCCCTTCTGCTGGAACGCCTGCAGAGTCGTACGCCGCTCGGTCTCGGTCATGCTCTCGCCCTGTTGCTGCAGGCGCTGCTGCATCTGCTGAAGCTCCTGGCCCAGCGATTCGGCCTCCTGCTGCTGGCCGGCGAGGCGGTTGCGCAACTCGTTCATGGAACGCTGGGCAGCATCGGTTTCCATCAGCGCGGTGCGCCAGTCGAGCACGGCCACCTCGTCGGCCTGGGCCGGGAGAGTCCCGGCGACCAGCAGGCCGAGGCAGAGAGCGGCGGAGAACTTGCGCATGCGGAGACTCCTCGATAGTGGCCGGATCAGAAGGTCTGACCCAGTGAGAACTGGAAGAACTGGGTGTCGTCATCGTCCTTGTCGTTGAGCGGCTCGGCGACGCTGAAGGTCAGCGGCCCCACCGGGGTCAGCCAGGAGAGGCCAACGCCGGCGCTGTAGCGCAGCTCGCCCAGGTCGACACCCGACTCACAGGATGATGAAAAGCCATCCGGAACGTCGTAGCAGTCCGTCAGGAAGGTGTTACCGGCATCCAGGAACAGCGAGGCCTGCAGGGAGCGCTGATCCTCGACGAAGGGCATCGGAAAGAGCACCTCGGCGCTACCCTCCACCAGGATGTTGCCGCCCAGGGTGCGATCGTTACCCCCATTACGCTCGGTGGTAGCCGGCCCCAGGGTATTGCCGGTGAAACCACGCACCGACCCCAGGCCACCGGAGAAGAAGTTCTCGTAGAACGGATAGGGGTCATCGCCGACGCTATCGGCATAGCCCAGCTCGCCGCTGAACTTGAGCCCCCAGGTCTGCTCTTCATTGAAGGGGATGATCTGGCGGGCCCGAGCACGCAGCTTGTAGTACTCGGCGTCGCTGCCCGGCACTGAACTCTCCAGCGACAGGCGCTGGTAGTTGCCGGCGGTGGGCATGATGCCGCGGTTGAGCTTGTTGCGCGTCCAGCTGGCGGTCAACTTCAGACTCTGGGCGTCGCTGCCCTGATCGTTTTCATACTGGATGATCTCGGCCGGCGTATCGCGATAGGTCTTGAGCGAGAGGTCCTCCACCGCCGCCCCGAAGTTGAGGCGGGTCACTTCGTTGATCGGATAACCGAAATTGATGCCGCCGCCGTAGGCGTCGGTGGAGTAGGTCGAGATATCGGAGTCCTCATAGTCGGTCTCGCGGTAGAAGAGGTTATAACCGCGCGAGATGCCACTGAGGGTCCAGTAGGGGTCGGTGAAGCCGAAGTTGAGGCTGGTAAAGGTGTCGCTGCGCTGGGCACCGATGTTGACCCGGTTGCCCGTCCCGAGGAAGTTGTTCTGGGAGAGTGACGCACCATAGATCACCCCGGCGCTCTGGGAGAAGCCGATGCTCGCCGAGATCGAACCGGAAGGCTGCTCTTCCACGGTATAGGTAACGTCCAGCTTGTCGGGCTCCCCGGCCACCGGACGCGTCTCCACGTCAACCTGCTTGAAGAAGCCCAGGCGCTCCAGGCGCTGACGCGACTGGCTGATCGACTGGGTGGAGGCCGGCGCGCCCTCCAGCTGGATCATCTCGCGCCGCAGCACCTCGTCCTGCGTGGTGGTGTTGCCGGCAAACTCGATGCGCCGCACGTAGGCCCGGCGACCCGGTTCGATGCGGAAGGTCAGGTTTACGGTATCACCGGACGTGGCAACCTCGGGAATGCCGTCTACATTGGCGAAGGCAAAGCCTTCGGCCCCCAGCCTGGAGCGCAGCGCTTCCGTGGAGGCCGTAACATCACTGCGCGAGAAGATTTCGCCGCTTTCCACTTCCAGCAGCTGGCGGGCCTCGCGTTCGGGAATCCGCAGGTCGCCGACGAAGCGGATATCGCCCAGCCGGTACTGCTGCCCCTCGTCGATGTTCACGGTGACGAAGATCCGCGATTTGTCGGGGCTGATCGAGACCTGGGAAGACTCGATGTTGAAGTTCACGTAGCCGCGATCCAGGTAGAAGGAGCGCAAACGCTCCAGATCACCGGCCAGCGCCTCGCGAGAATACTCGTCGCTGGAGAACCAGCCGAAGAACCAGCCCGGCTTGTCGTCGAGCTCGAAGACATCGCGCAGCTCGTCGTCATCGAAGTCACGGTTGCCGACGATGTTGATCTGGCGGATCTTGGCTACCGCCCCTTCGTTGATGTCGATATTGACCTGGACCTGTCCCTGACCGACCTCCTCGACCGACGTATCGATCCGCGCACTGTAGCGACCCTGAGACTGATAGACCCCTTCCAGTTCACGCTGAATCTCCTCGAGGGTGGAGAGCTGCAGCACCTGCCCCTCCTCGAGCCCGGCCTGCTTGAGACCGCTTCGCAGGTCCTCGTCGGCAATCTGCTTGTTGCCCTCGATATTGAGGCGCGCGATGGTCGGGCGCTCGACCACCTGGATGATCAGCACATCTCCTTCACGGGCCAGGCTGACATCCTCGAACAGGCCGGTGGCGAAGAGTTCACGGGCCGCGTCGGCGAGTTCGCGCTCGTCGACCCGATCGCGGGCGCTGACAGGAAAGGCATTGAATACGGAGGCAGGCGAGACCCGCTGCAACCCCTCGACCCTGATGTCGGAAACGTCGAAGGATTGTGCCTGTGCCGCCTGGGCACCAACGAGCAGCAGCGCCGCCAGTCCGATAGTCTTGATTTTCATGCAATCGATTCGCTCGCGTTGGTCTGCCGTCCTGTCCAGACTGGCACCTTATACATTTGTACTGTCCACTGACAAGCCGACACCCGGCTACCATAGCCGCATCAGGTCGAAATAGAGCGCCATCAGCATCAGGGTGCCCACCAGTGCCAGGCCGATACGCAGGCCCACGGCCTGGGCCTGTTCGGAAACCGGACGGCCGCGCACCACCTCGACCAGATAATAGAGCAGATGGCCGCCGTCGAGCACCGGGATCGGCAGCAGGTTGAGCACCCCGAGGCTGATCGACAGGTAGGCCAGGAAGCTGACAAAACTCTCGAGGCCGGTGCGCGCTGACTCGCCGGCGATCCGGGCGATGGTGATGGGGCCGGAGAGGTTCGACGGTGAGATCAGTCCCACCACCATCTTGCGGATGGCCCCCAGGGTCAGCACCGTCATCTCGCCGGTCCGCGACAACGACTGCCCCACGGCGGCCAGCGGGCCGTAACGGATTTCGCGACGATATTCGTCGGGCCAACTGACGGGCTCGACACCGGCACCGATATAGCCGATGGCCACGCCCTCCTCCAGCTCATTGCGCCCCGGCGTGACGGTGAGCTCGATACGCTCGCCACCGCGCAGCACCTCAAGGTCGAGGGATTCCCCGGGACTGGCGCGGACGCGGTCGACGAACGCCATCCAGTCCGCCACCGGTTCGCCGTCTACCACGACGATCTCATCACCTGCCTGCAAGCCGGCCTCGTCGGCCGCTTCGCCCGGCACCACCTGCCCCAGCACCGCCGGAATATCGGGCTGCCAGGGGGTAACCCCCAGGCTCGGCAAGGGACGAGGCGGGTCCTGGCGCACCAGCCAGTCCTCCACGGGCAGGCCGTAGGTCCGCTGTGCGGCGGTAGGCTCGTCGCGCGCCTTGACCTCGAGTTCGCCGCTCGCACCGATGGCTGCGACCAGTTTTATGTTTATCTCGTCCCAGGAACGCACCGGCTCACCGCGCACCGCGGTGATCTCCTGGCCCGCCTCGAGGCCGCCACGGCTGGCCGGGGAGTCCGGCGCCACGCTGCCGATCACCGGCGCCACCGTGGTGGTACCGGCCACGAACAGCGCCCAGTAGGCGACGATGGCCAGCAGGAAGTTGGCCAGCGGACCGGCCGCCACGACGGCGATACGCTGCCAGACCGTCTTGTTGTTGAAGGCCCGGTGCCGCTCGTCGGGGTCGACGGGGCCCTCACGCTCATCGAGCATCTTCACGTAGCCCCCCAGCGGGATCGCGGCGACCATGAACTCGGTGCCGTGGCGGTCACGGCGCGACCAGATCGGCTTGCCGAACCCCACCGAGAAACGCAGCACCTTCACGCCGCAGCGCCGGGCCACCCAGAAGTGTCCGAACTCGTGGAAAGTGATCAAGAGGCCGAGCACCACGATCACGGCCAGCACGTTCTGGATCAGGCCCACATTATTCTCCTTGCAGTCAACTGCCTCGAGGCATGCGCCTCATTGCCGCGCCAGCCGGGCGTAGGCCGCTTGTCGAGCGAGGGCGTCGGCCTCGAGAATGGTCTCGAGGTCGTCGGCTGCCTCGACCGGGCGCGCATCACGCACCCTGGCCACCAGTTCGCCGATGCCGGTAAAGCCGAGACGCCCGGCCAGAAAGGCCTCCACCGCCACCTCGTTAGCGGCATTGAGCACCGCGGGCGCCGTACCACCAGCGGCCATGGCCTCTCGGGCCAGGCGCAGGCAGGGAAAGGCACGCTCGTCGGCGGGCTCGAAGTCGAGCCGCGCAATCCGGAACAGGTCCAGGGCTTCCACGCCGGCGTCGATGCGCTCCGGCCAGGCCAGCCCATAGGCGATGGGGGTTCGCATGTCCGGATTGCCCAGCTGGGCGATCACCGAGCCGTCGCTGTAAGCCGCCATGGAGTGAATCACGCTCTGGGGATGCACCACCACCTGAATCTGGTCGGCACGCGCGTCGAAGAGCCAGCAGGCCTCGATCAGCTCGAGACCCTTGTTCATCAAGGTGGCACTGTCCACCGAGATCTTGCGGCCCATCGACCAGTTGGGGTGATCACAGGCCTGATCCGGTGTCACGCTGGCCAAGCCATCCCGCGACCAGCCACGGAAGGGCCCCCCCGAGGCGGTCAGCAGAAGCTGAGTGACGCCGTGACGCCCCAGCCCTCCCCGGTGTTCGCTGGGTAGACACTGATAGATGGCATTATGTTCGGAATCGATGGGCAGCAGGGTCGCGCCATGGCGCGTCACCGCATCCATGAACAGCGCCCCGGACATCACCAGGGCTTCCTTGTTGGCCAGCAGTACCCGCTTGCCGGCCTTCACCGCGGCAAGCGTCGGTAATAGACCGGCCGCACCGACGATGGCCGACATCACGGCGTCTACCTCAGAGGCTTCGGCCACCTCGACCAGCGCCCGGCAGCCGGCCCGCACCTCGGTGGCGAGCTGCGCCTCGGCCAACTGCCTGCGCAGCCAGGCGGCATCCTCCTCGGTATCGAGCACCGCCACCGCCGGCCGATGACGCAGGCACAGGGCCAGCAGCGCTTCTCGTGAGCGGTGGGCCGTCAGCGCATGCACCCGATAGCGCTCCGGGTGGCGAGCGATCACATCCAACGTGCTGGTGCCGATGGAGCCGGTGGCGCCCAGTACGGTCACGCGACGCAGGCTCACAGCAGCCACCCGGAAAGCAGCGCGAACAGCGGCACCGCGGCCGTCAGGCTGTCGACCCGATCGAGCACCCCGCCATGTCCCGGCAGCAGCTGGCTGGAGTCCTTGATGCCGCGATGGCGCTTGAGCATGCTCTCAAGCAGGTCACCCAGCACCGAGACCAGCGTGACCACGGCGGTCGCCAGCATCAGCATGAGACCTCCGGCAACGCCGAGGCTCTGCCAACTGGCGAAGACGATCGCCAGCAGCGCGGTAACCATCAGACCACCGGCCACGCCCTCCCAGGTCTTGCCGGGGCTGACGCGGGGGGCCAGCTTGTGGCGACCGAGGGCTCGGCCAACGAAATAGGCGCCGATATCGGCGCCCCACACCAGCAGCAGCACGAAGAGCAGCCAGGCGGCACCGCTCTCGCGCAGCACGCTGAAGCCTACCCAAGTCGGCAGCAGCACCCATAGCCCCATGGCCAGGCGCATGCCGGTCGACCCCCATTGCGCGAGGCGCGCGGGGTAACCGGTTACCCAATACAGGTTGACCAGCCAGCCCAGTGCACCGAGCCAAAGCGGCCAGGTTGACAGCACGGCGCCACTCGCCCAGCACAGCGCCAGCAGCCCGGCGAGACTGGCAACCACCAGCAGGCGACGGCCCGGCGCGGCGATACCGGCGAGATTGGCCCATTCCCAGGCGGCGAGCAGCACGACGGCGGCGGTGAACAGCCGGAACCCCTCGCCGTCGAGGCCGAACAGGCCGAACAGGGCAAGAGGGATCAGCCAGGCGGCGGTGAGGATCCGTTGTTTAAGCACCGTGTCCCTCGATCTGTTCATCGGTCATGCCGAAGCGCCGTTTGCGTCGCTGAAAGTCAGCCAGGGCACGGTCGAAAGCCGCGCCATCGAAATCGGGCCACAGCACGGGAGTGAAATGGAGCTCGGCGTAGGCCATCTGCCAGAGCAGGAAGTTCGAGATGCGCTGCTCGCCGCTGGTGCGGATACACAGGTCCACCGGTGCATCCTCGGGCAGGCTCACTTCCTCGTCGAGAGACTGCTCGTCGATCGCGTCAGGCTCGAGCTCGCCAGCAGCGACCCGCTCGGCAAGCCGACGAGCGGCACCGGCGATGTCCCAGCGTCCCCCGTAGTTGGCCGCGACCACCAGGTGCAGGCCGGTGTTGTCGTGTGTCAGCGCCTCGGCACTGGCGATATGCTTCTGGATGGAGGCGGAGAAACCGCTGCGATCCCCGATGACCGACAGGCGGATGCCATGCCGATGGAGCTTCTTGACCTCGCGCTTGAGCGCCATGAGGAAAAGCTCCATCAGGGCATTGACCTCGCTGGGAGGGCGCTTCCAGTTTTCGCTGGAGAAGGCAAACAGCGTGAGCGTCTCGATGCCGCGCTCGGCGGCGCGGCGGATCACGTCGCGTACCGCCTCGACACCCGCATGATGGCCTCGCACGCCGGACATGCCGCGTGCCTTCGCCCAGCGGTTGTTGCCGTCCATGATGATCGCCACGTGGCGCGGCAAAGGCCCCTCGGCTGGGGTGGGCCCATCGTCGGGGGGTGCCCCGGTACGGGGAGACTGCGGTGACGTCATGATGTCTCGCATGGCGGGAAAGAACTGGAGGACCAACGAACCGCAAGCGACCTGCCCGCGGTTCGCCGAGGGGCGATCCGTCGCCGGCGGCGCCGTTCGTCGGTGCCGCCCACCATCCTCAGACCTGCATCAGGTCGTGTTCCTTGGACTCAAGCGCCTTGTCGATCTCGGCGATGATGCTGTCGGTGAGCTTCTGGATCGCCTCCTCGCCCTGGTGCTGCTCGTCCTCGGTGATCTCCTTCTCCTTGAGCAGCGACTTCAGGTCACCATTGGCATCGCGACGCACGTTGCGCACCGCCACGCGGGCGTGCTCGGCCTCCTGGCGGGCCTGCTTGATGTAGCCCTTGCGCGTCTCCTCGGTGAGCATCGGCATGGGCACGCGAATCACGTTGCCGGCACTTGCCGGGTTGAGGCCGAGATCGGACGTCATGATGGCCTTCTCGATCTTGGGGACCATCTGCTGCTCCCAGGGGACCACGGCCAGGGTCCGGGCGTCTTCGACGTTGATCGAGGCTACCTGGTTGAGCGGCACCTGGGCGCCATAGTAGTCCACGGTCACCGCATCCAGGATACTGGAGTGCGCTCGACCGGTACGGATCTTGTTGAAGTTCTGGTGAAGGGCCTCGAGGCTCTTCTTCATGCGGCTCTGCGCATCCTTCTTGATGTCGTCGATCACTGTCTTACCCTCTGTCAATCAGCGTGCCTTCCTTGCCACCCACCACCAGGTTCAGCAGGGCACCCGGCTTGTTCATGTTGAAGACCCGCACCGGCATGTCATGGTCCCGCACCAGGCAGATGGCGGTCAAATCCATCACCCCGAGCTTCTGGTCGAGCGCATCGTCATAGCTCAGCTGCTCGTACTTGACCGCGTCGGGATGCGTGACCGGGTCCTTATCATAGACCCCGTCGACCTTGGTGGCCTTGACCACCACGTCGGCGTCGATCTCGATGCCACGCAGGCAGGCCGCGGAGTCCGTGGTGAAGAAGGGGTTGCCGGTACCGGCCGAGAACAGTACCACGTCACCGGACGTCAGGTAGCGAATGGCGGTGCGACGGTCGTAATGCTCCACCACGCCACTCATCGGGATGGCCGACATGACGCGGGAACGGATATTGGAACGTTCCAGGGCATCGCGCATGGCCAGGGCGTTCATCACCGTGGCGAGCATACCCATGTGGTCGCCGGTCACCCGGTCCATGCCCGCCTCGTGCAGTGCCGCCCCGCGGAACAGGTTGCCACCGCCCACCACGATGCCGACCTGAACACCGATCCCCACCAGCTGGCCGATCTCCAATGCCAGTCGATCCAGCACTTTAGGGTCGATGCCGAACTCGGCATCGCCGGTCAGGGCCTCGCCAGAGAGCTTTAGCAGGATACGCTTGTACTTGGAGACCTCGGCGCGGGACTTCTCGGGCTTGCTGGGGGCGGGGTGATCGGCACTGGTCATGGGGTGTCTCCCGGATTCTCGACGCTTGGGACCTGGTGGATGGCCGGACTCACCGGCCGGATACGCGAAGGCGTGCGCTCACGCGCACGCCATCGTCACACTGGAACCTCGGACCTCAGCTGCGCTTGGCCTGTTCCATCACTTCCTTGGCGAAGTCGACTTCTTCCTTCTCGATGCCCTCGCCCACTTCGAAGCGGGTAAAGCTGAGCACTTCACCACCGGCCGCCTTGACGAACTCGGCCACAGTCTGATCCGGGTTCTTGACGAAGGGCTGCTCGGTCAGGCTGTTTTCGGCCAGGTACTTCTTCAATCGGCCCTGGACCATCTTTTCGGCAATCTGCTCGGGCTTGCCGGCCATGTCGGGCTGGGCCAGGATGATCGCCTTCTCGGCGTCCAACTGCTCCTGGGGCATGTTCTCGGGGAGCGCCACGGCCGGGTTGATGGCGGCGACGTGCATGGCGACGTCCTTGGCCACCTCGGCGTTAGCCCCCTTGAGCACGGTCAGCACGCCAATGCGACCGCCGTGGACGTACTCGCCCACCACGTTGCCTTC
>Ga0102925_1001363_pt1 | contig 13520 bp, 13 predicted proteins | sample SalPonR1_A_D1_MG_FD_78216 | JGI IMG/M metagenome (GOLD analysis project Ga0102925, IMG submission 78216) | Salt pond soil microbial communities from South San Francisco under conditions of wetland restoration - Salt Pond MetaG R1_A_D1_MG | ecosystem: Environmental > Aquatic > Marine > Intertidal...
TAACCAGCTCAGCCCACCCAGCACCGGCGTTGCCAGGGACTCGGTAAAGAACATTTCCTTGGAGAGAAAGCCGTTGAGCAGCGGCACCCCGGCCATGGCGGCCCCCGCCACGCTGGTCAATACCGCAGTGACCGGCATGGCACGCCGCAGCCCGCCGAGGCGTCGCAGCTCGCGGGTGCCCGCCTCGTGGTCGATGATCCCCGAGCTCATGAACAGGGCCGCCTTGAAGGTGGCGTGGTTAAGGATGTGAAAGAGCGCCGCGAGCACGGCCATGGGCGTACCGATCCCCAGCAATACGGTGATCAGCCCCAGGTGACTGACCGTGGAGAAGGCCAGGATGCCCTTGAGGTCGGTCTTGAGCAGGGCGAACCAGGCGCCGTAGAGCAGCGTCGCCATGCCGACCAGCGTGACGGTTACCGACCACAGCTCGCTGCCGGCGATGGCCGGGTGCAGCCGCGCCATCAGGAAGATCCCGGCCTTGACCATGGTGGCCGAGTGCAGGTACGCCGAGACCGGGGTCGGGGCGGCCATGGCATGGGGTAGCCAGAACTGGAAGGGAAACTGCGCCGACTTGGTGAAGGCCCCCAGCAGCACCAGCCCCAGCATCAAGGGGTAGCGGGGATCGGCGAGGATGATGTCGCCGCTGGCCAGCACCTCGTCCATGGCGTAGCTGCCGACCATGTCGCCCAGCAGCAGCAGGCCGGCGAGCAGCGCCAGGCCACCGGCACCGGTCACGGTCAGCGCCATGCGCGCGCCTTTGCGGGCGTCACTGCGATGCGACCAGAAGCCGATCAGCAGGAAGGAGGAGATACTGGTGAGCTCCCAGAATAGCCACAGCAGCAGCAGGTTGTCGGCCATCACGATGCCGACCATCGAGGCCATGAAAAGAATCAGGTAGGCATAGAAGCGCCCGAAGGGTTCCGACGGCGACAGATAGTAGTGCGCATAGAGCAGGATCAGCAGGCCGATCCCGATGATCAGCAGGTTGAACAGCACCGATAGCCCGTCCAGCCGAAAGGCCAGGTCGAGGCCTAGGGTGGGCACCCAGTCCACGGAGAAACGCAGCGCCTCACCCGCCGCCAGGCTCGGCAACTGGACAAGGGTCAGCGCCAGCGCCAGTGCGGGCAGCAGCGCGGTGGCCATAGAGCAGAAATATCGCCCGCGTCGCTCGGTGAAGGCGGGCACCAGCACCCCCAGCAGGGGCAGCAGGGCTATCCACAGCAATGTCATCGGTTGGTCATCCTGCGCGAGTCCAGAAACGGGGGACATGACGTGCACACGGAACAGGATGACGCAAGCGACATGCGGTTGCACTCCGTCCCTGGGCTGGTCCCCATGGCGTGATTTCTCCCCACTCTAACGCAATGGGGACGCATTCGCCGCCTCCTTGCCTTTCAACACTTTGACTCTATAGAGTAAGCGATCGAAGCGGTGGAGTGGCCACCTTGCCGCGATCGCCGTCACGACGGGGGAGGGTGCCTGATGCAACTTGCTGTGCTGGGAGGCTTCGTGGCGGCGGTCATGGCTCCCCTGCTGCATCACTGGTTCGGGGCACGAACCCCGCTGGTGATGGCCTTGTTGCCTGCCGCCCTGGCGGCCTGGCTGATCGGCCAATGGCCTGCGGTCGCAGCCGGTGAAGTCCTGCTGCTGGAATGGGCCTGGGTGCCGGGGCTCGATATTACCCTGACCTTCCTGATCGACGGTCTCGCCTGGCTGTTCGCCATGCTGATCACGGTGATTGGTGCCCTGGTGCTGGTCTATTCTGGCGAGTACCTGCGTGGTCATCGCGATCTGCCGCGCTTCCTGGTGGTGATCACCGCTTTCATGATGTCGATGCTCGGCCTGGTGCTGGCCGACAATCTGGTCACGCTCTTCGTGTTCTGGGAGTTGACCAGCATCACCTCCTACCTGTTGATCGGCTTCAACCATACCGACCTCGCCGCTCGCAAGGCGGCCCTCCAGGGACTCTTCGTTACCGTGGGCGGCGGCCTGGCGTTGCTGGCCGGGTTCGTCATGCTCGCCGTGGCCGGCGATAGCTGGTCGCTGGTCGAGCTTACCCGCCGCGGTGAACTGCTTCGCGAGCATGCGCTTTACACGCCGATACTGGTCTGCGTGCTGCTGGGGGCCTTCACCAAGTCGGCGCAGTTTCCCTTTCACTTCTGGCTCCCCAACGCCATGGCGGCGCCGACTCCGGTCTCCGCCTACCTGCACTCGGCGACCATGGTCAAGGCGGGGATCTATCTGCTCGCCCGGCTGCATCCGGCCATGGGCGGCACCGAGGGCTGGGTGATCAGTCTATCGCTGGTGGGGGCGCTGACCATGGCCACCGGCGCCTTCATGGCGATCCAGCACACCAATGTCAAGAAGCTGCTGGCCTACTCCACGGTGATGGCACTGGGCACCCTGACCATGCTGCTCGGCATTGGCACCCAGGGGGCGCTGGTCGCCTTCGTGGCCTTCCTGCTGGCCCACTCGCTCTACAAGGGGGCGCTGTTCATGGTGGCCGGCATCCTCGACCACGAGACTGGCACCAAGGACGTCACCGCCATGGGGGGGCTGCGCCGGGTGATGCCGCGCACCGCCGCCGTGGCCATGCTCGCCGCGCTGTCGCTGGCGGGGCTGCCACCCTTGCTGGGCTTTGTGGGCAAGGAGTTGATGTTCGCGTCGGTGCTCGAGGCCAGCGCCTGGCGCCCGCTGATTCTGCTGCTCGCTTTCATGGCGGCCTTTCTGACTCTGGCCGTGGCGGCCATTGTCGCCCTGCGCCCCTTCTTCGGCGCGTCCCGCGAAACGCCCAGCACACCCCATGAGGCGCCGCGTGCCATGCTCGCCGGGCCCGCTCTGTTGGCCGTACTGTCGTTGCTGTTCGGCCTGGCGCCGGGGCTGCTCGACCCCCTGGTAGGGGCCACCGTGGCGGGTGTTCTGGCGCCGCCGGGGGAGACCCTCGTCGAGGCACACCTGGCGATTTGGCACGGCATCAATCTGCCTCTGCTGCTATCGCTGGCAAGCCTGCTGCTGGGGCTGCTGGTCTACCGTTACTGGGATCGCCTGCGGGCAATGCTGGCCCGCCTCGAGCCGCTCATGGCCCGCGGTCCGGAGGCCGGCTATGAGGCGCTGATGGCCGGCGTCGTGGCCGTCGCCGAGTGGCAGACCCGCCTGTTACAGAACGGGCAGCTGCGCAACTACCTGGTAATGACGCTGCTGGTGCTGGTCGGGCTGGTCGGTCATGCGCTGTTCTTCCGCCACACCCTCGAGTTCGACCTTGCGCTGTCATTCTACTTTCACGAGGCCGTGGTCGCGGGGCTGATGGTGGCCGGTGCCGTAGCGGCCTGCGTGATGCGTTCGCGCCTGGCGGCGGTGGCGGCACTGGGCATCATGGGCTTCTCCATCGCCCTGACCTTCGTGCTGTTCAGTGCCCCGGACCTGGCGATCACCCAGCTGCTGGTGGAGACGCTGACGGTGATCCTGCTGGTGCTGGTGCTGTTTCGCCTGCCGCGCTTTGCCAGCCTCTCGACGCCCACCGAGCGGCTGCGCGACCTGGCGGTGGCGATCCTCACCGGTGGGCTGATCACCCTGCTGATGCTCTCGGTGCTGTCCGGCGAGCGGCTGCCACGGATCTCGGATTACATGGTGGCCAACAGCCAGCCGCTGGGCCACGGCCATAATATTGTCAATGTCATCCTGGTCGATTTCCGGGCGCTGGATACGCTGGGCGAGATGTTCGTGCTGGCGCTGGCCGCCATCGGCGTCTATGCGATGCTGCGTTTCCATGCCCGGGAGTATGACGCCCGGCACACCGTGCCGCCGCGGGAGAGCGACGATGGTTAGATCGGGCACTCTGATCCTCAATGCCGCGGCGCGGCTGCTGCTGCCGCTTCAGCTGCTCTTTTCGCTGTTCCTGCTGTTGCGTGGGCACGACGAGCCCGGGGGCGGCTTCATCGCCGGCCTGGTGGCGGCAGGGGCCTTCGCGCTTTATCTCTTTGCCCTTGGGCGTCGCGCGCTGAGCGAGATGCTCAAGGTGTCGCCTCTCGATCTGGTCGGCATGGGACTGCTGCTAGGCGTGGTCGCGACGCTGCCCGCCTGGTGGGTCGGCGAGCCCTTCTTTACCGCTCAGTGGTGGACGATCCCGATCATCGACTTCAAGGCCTCGACGCCGCTGATCTTCGATATCGGCGTCTATCTGGTGGTGGTGGGCTCGGTGCTCACCGCCGTTACCGCATTGGTCAAGACCGATCAGGAAGACGCTGAACGCTGAGGAGGCTCCGTGGAACCCTTGATGGCCATCGTGATCGGCATCCTGTTCGCCGCCGCCATCTACATGATGCTGCGCCGCTCTATCGTCAAGCTGGTGATCGGGCTGATGCTGCTCTCCAATGCCGCCAACCTGCTGATCTTCGCCACGGCGGGCATGGTGCGCGGCGCCCCGCCGCTGGTGCCGCAGGGCCTGACGGCGCCCGAGGGCGCGGTGGCCGACCCGCTGCCCCAGGCGCTGGTGCTCACGGCCATCGTGATCGCCTTCGGTGTGCTGTCCTTCGCCGTGGTGCTGGTGCGTCGCGCCTGGGAAATCGTGCGAGCCGATGACCTGGACAAGATGAAGGATACCGACACGTGAACCCCCAGATCGGGCTGCCCATCCTTATCCCGCTGCTGGCGGGAGCCATCTCGCTGGTCTTCTGGCGTTCGCGGAGCATGCAGCGCTTCGTCGCCGTGGCCGGTACCGCCGGCCTGCTGCTGACCAGCCTGTGGCTGCTGGCCACGGTCAACCGCGACGGTATCCTGGTGCTGCACATGGGCGACTGGCCGGCGCCCTTCGGCATCAGCCTGGTGGCCGACCTGCTGGGCGCGATCATGGTCGTGCTCACCGGCATCATCGGCTTCGCCGTGGCACTCTTCTCGCTGGCCACCGTGGGCCGAGGTCACGAGGCCTATGGCTACTTTCCGCTGATGCACCTGCTACTGGCCGGCGTTGCCGGGGCCTTCCTCACCGGCGACATCTTCAACCTCTACGTCTGGTTCGAGGTGATGCTGGTGGCATCCTTCGCGTTGCTGATCCTGGGCAGCGAGAAGGCCCAGATGGAGGGTGCCATCAAGTACGTTACCCTCAACCTGGTCTCCTCGGTCATCTTCCTGGTTGCCGTGGGGCTGCTCTACGGCATGGTGGGCACGCTCAACATGGCCGACATCGCCCGTCGCCTGGCGACCCTGGAAGACAACGGCATGGTCGACGTGCTGGCGATGATGTTCATGGTCGCCTTCGGCATCAAGGCGGCGGCTTTCCCGCTGTTCTTCTGGCTGCCCGCCTCCTACCACACCCCGCCGGTGGCTGTCTCGGCACTGTTCGCTGGCCTGTTGACCAAGGTCGGCGTCTATGCGCTGTTTCGGGTCTTCACGCTGATCTTCAACCAGAGTCCGGGTTACACCCACGAGATCCTGCTGTGGGGCGCGGGGTTGACCATGCTCTGCGGTGTGCTGGGGGCGGCGGCGCAGTTCGAATTTCGGCGCATCCTGTCGTTTCACATCGTCAGCCAGATCGGCTACATGATCCTGGGGCTGGCGCTGTTCACGCCCCTGGCGATCATCGGCGGGGTCTTCTATATCATGCATCACATCATCGTGAAGACGAACCTCTTCCTGGTCAGCGGCATCGTGCACCGGCTGCGCGGCACCTACCAGCTGAAGTCGCTGGGGGGGTTCTATCGCAGCCACCCCTGGCTCGCCGTGCTGTTCCTGATCCCGGCGCTGTCACTGGCCGGCATGCCGCCCCTGTCCGGGTTCTTCGCCAAATTCATTGTGATCCGCGCCGGCATCGAGGCCGAGGCTTACGGGGTGACCTTCATTGCGCTGCTGGTGGGGTTGCTTACCCTCTATTCGATGATCAAGATCTGGGCCGAGGTGTTCTGGAAGTCGGTACCGCCCGAGGGCGATGTCGACCCCTATCCGGCGGTCGATCCGCGCGAGATGTGGCTGATGGCCGTGCCGGTGGCCGGCCTGGCGCTGTGCACCCTGTTCATTGGCCTCAATGCCGAGCCCCTCTACGCGCTGGCCGAGGCCTCGGCCGGCCAGCTGTTGGCGCCTGATCGCTATATCCAGGCCGTGCTCGACCATGGCAGGGAGGTCGCGCCATGATCGGGGCCGCCTGGAACCTGCTGCTGGGTTTCGCCTGGGTGGTACTCACCGGGGACTTCAGCGGCCGCAACCTGCTTGCCGGTCTGCTCTTCGGCTATCTGGCCTTGGCGCTGATCCAGCCCCAGGTGCCGGCACTGGCCGGTCATGCCCAGCGGCTTCCGCGCTTGATCCGTTTCGTCGGCTTCTTTATCAAGGAGCTGGTCATGGCCAACCTCAAGGTCTCCTACGACATCGTCACCCCGCCCTGGTACATGAAGCCGGGGGTGATCGCGATGCCCCTCAAGGCCAGCACCGAGTTCGAGATCGCCTTCGTCGCCAACCTGATCTCGCTGACGCCGGGCACCCTGAGCCTGGATGTCTCGGACGATCGGCGTGTGCTCTACATCCATGCCATGTTTCTGGATGACGAACCGGAACTTCGGCGCAGCCTGGCAGAACTGGAGCGCCGGGCCCTGGAGCTGTTCCATTAGCGTAAGGAGGTGACAGCGTGTCGATCGTGATCCTGCTGAGTCTGGCGTTGATGTCCCTGGCACTCTGCCTGGCCTTCGTGCGCCTGTTTCGCGGCCCTAGCCTGCCGGATCGGGTGGTGGCTCTGGAGCTCTTTTCGTCGATCCTCGTCGGCATCATCGGAGTTGTGGCCATCGCCACCGACGTGCCGAGTCTTCTCGATGTGGCCATCGTCATGGCGTTGATGGCGTTCATGGCGGCCATCGGTTTCGCTCGCTTCCTGGAGCGCGGGGGACCACGAGATGATTGAGCTGCTGAAAGAGGGGTTCATACTGGTCGGCGCGATCTTCATGCTCCTGGCGGCACTGGGGATCGTACGCCTGCCCGACCTGCTGACCCGCATGCACGCCACGACCAAGGCCGCGACCCTGGGCGCTACGCTGATCATGCTGGCGGTGGCCATCCATTTCGCTCAGGTGGCAGTGGTGGCGCGGGCCTTCGGCGTGATCCTCTTCATCATGATGACCGCCCCGGTGGCGGCGCATGTGATTGGCCGAGCCGGTTATTTCGTGGGTTCCAAGCTGTGGAGTGGCACGCTCAAGGACGAGCTGCGCCCCAACTACGATCCCTTGACCCATGAGCTGAAGAGTGGTCGCGAGACCGAGGCCAATGCTCGCCGTGAACCCCAGGAAACTGACCCCTCCTGACGCGTTGCGCCTGCCTGCTATTGAAGGCCGCCTGGTAGGCGGCCTTCTGCCGTGTGTGGGGCGGAAAACGGCGGGGCTTTAAGTTATACATATATTGTACGATAATCATGATCTGTCCATGGTTGTGGGGGTCTATCGTGCATCGCAAGCCTTACCTGCCCAGCAAGCTCTGCGGCCACTGTCGAAGATCCTTTGCCTGGCGACGCAAGTGGTCGCGCTGCTGGGAGGATGTGCGCTACTGCAGCGAGCGCTGCCGTCGCGAGGCGCGGCGCACGAGGGTCAGCTCATGAGCCGAGTGCTGGTGTGGCTGCGCAGTGATCTGCGACTGGCCGATAACCCCTTGTTTCATTTCCCGACGCCGCCCGAGTCATTGCTGTGTGTGTTCGTGCTGGACGACACTTGGCTGGCCCCGCTACCAGGGCTTGATGCCCCGCGTATCGGGCCGGCTCGCCTGCAGTTTCTCTGGAAGAACCTTATCGAACTGCGGGGTGAGCTGCTCAAGCGGGGCAGTGACCTGCTGGTGCGCATCGGCAATCCCGTCGAGGCGATCGCCGAACTGGTCGAGGCTCACGCCATCGATGCCGTGAGGGTGCGCGCCGATGCCGGCTGGGAGGAGAGTCAGGCCAGCGTGACGCTTGCCGAGCGGATAGGTGGCCAACTGAGCATGGCGCCGCATGATAGCGGCATGCTGCTCGACGAGGCCTCTCTGCCCATGGCGGTGGAGGACATCCCTGCTAGCTTCTCGGCGTTTCGACGCAAGGTGGAGCGTCGCTGGGAGGTTCCTGCGGCGGCGCCGGCGCCGGTGACCCTGCCCGGCTGGCCGGCCAACGCGCCGCGAGGCTTCCCGTCGCTGGGCAAGGTCTGCGCCCGCGCGGCCGCCTGGGCGCCGGATGCCCGTGGCGGCTTTGCCTTTTCCGGCGGCGAGGCGGCCGCGCGGGCGCGGCTTGATCACTATCTGTGGGAGAGCGGCGCCGTGGCGCGCTATAAGCAGACCCGCAATGGTCTCGTCGGTGCCGACTTCTCCACGCGGCTCTCCCCCTGGCTGGCCCACGGCTGCCTGTCGGCGCGCCAGGTGCACGATGCGGTGCGCGCCTGGGAAGCCAGTCACGGGGCCAACGAATCGAGCTACTGGGTAATTTTCGAGCTGCTGTGGCGTGACTATTTCCACTGGGCGGCGCGGCAGGAGGGCGCTTCACTGTATGGCGAGCGCCAGCTGCCCGCCCCCAGTCCAGGCTTCCGTGCCTGGTGTGAGGGGTGTACCGGCGTGCCGTTCGTGGATGCCGCCATGCGCGAGCTATCCGCCACCGGATGGCTTTCCAATCGGGCGCGGCAGAACGTGGCCAGCTTCCTGGTCAATGAACTGGACGGCGACTGGCGGCTCGGCGCGGCCTGGTTCGAGCACTGTCTGCTCGACTACGACGTCGCCAGCAACTGGGGCAATTGGCGCTATGTCGCCGGGGTCGGACGCGACACCCGCGACCGCAGGTTCAATGTGCTCAAGCAGGCAGCGCATTATGACCCCGCCGGCGACTACGTGGCCCACTGGCAACCCGAGTTGGCCGAGTTGCCTCCCGGGCAAGCCCGGCACCAACCCTGGCGGGTGTCCCCGTCGCGCTTTGCCGCCCCGCTGGCGCCGTTATCGCTATTTGCCGACCCGGATTAAGGAGAGCCGACCCGATGCCTACCGCCACGCCATTCCTGCCCTTGATGCTGGGCCTGGCAGGCCTGATTCCCTTCGTGGCCACCGCGACGGCCGCATGGTTGGCCCCGGTGGTATGGCAGGTCGTCGCCGTTGACGCCTTCCTGTACTACAGCGCGGTCATTCTGTCGTTTCTCGGCGGCGTGCAGTGGGGAGTGGCCATGTCGCAGCAGCCGGCGGGCAGCCCGGCCTTTCGGCTGCGTCTGCTGCTGAGCATGGCGCCGAGCCTGATCGCCTGGCCGGCGCTGCTGCTCCATCCGCTGACAGGCGCCTGGGTCCTGGCGGGCGGTTTCATCCTGGTGCGTCTTTACGAACTGACCCGCGGCAGCCGGGCGATACTGCCCGTGTGGTATCACACCCTGCGTATGCCGCTGACGCTGACCGTGCTGGCCTGCCACGGCCTGTTGATCGCGCGGCTCTGGGGCTACTGAAGCGGCTGGCCTGCTGGCCGGATCTGGGCGATGATCGAGCCGACCACGGAACTGTCCCTGCAGGAGCGACAATGAAACGGATGCTGACCACTCCCTTGCTGCTGGTGCTGCTGGCCGGCTGTCAAGCCACGCCTTCCAGCGAGGCCAGCGAGGCCGGGAAAGTCCCGAACGCTGCGACGACCGACGCCACGGCCGAGCAGCAGGCCGCCGAGCCGGCGGCCACGGTGGATTTCGACAGCTGGCTGGCCGGATTTCGCCGCGAGGCGCGGGCTGAGGGCATCGGCGAGGCGACCCTGTCGCGGGCCCTGGACGGCCTGCGCTATCGGCCGCGGGTGATCGAACTCGACCGTGCCCAGCCCGAGTTCGTGCGGCCGATCTGGGACTACCTGGACACCGCCGTGTCGGCGAGTCGGGTCACCAACGGACGGCAACGCCTGCACAATCACCGCGGCACGGCGCGCGAGATGGCGCAGCGCTACGGGGTGCCCGCCGAGGTGATCGTCGCCATCTGGGGCATCGAGAGCAACTATGGCAGCAACTTCGGTGACTTTTCGACCCTGGAGGCCCTGGCTACCCTGGCCTATGATGGCCGGCGCCGCGCCTTCGCTCGCGGCGAGCTGCTTGCGGCGCTGCGCATCCTGGAGGCCGGGGACATCTCGCCCGAGCGCATGCAGGGCTCCTGGGCCGGTGCCATGGGGCACACCCAGTTCATTCCCTCGAGCTTCGAGGCCTATGCCGTGGACGGTGACGGCGATGGGCGCCGTGACATCTGGGGCAGCATTCCCGACGTGATGGCCTCCACTGCCCACTACCTCGACCGGGCCGGCTGGCAGGCGGGGCAACCCTGGGGCGTGGAGGTTCGCCTCCCCGACGGTTTCGACTACGCCGAGACCGAGCTTTCTATTCGACGCCCCAGTCGCGCCTGGGCCGAGCGGGGCGTGCGCAGCCTGGACGGGGAACCGCTGCCCGACCTCGCGGCCGCTTCGGTGATCGTGCCCGCTGGCGCCCAGGGCCCGGCCTTCCTGGTGGGCGCCAACTTCCGCGCCATCCTGCGCTACAACAATGCCACCAGTTATGCCTTGGCGGTGGGCACCCTGGCCGATGAGATCGCCGGTCGCGGGGGCGTGGTGCAGGGCTGGCCCCGGGGAGAGCAGCCGCTGAGCCGCCGCCAGGTACGCGAGATGCAGCAGCTGCTCAACCAGCGCGGCTTCGCGGTGGGGGCGCCGGATGGCATCATGGGTCCCAATACGCGCCGAGGCCTGCGTGAGTTCCAGGCCGCCATCGGGTCCACCCCGGATGGCTTCGCTACCCGCCACCTGCTCGAGCGCCTGAAGCATTGAGCCCCGTCCCTTGCCCCTGACCCGGAGACGTCCATGACCCCGATGCGTTATGCCCTTTCCCTGCTGGCTGCTCTGCTGCTGAGCGCCGCACCCCCGGCCATCGCCGCCGACGCGGACAGGGTCTTCGGCTGGGTAGAGAAGGCGACGCTGGAGCCCTGGGGCGTGGAGGTGAAGGCCAAGCTCGACAGCGGTGCCCTGACCTCATCGCTGGACGCCCGTGACATCGAGACCTTCGAGAAAAATGGCGAGGAGTGGGTGCGTTTTCGCCTCAGGCTCGAGGACGAGGCAAGCGGCGAGACCTTCACCGAGCGCATGGAACTGCCGCTCTACCGCGACCTTCGGGTGCGCGGCGCGGGCGGCATCGACGAGCGACCGGTGGTGCTGATGAAGGTCTGCCTGGGGGACACCGTCTATGAGGAGCAGTTCAGCCTGCGCGACCGCGAGGAGATGAACTACCCGCTGCTGCTTGGGCGCCGCTCCATCGGCCACCTGGGACTGCTCGACGTGCGCGATACCTTCCTCAACCGGCCCGATTGCGACGACGACGCCCCGCTCGTTGCCCACGACCCGGACGAGGACGACTAGCTCGACTCCCGGCGGTCAGAAGAGCCGGGCGAGCAGGGCCGTCACCGCGGTCTCCACGCGCAGGATGCGCGGGCCCAGGTGGATGCCCTCGCAGCCCGTTGCGAGCAGTCGTTCCACTTCCCAGGGAATGAAGCCCCCTTCCGGGCCTACCAGCAGCAGCACGGGCTCGTCGAGGTTGCGCGGGCAGTCGCCCGGCAAGCCGGGGTGGGCCACCAGGCCGCGGCGCTTGGCCAGCAGGCCCGGCAGCCGCTCCTCGACGAAAGGGCGAAAGCCCTTGGCCAGCACCACCTCGGGCAGCCGGGTATCGCGGGCTTGCTCCAGGCCGAGCACCAGGTGGCGGTGGATCTTCTCCTCGCCGAGCTCCGGCGACTGCCAGTAGCTCTTCTCTACGCGGCGCGTGTTGAGCAGGGTGATGTGCTTCACACCGAGCGCGGTGACATGCTCCAGGGTGCGGGCAAGCATCCGCGGCCGGGGCAGGGCGAGCACCAGATGGACCGGCAGTGCCGGCGGCGGCGCCTGGTCCAGGCCGGCGACATTGAACAGGGCCTCGTCATCGCCCAGGGCCAGCAGTTCCCCGCGCCCTATCTTTCCCCCTTCGATGCCCAGCGTCAGCAGGTCGCCGGGGCTCGCCCGATGCACCTCGTGCAGGTGGGCCAGGCGTCGCGGATCACGGACCCGGGCCAGGCGGCCGTCCTCGATATCGTCGGGAGAGAGCAGGATCAGGTTCATGGGCCTCGTCGCGTTGGAGATTGAATGATGGCCATGCCTTGCATGGTGGGTGTCGCGGTGCACAATAGCCCTACTGGGGCAGCCGCCCCTTCGTAATAACAAGGAGCAGCGCCGTGCGCGTGATTCGCAAGTATGCCAACCGCAGGCTCTATGATACCGAACAGAGCCGCTATGTGACCCTCGAGGACCTGCGTGGCCTGATTATCGACGAGGTCCCGTTCCGGGTGGAGGATGCCAAGAGCGGCGAGGATCTGACGCGTACCATCCTGCTGTCGATCATCATCGAGCAGGAACAGGCCGATGGCGATGCGCAGGTCTTCTCCAACGATCTGCTCGCCCAGTTCATCCGTGTCTACGACATGGCTCAGCCCCTGCCCCTGTCCCGCTACCTGGAGCAGGGCACCAAGCTGATGCTCGAGCAGCAGCAGCGCATGCAGGACCAGTGGCAGCAGGCCATGCGCCACTCGCCCATGGAATTGATGCGCGAGCTGGCCGAGGAGAACATGAAGTTCTGGCAGAAGACCATCAACCAGGCCGGAAGCCCGGACGACGACGACAAGGGCAACGGCAAGCCGTAAGCGGCGTGCCGGGCGAGTTTCTGACATAATGCCGCGACGTTTCTTGCACGGTTTGAGGTAGCACAGCGGATGAAGGTCCTGATCATCGGCGGCGGTGGCCGCGAACACGCCCTGGCCTGGAAGGTCGCCCAGTCTCCACAGGTGGAGACCGTCTTCGTGGCGCCCGGCAATGCCGGCACGGCTCGCGAGCCGCGTCTCGAGAATGTGGCGATCGGCGTCTCGGACCTCTCGGATCTGGTGGCCTTCGCCCGGGACCAGGCGGTGGCGCTGACCATCGTCGGCCCCGAGGCGCCGCTGGTCGAGGGCGTGGTCGACCGCTTCCGCGAGGCGGGCCTGACGATCTTCGGGCCGACGGCCGGCGCAGCGCAGCTCGAGGGCTCCAAGGCCTTCTCCAAGGACTTCCTGGCGCGTCATGCGATCCCCACCGCCGACTACCGCAGCTTCACTGACGTGGCGCCAGCGCTCGCGTACCTCGAGGAGAAGGGCGCGCCGATTGTCATCAAGGCCGACGGCCTGGCCGCCGGCAAGGGCGTCATCGTCGCCATGACGCCCGACGAGGCCGAGCTTGCCATCCGTGACATGCTCGAGGCCAACGCCTTCGGCGATGCCGGGGCGCGGGTAGTGATCGAGGAGTTTCTCGAGGGCGAGGAAGCGAGCTTCATCGTCATGGTCGACGGCGAGACGATCCTGCCCATGGCCACCAGCCAGGACCATAAGCGCGCGGGCGACGGCGACAGCGGCCCCAATACCGGCGGCATGGGCGCCTACTCCCCGGCACCGGTGGTCACCGACGCGGTCTTCGAGCGCATCATGGCGAGGGTCATCCGGCCCACCGTACGTGGTATGGCCGAGGAGGGGCATCCCTACACCGGCTTTCTCTA
>Ga0102925_1001367_pt1 | contig 13499 bp, 8 predicted proteins | sample SalPonR1_A_D1_MG_FD_78216 | JGI IMG/M metagenome (GOLD analysis project Ga0102925, IMG submission 78216) | Salt pond soil microbial communities from South San Francisco under conditions of wetland restoration - Salt Pond MetaG R1_A_D1_MG | ecosystem: Environmental > Aquatic > Marine > Intertidal...
CGAAGTCAACGTCGAGGAAGGCGACGAGATCGAAGCGGGCGACGTCGTCTGCGTCCTCGAGGCCATGAAGATGGAGAACGACATCGTGGCCGACCAGGCCGGGACGGTCGCGAAGGTCCCCATCGAGGAGGACCAGAGCGTCGACATGGGCGACCCGCTCGTCGTCCTCGAATAACGCTCGGACCCCGTCGCTTCGAGGGGTTCGATTCACGAACGCGATTTTTTCGGGTGGCTGTTCGATAGCCAGGCTACCGTCCCGTCGATATTCGTGCGCCGAACACGACCCCGACCGATAGCCGCCTCGCTACCGATCGGGCTTCGAGGCTCCGAAAAAATCCGGACGGTTCGGGGGACGTCGGTCTCGCGGGGATCGACCGATTTCAGGCCCGATCGGTCGGCTCTTCGTCCTCTTCGTCGTCCTCGTACTCGAACCCGCCGGCCATCGCGACGTAGAGGGCGACGGCGAGGCCGCCGAAGAGCACGACGAATCCGAACAGCGCCATGATCAGTGCGCCGGTAGAGAGTGCCGCCATGGTTATTCACCTCCTTCCGTCGATGGATCGGCCGGTTCGGAATCGGTCACGTCCTCGGTAACCGTATCGCGGCGTTCCTTGACCAGCGAGGCGATGACCGCCGAGAGCATGATGAGGAACGGCGCGATCAGTCCGGGCGTGTCCACTGCGTTGCGGAGAATGGAATAGCCCAGGGCGACCGGGACGACGATCCGCACCACCCAGTCGAACCACACGCCGATGTGGAAGTCGCTAACCTCGTTGGCCGTCTCCCGGATGCGATCGGCACCGTACACCCACGCGAAGATGAGCGTCTCGCCGAACGCGATCAGCGGGAGCGTGAACGTCGCGCTAGAGGTGTCGAGGATCGTGAGGATCTCCAGGGGGGTACCGGGTGAGAACCCGAGCGGCCCCTCCAGGGCGATGCCCACGCTGAATATCGCTCCGACCGCGACGAGAGCGTTGAGTGCCCAGCGGCGGGGAATATCGAGCTTCTCGTGGAACGGCCCCACAGCTGCTTCGAGCAGCGATAACGACGACGACAGTCCGGCCATGGTCAGCATGAGAAAGAAGACTCCGCCCGCCAGGGAGGCCGTAAGCTCGCCGCCAGGGAGTTTGGCGAACGCTTCGGGGAGCACGACGAACGACAGGCCGATGCCGTCGGTCACCGCCTCGGTCGGGTTCTCGAACGCCGCGAACAGCACCGGGAAGATCGCGAACCCGGCCAGGAACGCGAACCCGGTGTTCGCGAACGCGATGATGAACGCGTTGTTCGAGATGTCCTGCCCCTCGGGCTGGTAGGACGCGTACGTGATCATGATCCCGAGCGCGACGGACAGCGTGAAGTAAATCTGTCCGAATGCGGAAATCCACACCTCTGCGTTCAGGATCTCGTCGAAGTTCGGCTCGAGATAGAAGTTGAGTCCTTCGATGCCACCGGTGAGCGTGATACCGCGGATCGCCAGAACGATTACGAGGATCCAAACGCCCGGAACGAGGAACTTGTTTGCCCGTTCCAGCCCATCGGACACCCCGAACCAGAGGACGCCGTAGTTGATCGCCCACACTAGAATCGCCCCCACGACCGGGAACCACCCGGCGAGGAACGTGTTGAAGAAGTACTCGTTCGTACTGCCCCCGGCCCACGGTTCCGTGAACGAGAAGAAGATGAACATCAGCGCCCAGCCGAGAATCACGACGTAGTAGGTGTTGACGATGAACCCGTTGAGCACCGCCCACCAACCGATAAATTCGCTCTCTTTGACCTTCTCGCGGATCGCCAGCGGCGTCGTTAGTTGCGTTTCTTCGCCCAGTGCGATTTCGATGATCAGGACGGGAATCCCTGCCAGCAACAGTGCAGCGAGGTACGGCAGCAGGAACGCCCCGCCACCGTTCGCGTACACCTGGTAGGGGAACCGCCAGATGTTACCGAGCCCGATCGCTGATCCAGTTGCAGCCAGAATGAAGCCGATTCGCGTGCCCCATTCCTCTCTTTCTTGTGCCATGCACTCACCTCACTGGATGAAGCCGTGATTTTTCTTATAGTATTTACGGTGTTGCAGTATTTAGTTAGTGACTAGTAACCATCTTGGCGCACGAATTATCAATAAACAATTAGAAACTCCCTACTAAATGAAATTTAAATTATTTATTTGCGGATTATTCGAGGCAAGCGAAATTCGAATAAGCCTTGTCGAGAAACTTCATACAACGCCGCTTTAGTCCAAAAAACCGCTGTCCAGTGTCGTGCGAGACCCTTCGCACTGATCGCCGCCCTCTTCTTCTGCTAAAATTATGCAAATTTTGATTTTTCATCCTGGTTTATGGTCCCAATATGGTCTTGATACATTCATATACCAAAATTTATAGCTTCCCAGAACGATTAGTTTTGGATATATTTCATTATCCGGTCGGTCTTCCTGGAAATTCAGCGAGAAACGTGTTTCGAACGGTTGTGAAGGGCATGCCTCTCGCTGAAGGGGCACCCAAACAAACCGCCGCCTGTCCGACCCGTCGGCGTTCAGGCCTCGCCGTACACGGGGACGGCGGCCCCGCTGGTGACGGCGGCCGCGTCCGAGCAGAGAAACAGCATGACGTCGGCGATGTCCGTCGGATCCACCCACTCGTCTTTCGGGTCCATCATCTCGCGGTTGGTCGGCGTGTCGATGACGCTCGGCATGACGCAGTTGGCCCGGACCGTCCCCAGGTTCTCCTCGGCAATGGTTTCCGTCAGCAAGCGAATCCCGGCCTTCGAGATCCGGTATGGGCCGTCGCCCTCGCCACCCTCCAGCGACGATCGGGCGCTCACGCTGACGAGCGACCCGCCAGTGTCCTGGAGGTGCGGCAGGGCGTGTTTGCTCGTGAGGAAGGCCGACTTCAGGTTCACGTTCATCAGCAGGTCGAACGACTCGAGATCGGTCTCGTCGATCGGCGTCCCGCCCCGCCAGGTTCCCGCGACGTTGCAGAGGTGATCGATCCGCCCGTGCTCTTCGGCGATCGTTTCGATCGTCGGGTCGACGCTCTCTTCCATCGTCAGGTCGGCCTGGTAGAACGAATCGTAGGCCGAATCGGCAAGCAGGGAGTCCTCGGAATCCGGTGCGATGAGGTCCACGGCGCAGACGGTCGCCCCGGCGTCGGCGAACCGGGCCGCGACGGCACTTCCCAGGGCACCGCCTGCTCCCGTGACGATCACGACGCGGTCCGTGAAGTCGAACGTGACTGACATGGGAGCCACCAGGGACCCGCGAATGATAAATCCGCGCCTGTGGACGGCCTCGTCACTCTGCCTCGTCGGTCACGGTCACGCGTATCGTTCGAGAACGAGGGCCGTCACACTCGACGAACAGGAGGGACTGCCAGGTCCCGAGCGCCAGGTCCCCGTCCTCGACTGGAACGGTGACGCTCGGCCCCAGTAGCGTCGCCCGGAGGTGGGCGTCCGCGTTGTCGTCGATGCGATCGTGGGCCCACCCGTCGTCGGCGACGACGTCCCGGAGCATCGTTTCCAGGTCCTCACGGAGCCCGGTTTCGTTTTCCTGGACGACGATGCCGGCCGTCGTGTGGGGGACGAAGACCGTACACGTTCCGGTCGTTCCCTCGGGAACGACGTCGGCGACTCGGTCGGTCACGTCGACGGTCGTCAATCGGGTATCGGTGGATATCGAGAGCCGTTCCATGTACCCGGAAACGGCGGGTGCGACCAAAAGGCTCGGGCGGGCCAACGGGCCAGCATCAGGCCAGCCACTCGTCAGGTTTCGTGTCGTAGTCGACGTCGTCCGCCGCGAGGTGTTCGACGGTCTCCCAGGGCAGTGCCTCCTCCTCGAAGGAGTCCCCGTCGTATCGGATGAGTCGGCCTTTTTCTTTGGGGTCCGGCTCGCGGTTGCGACGCCGGGCGACCTCGACCTCGTGGTCGTCCAGTTGCTTGACGATGGTCATGAGGGTGACCGGGCGACCCCAGAGTTCGAAGACGCGTTCCAGGACGCGCTTTGCCTGCGGGACGTCCAGCGCCACGCCGTTGTACTCGTGGCCGAGCAGCAACTCGTTGCGGTTCTCGTAGTTGCCGTCGTAGACAGCGACCGTCGGCTTCCCGAAGTTGGTGAACTGCAACAGGAGTTTCTTCTTCACGTCCTCGTAGTCCGTGCTCGCGACGCGGTGCTGTCCCGTCGCGTGGGAGAACTCGTAGGTGAAGTAGTCGTTCTCGTCGACGAACTCCTGGGTGAGGAACTCGTCGATGAACGTCACGTCGTTGTGGCTCTCGCGGATCTCGCGCATCCGGTCCCACCCGGCGACGAACTCCACGTCGTCGATGGCCGCCTCGACGGTCGCGTACCGGTCCACGTCGAAGACGTATCGGCCGATCCGTTCGAGTTCCGACCGGCCGATCCGGGCGAGGAACCCGCGGTTCTGTGGCCTGACGAGCGAGTAGTGACGTCGGGCCAGGCCGTCGTAGGTCAGGACCTTCCACGGGTAGCGACCCACGTCGATCTCCCCGGCGCGGGCCCGTTCGAGGGCCTCGCGATCCACGTACCGATCGTCGACTTCTTCGAGTGCGTCCAGCCCGTCGGGATGAATCCGGTCGATGGCGGCGGGCGGTTCGAGGCGTTCGAGCACGGCGTCGACGTCGACCGCGTCGGTCAGGTTCCGCCAGGTAATCCCCTCGACGCGGAGCAACCGTTCGACCACCTCGCGCCGGTTCGTCGTGTTCTCGACGTACTCCCAGAGTTCCTTGCCCAGTTTGTAGGGGTTCAGCCCGGGCGATCCGAGCACGCGGGCCTGGTGGTCGGCGTAGTCGATGAACTCGTCCGCGTCGGCGAAGGCCTCGTCGCCCATCATCATCGATTCCCAGTAGGAATTGTGGTTGACGAGGCCGGCGGCTGCATATCTGTGGGTCTCCTCGACGGAAATGTCGTACACGTCGTCGGTCCCCTCGCTGAGGGCGACCACCTCGTCGGTCCACGACTCCTCCTCGAACCAGGCCAACCCCTCGATATATGCCGTCAGTGCAATAGCCTTCTCAGGGTAGCCGAACCCGATTTCATCCTCGAACGTCGCCGCAGATCGTCCGGTCAGGTGGACGTGATAGCAGCCGTCGCTCTGCTGGCGACGTCGACTGAGGATCCCGAAGTTCAAGAGGAGCAACTGGACGGTTTTAGCCATGGCCCCGCTTTTCGTGCTCAAGATCACTCCCTGGTCGCCAGCGTACCCATCGGCGTCGAACAGGCCTCGCAGGAACTCCGCGACGACGGCCTTGGGCGACCGAAGAATGGCTTCCGGAACGGTCTTTTCATCGGCTGCCAAACCCGATGGGAGATCGAACGTTTCGACGAGGAAATCCATGAGGCTCTCGGAATACGCGTAGACACGCCATCGAGTCCCTTGTTCGGAAACCGTCGGTTCGACGTCGAACAGCTCTTCGACGAGTCTCCCGAACTCCCGGGCCCGATGCTCGTCGCCGTTGGTGAATCCGATGTGCCGGGAATTGGAGGGGAGGTGTCCGTCGCCGACGAACAACCCCAAGAATCGGCCGACTTGTTCGTCGACCCGATCCGGAACGCGAATCGGATCGCGCTGTGGGGTACTTCGGTCGTGCCCATCGTATCGCGACAGGGCGCGCTCGATCGCCTCGGCCTTTTCCGCACGCCCGGTCTTCCGATATCGCATCACCGTCCAGACTGACACGCCTGCCACATCGGCAACGTCGTCCAGGGTAACGTGCTCCGGGTTCTCCCACTCGACGCCGACGTATTCGTCGGGCCAGATATCGTTTCCGCCGGACACCTCGATTTCGTCCCCTTCGGAGAGTTCGTCGAGCCGGGCCCACGATCCGTTCGGCCGCCGGATGCGATGATTGTTCGATCCCGTCAGTTCGAATCCGCGACGGGTTTCGATCGTAACCGTATCGTGATCGGGAATGACGTTCGAATCGTACACCCTCCGCTCGCGTTCACCATCCGACACTGGCGGGTGATCGTCGACGACTTCCCCCATCGGCCGGAGCCCGTCCGCAGTGAACACACGCGTATCCGGAGTAACACAGGCCCACCCCTCGTTCATCACCTTCGTCATCTTCTGGGGCGCGAAGTAGTACGCCTCCTCGCGGAGCATGTCGAGCACGTCGCGCTGCCAGTCGGTCATCTCGACGGCCTTGCCGGCGTCCTCGTCGTAGGCCTTGCCGTGGGCCAGCAGGAACGCGAGCAGGTCCTTCTCCGGTTCGGCGGGGAACGAGACGCTATCGTCGTCCCCGGCCTGGGCGTCCAGCCACTCCTGGTCGAACACCTGGGCCTGGACCTCCTCGGAAAGCCCGAGTTCCTCGAGTTTCTCTTCCAGATCGTCGGGAAGGTCCCGCTCTTCGTCCTCGTCCAGGCGGGCCTTCGAGAACGGGCGGTGCTGGTCGACGTTGTCCTCGAGGACCAGCGCGTTGTCGATCCACTTCTCGACCGCGGCGCGGTCGACGTCGGGGTCCTGCATGTACGACTGAACCGTGTTCGCGTGGCGCTCGAGCATCGCCGCCGCGTCGGGCGTCTCGTCGGCGAACAGGCCGAACCACTCGTTGTTCGCGAAGAAGTCGGCATGGGCCTCGACGTGCGTGATGACCGCCTTCTGATCGGCCAGGTCGTTCGACTCCTGGAGGAACGCGTGGGACGGGCGGTCGTTGTTGACGATCTCGAACGCCTTGCCGCCGCCGTACCGGCCCTGCTTTTGCTGGCGGTCGTACTGCATGCCCCACCGCCAGTGCGGGTAACGATGCTGGAACCCGCCGTACGCGATCAACTCGTTCATCTCGTCGTAGTCGACGATCCAGTAGTTGACCGGGTACGGTTCCAGGCCCAGTTTCTCGGCGAGGGCGTTGGCCTCCTCGACCGGTTTCTCGAGTTCGCCGGCGATCCGTCGCTTCCTGATGCGGTCCCCGTTCATGATTCGTCCTCCGTGCTCAGTATCTCGTAGATGGCGTCGGTCACGTCGCCCGGCCCGGAGACGTAGGCGACGGCAACGTCGTCGTTCTCGCCGAGCGTGCTCTCGACCTCCTCGGCGTGGGTGGCGTTGATGGCGTTCCCGCTGGGCTGGGTCTCCACGTAGGCGTGGAGGTTCGCGTCGATCGCCTCCATCAGCGGGATGACGTTCTTCTCGGTGTCGTTCGAGGAGTTCTCGCTGTCGCCGGCCGCGAACACGTACCGGTTCCACTCGCTCCAGGGGTACTCCTCGAGGATCTCGTTGGCCAGTTCGTAGGCCGTCGAAATCTTCGTCCCGCCGCCCGACCGGATGCCGAAGAACTCCTCGCGCTCGACCTCCCACGCCTCGGCGTCGTGGGCGACGTAGCGGAACTCGGCGTTGTCGTACTTGCCCTGGAGGTACCAGTCCAGCGGCGTGAACACGCGTTCGACGAGTTCGCGCTTCTGCTCGCGCATCGACCCCGACACGTCGCGGATGTTCACCACCACGACGTTCTTCTCGCGCTCCTCGACGATCTCGGGGTGGCGGTAGCGCTCGTCCTCGCGCCGGAACGGCACGTGGTCGATCCCGTCGCGCCGGATGCGCTCCTGGACCGAGGTGCGCTCCACGTTCTCCTCGACCTCGTCGATGGAGTCCCACCGCGAGCGTTCGTCCTCGGGAATGGCTCCGTACTCGTCGGCGAGCCAGGCGTACGAGATCGGAATGTTCTCGCCACGGGCCCACCGGAACGCCTCGTCGGGGCCCCACCCCTCGACCTTCAGTACCTCGCGCATGAACGCCTCGTCGAACTCCATCGCGAGTTTGCGCTTGAGACCCTTCTTGAACATGCGCTCGAAGTCCAGCGTGGAGTCCGGCCCCATCCGGGTGACGTCCGTGAACGGCCCCTCGTGTTCCTCGATCACCTTCTTGCCCTTCGGTTCGAGGTCGAGGCCCAGTTCCTCGTCGAGTTCCTCGGCGAACTCCTCGGGGTCCATCTCGTAGTACTCGTGGTCCGCGCCCTCCTCGCCGGGGTCGCCCTCCTCGTCGCCGTCGCCCGGCTGTGGCTGGGGCTGGCCGACCGGGTCGCCCGGCTGGGCGTCTTCACCCTGGCCGACGCCGCCCTGGTCGAGCTGGTCGTACTCGAACTCCGGGAGGTCCACGATCTTGACCGGAATCCTGATCTCGTCCGACCGGCTCCGGCCGAGGTCGCCGTACTCGATGAAGTCGGCGAGGTCCTCCCGGCGCTGTTCGCCCACCTGCCGGAACCGTTCGAGGTCGTCTTTCAGTCCCATTTGTACGCCACCTGGCCCATGACGTGCCGGGTGGTGAGTTCGGCCGACGCCGGGGTGTACCCGCGGTCGTCGACCAGGTAGTCGATCGTCTTTTCCTTGATCGCGGCCGTCTCCGTGCCCTCGGGTGGGTCGTCCCACTGGTTCGGATCGAGGTCGCCGTAGATACGGTGCACGTCGTCCCAGTCGTGGGTTTCGAGGACGGTCTCGATGACCGGAATCTCGGCGAGATCGACGTCCTCGACCGCGAAATCCTCGCCGCGCTGTTCCCAGGCGTGACGGTTCAGCGACGTGATGACCTTCTCCCGCCGGAAGGACTCGACCGCCTCGGTCGGCGTCGTGCCCTCGTAGTCGTCCTCGTCGAACCGGCCGAGGTGCTCGGTCTCGAACACCTTCATCTTCAGCGGGTCCGGGTCGACGCGCTCGCCGCGATCGTTGTCGATCGTCTCGTCGGTGCCCCAGGCGTAGACGTGCTCGACGTACTCGGCGACGGTCTCCTCGTCGACGTGGCGGTCGTGGAGCACCGCCTCGACGACGTCGGACTCCTGCTGTTCGAAGACGTGCGATTTCACGGGGGCGAGCCGGTTCTCGAAGGCGTTTCGCTCGCCGGGCGAGAACACCGGCGCGTCCGTCAGGCCTTCGACCATCGCGTGGAGCACGTCGCGGGGCATGATCACGTTCTCGACGTCCAGATCCGGGTGGTGTCGGTCGCTGGCGCGCTGGAGCAGGTCGGCGATGGTGTCCCGGGTGTAGGTCACGGGAATGCCGTGCTGGCCGTCGGTCGCGTCGCCGCCGAACACGAAGTCGTCCTTTTCGAGGCGGTCGTCGCCGTCCTGGAGGTAGCCCCGGTCGAACAGCAGCGCCTTCTCGACGATGTCCAGCGGCGCTGGCACGTCCTCCTCGTCGAGTCGCGTGGCGACGCTGTAGACCGCGGCCGCCTCGACCGCGTGGGGTGCGAGTTCGCGCTCGACGACCGCGCCGTCGTCCTCCTTGACGCGGATCGCGATCGGCGCGCGGATCTTCTCCTCCAGGCGTTCGTAGTCGTCGGCCGTCCAGACGCTCGTCTCGTTGGTGAGTTCCCGACGGATGAGTTCGGACTCGAGGCTGATGTTCGTGAGGTAGCCGAACTCGTGTTTGTCGAGGCGTCGCTTGAGCGCCTTGAGCGGGTCCATCCCGTTCCGGTCGGCGTGCTGGTTGAGTTGCGCCTCCAGGTCCGGGTTCGAGATGATGAGCAGTTGCGTGTCGACGTCCATCCCAATGCCCTTGTCGAGCTTGACCGACCCCTCGTCGGGGACGTTCAGGAGCTTCTGGAGCAGGTCGGCGTGCTGGGCAGCGTCCTCGACGACCGTCAGGCAGCCGTTGCCCTGCGAGAGGACGCCGTCGTAGCTGAACGCCTGTGGGTTCTTCCGGCCCCGCGAGTCCAGTTCCTGGAGCATCCCGCGCATCCAGGAGCCGACCAGGCGCTGTTTGGGCTGGCCCTCGTCCTCCGAGTGGAGGACGCCGATGCCCTGGCCCACGTCCACGACGTAGTTCTTTACGCGGAGGTGCTGTGGATCGCTGGCCGCCGAGAACAGGTCCGTGCGTCCCTGACGCCGGTACTGTTCCTCCAGGTACTCGTAGGCCTCCCGCGAGAACGGGTCGAGGCGCTCGTCGATCACGATGGGGATGTGATCGCCCGTTTCCTCGTTCAGGTCGCCGACGATCGAATCGCGAACCCCCTCCGGGAACACCGTGAGCGGGTGGGCCTGGACGGGGCTCTCGTACCAGTCGTCCTCGTCGGTCGGGGCCTCCTCGGCGTAGGAGAGCCCCCGCGTGTCGCTCGCGCCGGCGACGTTCCACTCGACGGTGTAGCGACGACCTTCGGGCGTCTTGGAGTACTCGCGGAGGCCGTTGATCAGACAGCGTTTGAGTTCGGACTTGCCCGTCGCGGTGGGGCCGTCGAACCAGATGATCTTCTCCTCCTTGCCGCGGCGGGCGGCGATGGATCTGAGGTCGTCGACGAAGGCGTTGAGCACCTCGGTGTTGCCGAGGACGGCGTGCTCGCCGTCGTTGTGCGGGTCGTCGAAGAACCGGTAGCGGTCCTTCTCCTCGCCCTCCTCGACGACCGTCCGGGTACCGGCGGCCTCGATGGCGTCGAGCAGGTACTTCGGCGCGTGGGCCGCGATGCTCGGCTGCTCGAATACCGCGTCCACGTACTCGGCGAGGCTCATCGGCGCTTCGTAGGTCGCTTTGAGGGTCCGGTCCGCGTCGCCGACGTAATCGTTACCCCGGCTCATCACTCCTCCAGCTCGGACTTGGCGACCTCGGCCCCGGCGAACTCCAGGACCTCCTTCGCGCCGGCCTCGGAGTAGCCCTGGTCGATCAGGGCATCGATCCACTCGTTGCGCTCCTCGTCGTCGGTCTCGCCAGCCGAGACCAGCGCCGAGAAGTTGATGTTGTGTTTCTTGTCCTCCCAGAGCTTTCGCTCGAGGGCGCGGCGGAGCCGTTCGTTGTCCTGGGGGTTGAACGCCTCGCCCTCGCGGGCGCGGCGGGACACCCAGTTGCTGACTTCCTGCCGGAAGTCGTCCTTGCGGTCCTCGGGAACGTCGAGTTTCTCCTCGACCGAGCGCAGGAACGTCTCGTCGGGGTCCTGCTCGCGGCCGGTCAACTCGTCTTCGACCGTGTCGTCGTCGATGTATGCCATGACGTGGTCCATGTACTTCTCGCCCTGGCGCTGGATCTCCTCGACGTCGTAGGCCAGCGCGTGCCGGACGTCCTCGATGGCGCGCTCCTTGTACTCCTCCCGGACGAGTTCGAGGTACCGGTAGTAGGTCTCGAAGTCCTCCTCGGCGATCGAGCCGTGGTGTTCGAGGTTCTCCTCGAAGAACGTGAACACGGTCAGCGGCGAGAGGAACTCGCGACTCCGGTGTTTCGAGTCCATGATCGCCTCGGCGATTTCGTCGCCGATGAACCGCGGCGAGACGCCGGACATGCCCTCGCCGATCTCTGCCTTTTCGTCGCCTTCCTCGCGGAGTTTCTTGAGGTCGACGTCGTCGCCCTCGTCGACCTCCCCGTTGTAGGCCTTGGCCTTCTGCAGGAGGTCGATCGTCCCGGCGTCGGGCTCCTCGACCCGGGTCAGGACGCCGAAGAGCCCGGCCATCTCCATCGCGTGGGGTTCGATGTGGATGTCCGGGACGTCGGCGTTGTTGAGCATCTTTCGGTAGATCTGGGACTCCTGTTCGTAGGCGAGGACGTACGGGAAGTCGATCCGCTTGGTGCGGTCGTTGAACGCCTCCATCTTCTCGTCGCCCTTCTTGTCCTTGTACTCGGGCATGTTCGTCCGCCCGACGATCACCTGGTCGATGTCGATCCGCGGGTTGTTCTTGGGCTTGATCGTCTGCTCCTGGGTCGCGTGCAGGAAGTCGTACAGGAACTCCCGCTGGAGCTTCAGCAACTCCTCGCCCGAGAAGATCCCGCGGTTGGCGTTGCAGAACGCCCCCGAGTAGTCGAACGCCCGGGGATCGCTTTCGCCGTACACCGCGATCTTGGAGTAGTTGACGTCACCCGTCAACTCGGTCTCGTCCTGGTTTTTCTTGTCCTTGGGCTCGAAGGTCTCGAGACACTGGCGCTTGTTCTCGTTGGCGACGAGGCGGGTGATCTCGACGTGGTTCTCGAGAACGGCCTGGAGGTCGTCGTCGTAGTGGGCCAGGAGCCGGTCCATGTAGAACTCGGACTCGGGATCCAGCGACTGCTCGTTCCGGATGGTGTAGGGAGCGTCGAGGATCCCGTTGAGTTCGTCGATGACCTCCTGTCGCTGTTCGAGCGGCAGGAGGACGAGCGGATCCTGGTTCATCGGCGAGCGAACCGCGTCGTCGGCCGGGTCCTGGTCCCGGATGACGTCCGTGAGGTTCGTCCACCGGAACGTGTACATCCGGCCCTCCTCGCGGAGCGTGTAGTCCTCGAAGTACCGCCGGATCTGCTGGTCGAACGCGGATTTGCCGGAGCCGACCGGACCGAGCAGAAGCTTGATGCGTCGCTCCGGACCGAGGCTCCTGGCACCGCTTTTCACCTTGTTGACGAACTCGTGGATCGACCGGTGGACGATCCGGCCGTAGAACGTGTTCTCGCCGTCGTTGAGTGGGTCCTCCGAGGCGAGGTGGTATTCCACGACGCCCTGCGTCTCGTCGTAACTGGTCCCGTAGTAGTCGAACATGTCGGCCACGCGCTGGTGGGCGTTGCGCGCGATCCGGGGGTCGTCGTACACCTCGTCCAGGTACCAGTCGAAGGGCCTGGTATCCCGGAGGTCTTCGGGCATCGATTCCTGGTACCGTCTGCTGAGTGCCTCGAGTGATTTCTCGCTATTCATTGTATCACGAACGGTTGCGCACACCCTCGATGGTGGCCGACGCCGTCCGGCCCGCGACGAAATGCGCGGGGCCGTCCGACGGCGCCGGGGGCGAGGACGTTCGAGGGCCCCCGTCCCGCCACGACGGTCGGAGCACCCGGCCGACCGATACCCGCGGCTCCACGAACCTGGCTCCCGTCGAGTTTCGCTGGGTGATCGATCGAGCGCATGTGTGTCGTGTGTTCCCGTTTGTCATCCCGGGGTCCGCGTGACCGCCGTCGTGATCAACGGTCGAAACGAACCGGGGAGGGCGAGGGAACGTGCCGAAACGGTCGGCGTGGGGCGGCTCCGATGCCGTTAGTCCGGAACGGCTAGAGGTATAAGTACTTTTCCCCAACGCATATACCGCGGCATCATAAGTATATAAAAGATTGTCGAAATTCTATCGATTTCTCCTCACAATGCGTGGAATCGTCGCGATCCGGGAGAAGGCTTTAAGACTTACCGAACCGGAAGTCCGGCCGTTTTCCTCGGGCGCGGTACACGGTACGGGGTCGAGGTTCTGCGCCGGCCCGGGACGGGAACCTTAACCGTTCCCGCCGGGTATCGGAATCCATGTCGACCATCACGCTCATCGGGTCCAGGCTGGCCGAGATCGGCCGGGAATTCGTCTACGAGGGGGAGGCCAGCGGGTGCACGGGCTGTCCCTACCGGAGCCAGTGTCTCAACCTGGAGGAGGGCGTCAAGTATCGCGTGACCGACGTCCGGGAGAACGCCCAGTTGCTCGAGTGTGCGGTCCACGACGAGGGCGTTCGCGCAGTGGAGGTCGAACCGGCACCGATCAGGGTCAACGTTCCGGCCAGGAACGCGTATGCGGGGAGCAAGTCCAGCCTGGCCGGGCCGTGCCCGCACGTCGAGTGTCCGAGCCACGAGTATTGCGTCCCGGAC